>Ga0075425_100006022_pt1 | contig 12657 bp, 14 predicted proteins | sample SoiMethybrSBSTD4_FD_75300 | JGI IMG/M metagenome (GOLD analysis project Ga0075425, IMG submission 75300) | Bulk soil microbial communities from a Populus tree surrounding site in Tennessee, USA - Soil MetaG P. TD hybrid SBSTD4 | ecosystem: Environmental > Terrestrial > Soil > Tree plantation...
CGCCTGTGAATCAGGGTCTGCAGATGGTGACGCCGCGCTTCGAGCTCGGCGATCACGTTCTTGACCTGGTCGACGTCGCCCTTCGCGATGGCCGCCTGCAGCTTGAGCTGCGCGAGCCGGTTTTCGAGCGCCGCCAGTACTTGATCGCCATAGTTGGCCGCCAGCCGATCCAGACGCTGGCCGGCTTCTTTCTCCCAGAAGTCGAGCGCACCCGCCTGATCGTCGTACGTCTTCCTCAGCGCCACGAGGTTGGCCATGGCCGTGAGGGCATCGGCGGGCTTGATGGCCACCTTCGACGCGGTCGCCACGGCGTCGATCGCGGCCGCGACTTTTGTTGCGCGTTCGAGCCCCAGAGCGGCTTCCGCGGTTTCGATGGCCAGCAACAGCGCCAGAAGATTGTCGACGGTGACGCCGATGTCCTGTCCGGCCACCGCCGGGAACCGCGCGACGTTTGCATCTGCCATGACTGCTCCTTTTCGATCTCTTTCAAGACTGATTCAGGATCGTCTCCGACGGGCGCCTCAGCGAGGTCTGGCGCCAGCGCCTTTGCGCCTCCAAAAAATCTCCCATTCCAGCAACATGGCATCGGGGTCGTAGCCGGCCGCTTCGAGGGTGCGGCGCGCCCAATCGCGCACCACTCGATGCAACGGTCCCCGGAGTGGAGGCCGCACGGCCCAGAGCTGGTCGTCGAGACTCTTCCCGCCGAGGAGCACCTGCCACTTGCGGAACTCGCGGTTGCTCTTCGCCGCGCCGAACCATCGAGCGATCAGCGATCCGAGGCCGGACCTTGCTACTTCCATGTTGAGGTCGTAGAGCGCTTCGTCGCGACTCACTGCGAACTGCCAGGGCGCGAGGAACCTGTCCGGGATCGCCTTCTTGAGACTGCGGGCTTCCTCGGCCGTCGCCGCCGACGCGACGACCGAAGCCGTCGCCGACGATTCCTCCACGATGCGGGTCGGTGCCTGTGAGCTCGGCGGCGCCGAAGCCGTCGGATCGTTCCACACCTCGAGTCGAACTCCGCGCTCACCAGGGAAGATCAGCCCCGGTTCACGATCCGCCTTGGCGAGCGCGCTGCGTGGCGGCGCGAGCTCGAGAATCTCCAGCTTCGCCGCCAAGGCCGGCGTCAGCGGGAGGAGCTGGCCACTTGCGCCGCGCAGGATCTCCGACGCCAGAGTGTCGAGGCGCTGAACGCGCGCGGATTCGAACACTCTCACGCGGCACGGGAGCCGGTGCTCGTCGCGGAGCCGCTCGGGGTGCAAGAGCTGCGGTCCGAGCATCGCTTTGAACTCGCCGAAATGCACCACTCGCGGACGCGTGGAAGCGGGAAACAGCTCCCGCCACGAGAGCGCCGTCCGGGAGCGCGGCCCGGTGGCTGCAGCGTCACTCGAATCGATGCTGGATCGATCGGGCGTGCCGACCACGGCGTCGATCGCCTCATCATCGGATGGGTCGTGGACGGGCAGCCGTACACGAGATCGGCGGGCTGACGGCGGCTCGAGATCGAGCACCTCTCCATGCGGGCCCGCCACGAGTTGATGAACGGGATGCACGTAGTGCCCGATTCGCTCGTAGAGGCGGCCGGACTCATTGCACAAGAGCTCTCCCTGCAGACGCCGGGAATGACGGAGCGGATTGGCGGACGGCGCCGCGAATGCCTCGGCGGAAGGCAGTTGCGGCAGCTCGCCGACGACGTCCAACGCGCTGAGATCGCCCAATTCGTCGTCCTGGTCGAGGACGACGCGCAGCCGATGGAACAGCGCGCTCCCGAACGAGACGGGCGGCATGAACTCGGGCGGCACCGCGACGAGCAGCATGCGGCCAGGCCGATCCGATCCGCTACCCGCCGGCCGCGGGACTCGTCCCTCGAGGACACGCATGGCGCCGGTAACGTGCTGCATCATGTCGCTTCCCTCATTTCGCCACGTGGATGTGATCGCGGTGCGCGTGGAGCAGGCGATCGCTGATGTACTTCCACGGTCCTTCAGTTCGAGTCCACGGTCCGAACAATTGAATCGGATACCCGTACGGTTGAGACCATCGCCCTTCAGTCGCCATCGTCCTGTAGAGGCGCCAGCCAAGGTTGGTCGCTCGTTCTGCGTCGGCGATTCGCTCACGCTCGACGCCTGCCGTACTGCTCGCTCGCCGCCGAGAGTCTTCCCATCGCGTCTTCCATTGATCCAGACCAAGGCCTCCGACGCCGTAGATGTCGGCCGCGCGTCCGACCTGGTGATGACCGAAGATGCCGGGTTTGAAGAACAAGCCGACGGGCCGCTCCTCGCCGAATCCCGCGGCCGCCGCGAATGTCTTCAGCACGCGGCCGAGCTCACCGGCGAGCTCCGGCGTCACCATCGCCTGATCTGGCCTGGACTCGATCCGATAGCCTCTCCCTCCGGGCATCGCGACGAGCCGTGCCGACTCAGCCCCTGCCCCGGCCAACATCTCCGTACGCGGCGTCGTACCAATACCGGCCCACGATGCGCCCGCCGATTCGATCGATGGCCGGCGCGCCGGGCGCAGGCGCGTACGCTCGGTTCCTGGCGACAAACTCGATCGTGGCGCTCTCCTCCAGCCGCACCGCCACTTGGAAGCTGCCGAATCCCCAGGGGTTCAGAATCCGATCGAATCGGAGGTAGGGCGCGAGCGGCCGGCCGTTCGCCAGGATGGCCCAATCGAGGCCCTCGGTCTCGATCTCGGCCGGGTTCGACGCCAGCAGATTCGTGAACTGCGAGAAGTACTCGAGCACGCCGCAGTACTGCGGCCCGAGCTCGAATCGCGCGAGCACGACCTCTCGACCCAGCGGCGGCAGTGCCGTGATGCCCGACTCGTCGAAGTACTGCGAGTCCATCGCGACGCCGCATCGCGCGCACTGGTTCTGATTCGACGTGAACTCCGGAGCCGAGGATGTTTGACGCACAGGCTCTCTCTACGCACTCATTGCATCCGAAGCCGGCGCGCGGACCGGCTCCGCCCCGCGCGGCGGCCCGCCCGCCGCACCGCGCGGCCTGTCGGCGAAGAGGCGCCTCCGAGCACTTTGTACCCTTGCAAGGAGACGTGCAGCTCGCCCCGGAATTCTGACCCTTCAGTAATCTCGAGCCTGATCGTCGAGCGCGCGGCGAATCGGATCGGCCGCGCAAAATAACGGAACGGCCGATCGCCGTCGGCGATCCCGAGCCCGGCAATGTTCAGAATCGGCTCGCTTTGAAACTCACGGCCCGTCGCATCGTCGAAGAGCGCGTAGCGAAACTGGATGCGATCGACCGGCGCCGCCACCGCCTGGAACAACGTTTCGAGCGCGACGGTGTCCAGCGGCGCTGTGCCTCCTCCAAGCAATGCCGCGCTGCCCAGGGAGGGACTCAGCTTGAGGCCGCTGCCGAGCACGGCTGCGACTTTGGGACCCACTTGATTGCCGGGCAGCCCATCGTTGAGCGTTGCTGTGAGACCGTCGATAATCTCGCCGATGGTAATAGCGCGGAGCGTGAGCGGAATTCCGCGGACGAGTCCGGGTCCGGCGGGCGGCCGCGGAGGGCCGAACCTCACCGGCGACACCTCCGGCACCACGCCGTACCCAATGGACACCGCCACGAAGGGCGCCTCGATGCTGACGATGAACGTGTTGCGAAGCACGCGTCCTGGGTCGCCGGTAAGGGTGTAGCGGAACGCGATGTCGAACGGAATCGTCCGCCTTTTCACCACTGCAGGTACTTCGCCGACGCCGCCGAGCGGGGCGCTGCTCATGCCCGTCCTCCACGCCCTCCGCCGCCGAGCATCTTGTATCCCTGAAAGACGATGAAGAGCGTGCCACGCCCGACGCGCTCCTCGACACGGACGCGAATCGTCGACCGGGGTACGCAGAGCATCGGCCGGAGCAGCTTCTTGAACGGACGGCTGCCGTCAGCAATACCGAGGCCCGCGGTGTTGTGAATCGGTTGATTCTGCAGCTCGATGCCGCGTCCGCTGTCGAAGATCGAGTAACGGAACGATACGGTCTCCGGAGCGTTCAAGCATTCGAAGAGCTCGTCGACGAGCGGCATGGGCACGCTCGCCGACAGGGTGCCTCCGTCGGTGAACGCGATTCGAAGAAACTCGGGGCGAATCCGGATGCCGTCGATGAGGGCTCCTGTCGAGAACACGCGAAGCGGCACGTCTGCCAGATCGATCAGCGGCACGTTGGCCTTGGCGGGAGCGCCGGGTGCGATGCCCTCCCACATGCGCAACGCGTCACGTGCCGTGACCACGGTGTTTCTCAGCGCACCGATCGTGATGTCGTCGGCGTTCTCCCAGGCGATCTCGACACGCCTGGTTTCGACCTCGAGCCCGTATCCCACGGCGGTTGCAACGAACCCACCTTCGACGTTGACGCTGACCTCGTCCTCCAGCACGTTGCCCGGCCGCCCGGTGAGCCTGAACGTCGTGACGTAATCGAAGGGAATCACGCGCGAGTTGGGCCGTCCGATCGTCTCGATCGGACACGCATCGGGTCCGCGCAGCTGACGAACCACCGGTTCAGGACAACCGACCGCCAGCATCTTGTAGCCGTAGAAAACGATGAACAGCGTGCCGCGCACGTTTTCAGTTCGCTCGATCACTTGAACACGGATCGTCGAGCGCGGAAGAAACGTGACCGGCTGCGCCAGCATGCGGAACGGGCGCTCGCCGTTGCTTTTGCCGAGCGAGGCGAGGTTGTGGATCGGCTCGTCCTGCAGTTCGCGGCCGGTGGCGCTGTCGGTGACGTTGAACAGGAACGAGAATTCGTTCGGTGGCTCGACGCGTTCAAGGACCAGCCGGTCGCCGTTGCCGACGACGAATGCAGGCGCCAGTTCTTCGTCACTCAGCTCGCGCTCCGGCAGCGCGCCCCGCGATCGCGTGCTTGCCGCCGTCTCCGGGCTGAGAACGATGCGCTCGAGCGCTGGATTGAAACGAAAGCCTTCAATCAACGCCGACGGCGGAATCTCACCGAGCGTGAGGTCGCCGGGGACGACGCTCGCAGCCGGATTGGCGAGTGTCGGCGCGAGCGGTCGGCCCCGTTCTTCTTCGAGCCCATAGCCGATGGCAACCGCCACGAACAGCCCCTCGGCGCTGACCGTGATGACGTCCTGCAGCACGTTGCCAGGCCTGCCGGTCAGCTCGAAGCGCGCGGCGTGGTCGAATGGCACGACCGCGCCCGGCGTGAGCGCCGGCGCAAACGCTGGCGCGCTCCGCCGATCGAAGCGCGAGCGCGGGGCGCGGTGGTCATTGGACAGCATCGGGCCAGACCTCGAGGAAGCGATGCGGACCGTCGTGGCCACCGGCGTCCTCGCCTCGAGAGGCGATTCGCCGGTGGCCGTGAGATCTGCACACGCCGGGGTTACTGCACGTCGCGCGTCATGTAGCCGTCGAGAACGACCCAGATGAAGAACGGGCCGTAAATCTTCTGAACGTCTTTCAGCGTGGTCGAGTCCGGCACCTCAATCTCGACGCGGAAATTCTGCTGTTTGTCGATGAAGATCGGTTCGGCGAATCGGAATGTGGCGACCGGCGACGGCTCGCCGTGAGTCGTGAACTTTCCAGCCTCCGAGTACGGCCCGGCGCCCGCCGGGAAGAACCAGGTGGGCATCTCGATCATCAGCTTCTCGCCGACGTAGAGCGACGTGACGGTGTTGTAGACGAGGTTGCCGATGAGTGTTCCCGCGCCGTTGTTCGGGAGCAGTTGCTGCGGAGGCGGCGATTTCTTATCGAGATCCTCGATGAAGCCTTTCAGGTCGTCGACCGTCAGCGTGACGGTGGCGCCGAGGTTGGCGAGCGTGTCCACTTCGGGGTCCGTGAGATCAGACGCCGGATCCTTGAGCGTGACGTCGTCGTCATAAATGTCCAGATCGACAGCCTTGTCCTCGGAATCATCGGCGCGGCGAAGCAATTCGACGGCGCGAGTGAGCTTGAGCTCGATGTCCGCCGTGACCAACACGTTGGCCGCCGGATTCAGATTACCAGCCCGGTCGAACGAGTTGCCTTTGTCATCGAGCACATCCAGCTCCTGATCGCCGTTGTCGACAGTCTCCTCGTCGTCCGGATTGTCCGGGACGAAGTCCGGCGGCAGATCGCTGATGACGACGCGGAGGGCGCGCGCCTCGAACGTGTTGTAGTGCGGCAGGAGCGACGCCGACTGCAGGTTGGTCTCGAGCTTGGTTTTCCCTTGAACGTTCGTGAAGAACTTCAGCGTGCTCGAGCTCTCCACGCTGCGCAGCTGCTTTCCTGGCTCGATGTTGACGCAATCGTAGATGGGGAGATGGACTTTTTCCTTGATGTTCTGCACAACAGCCATGACCACGTCCTCCTGCTGGGCGCTCTCGTTACCAGAGCGGCTTGAATGTGTCTGGGACGCCAGGCGTGGGGCCCGGCTGACTCATGAACGACTCGCACCTCGGGCTGACGCGTTGCGGCTTGATGTAGCCCTCGAGCGGTGACTCCTCGTACTCGCCCACGGTGTTGGTCGGCATCGGGCAGCCGGCGTTGAACGACGGCCTGCGGACGTCGCGTACGTATCCCGACATCTCTGGTTCACCGTAGTACTCGAGCGCCGGCGCTTCACCCATCGGTCCGTAGCCCACCATCTCCGGCACTTGTCCCCACGATCCGGGCGACGCAAACTGCGCGCTGGGATCCTCACCCCAACCAAGCGGAGGTTCCTCGGCGTATCCCGCGACCGGATACTCCTCTGCGAAGTAGCCGACCGGATCCGGCTCTGCGTACCCGGGTTCCACTTCTCCCCAACCGCCATACCCTGGTGCTGCGTAGTAGCCGTACTGGTCGGCCTCGCCGTACGGCTCCTCGGCGTAGTGGCCGTACTCGGGCTCGCCGTACTCCGCGAATTCCGGTCCCTCGCCGAAGTCGGGCGGCTCGGCGTAGTAGCCGTACTCCGGCGCCTGGCCGTAGCCGGAGAATTCCGGGCCCTCGGCGAACTCGGGACCTTCCCCCCAATAGCCGAACTCGGGCGCTTCCGCGTAGTAACCGTATTCCGGCCCCTCTGCGTAGTGGCCGTATTCCGGCGCCTCGGCGTAGTAGCCGTACTCCGGCGGCTCCGCATAAGAGCCATACTCCTGCGGCTCCCCGTGGTAGCCGTACTCTGGCGGCTCCGCGTAGTAGCCGTACTCTGGCGGCTCCGCGTAGTAGCCGTATTCGGGCCCCTCCGCATAATGGAATCTCATACGCGCTCCTCTGCTTCCGAATCCCGGTTCACTCGGATTGACGATCATCACTTCGTCGAATCCACGCGTGCGCGCCATCGTCAACCTTCGATCCCTCGCCGCGTCACCCGATACCGACCGCCGACGATGTACAACTGCGTCCCTTTCGGATCGCACGTCAGCAGCGGCTCGTTCTCCATGAAATGGATGTACTGCCTGGCTCCCCCGTCGCCGCGATCGGCCGTGTACACCACCGCGCGGAGGGTCCCGAGCTGCACGAGCACCTCGGGAATCGTTCGGCGGCAGGCCGCTCGGATCACAACTGTCGGCCGGCTCGCGTGAAACTCGCGAAACCGCCGGCGCGCCAAATCCAGCGGCGTGCAGCATCGGTGCGCTTCGTCGTCCAGCACGTCGGAACATGGCGTGCGGATATAGCCCACCGCGATCACTCCGCCGAAGGCGTGCTTACCGGCGACGACGACCTCGGCGGCGACGCCGTCCGCCCATCCCCGCTCCGGGCATACCGGGCATGCCGGGCATGCCAGGCGCACCGGGGTATCCCGGCTGCGTCGCGAACTGCGGCACGAGCCCCGCGGGCGCGGGCCACACGCTGCAGCGCATGTAGAGACGACGCGGCTGCGCGCCCGTGAACGGGAGCGCAGGCGTCACCCACCCCACCGGTGGCGGACGCAAGTAGCCCGGCGCCCGGCGCAACATCTGCTGGCGCATCAGCATCTGCTGCCGCCACCACGGTTGCTGCCACGGCAGCATCGGGAATTCGTGCACAAACCCAGTTCGACCGTCTTCAACGAGCATGAGCGGATCTCCTTCTGTATCTGCGGAAGACGATGGGCCCCGGCGGCCCTGGTGCGATCCCCGCACCCGGATGAGGACCCGGTGCCGACGGGAAGGATGGAGTGCTCGTCACGTAAACGGGATGTGGCGCAGGAGGCGTCTGCATCGGCGCCGGAGCGCTCCTCGGACCAAGGTTCGAGATCAAATTGGTGACGGCCGGCAGCGCCTTCGAGATGGCCGGCAGCGCGGACGCCGCCGCGCCCGCGATCGCCGGCAGCAACGGCAGCAGAAACGGCAGGCCCAGCGTGCCGCCGAGGCCGTCGTCGAACGCAAGGCCGCCCGGTGCGACCGCAACCGGATGACCGAGGCCGTCATAGACGACTTCGCCGACGTCGTACTGCGAGAGATCGGGCGCCTCGCGGAGCATGCCGCTGAATTGATCGCGAATCAGCATGTCAGCGTCTCCTTCGTCGTCTGGACGGTGGGGGATAGGGATACGGATATGCGCCCGGAGGGAACCCTGGCCGCATCCCGGCGCCCGGAAACGGCGCGCCGCATGTGGGACACGGCGGACAGGGCGGACACGTCACGCGCATCGACGCCGGCGCGCTCGTCACCGGAGACGGCGCGCTCTCGCCGCCGCCGCCACCTCCGAATATCTTGCTTACCGCGCCGCCGATCAGTTTCGGCAGGAACCACAGGCCGAGTGAGTTACCGAGGCCGTCGTGCACCTCGCCAAGCCCGTACATCTGTGGGTCCGGCCAGCTCGACATGTCAGGCTCCGCGAAGCCGTAGTCGGGTACTTCATGAAGGTGGCCGGTCAACATGTCTTGGACGAGCATCGAATGCCATCCTTCCGAATCTCACACACGCGTTTCCAAAGCGCCGGAGGCTCCCAGCCGATCGGCCGATCCGTGCTGGCGTCGATCGCGATCCACCGCCCCTTCACGTTCACCTCGGGGTAGACGTGGCTGTACTGGTGCGGTCGATCGGGACGAAATCCGGCGAGGATCAGCCGCACGGGATGTCCGGTCGAGACGAGCATCGCGCCGAGCACGATCGTCATGTCGTCGCAGTCGCCGGCGCGCAGCTCGAGCATCCGCCGCGCCGAGTGCAGCAACTCGACTTTGAAGATGTCGCGGGTGTACCGAACGTTCTCGTGCACCCAATCGAAGAGCGCGCAGATCTCGCCGAACCGATCCTTGGGCCGCACTTCGCGCTCGCGAAAAATCTGAATCGCCTTCTGCCGCACGTAAAAGTCTTTCGCCCCGTTGCGTATCAGCTGCGCCATCAACCGCGCCGTAACGAATGTCCCTCTCACGCCGCGGGGCACCTTGTAGCGAACGATCCGCGGAACGACGAATCGGCTGCACAGCTGAATCATTCACAGAACACCGAGAATGTGACGCACGGCGACGATTAACGGCTGCTTCAGCCCTTCGACCTCGACGACGGCATAACGGCCGCTATCGCCGCCGTCGGTGATGTCGACCACTAAACCCTGGAAAAGATCGGCGCCGTGCAACTCGCTGAGCACGGCTGCGGGCTCCGGGTAGTAGACGTCGCGAACTTGAAAGTGGACCCAGCGGTCCTTCAGTTCCACTAGGCCGCCCTCAATGCCGTGCGCATCGCAAGGAAAGTGCCGCGCCGGCGGGCGCAGGAACGAAAGACCGTCCGCCCGAAATTCGTGCAATATCGCTCGCGGCGTGGCTGCCGTCGTCAGAACCGCCGTGTCATGCGGAACACGGATTCCGGAAACACCGCGACGACACCGGAAAAATCTCGTTCGGCAGCGTGTCGATGCGCTGGAGAGAGGATTACGCTTCGGATCGCGAGAGCTGGTGCTTGCGGATTTTGTTGTACACGCTTCGCGGCGTGATGCCGAGCAGACGTGCGGTCTGCGACTGATTGCCGTGCGCCGCTTCCAGTGCGACGTCGACCAACGATCGTTCGCACGCGGCGAGCGCACGCGAGAGGTTCCAGCCGTTCAGCGCGAGTACGCGCGACAGATATGATGTGGCCTCGTCCGCCTCGACGTCAGTCGAGGTGCAGCGCGAGTGGCGTCCGACGTCGGCGGCAGCAGTGCCCTGCCGCGACACATGCTCCCAGATCTCTCGCGGAAGATCGACGAGCGCGAGCGGCCCGTCATCTTCCTTGTGCACGATTGCGCGTCGCACCAGGTTCTCTACCTGGCGCGCGTTGCCAGGAAGGTCGTCGCCCGCGAGCGCGACGATGAACTCGTCGCTGACCGACGGCGGAGGATCGGCCCTCAAGGTGCCGTACTTACGGAGAAAGTGCCTGACGAGCGCGTCGATGTCGGCCGGCCGTTCACGGAGCGGCGGGACGTGAATCGAGAGCACGTTCAAACGGTGAAACAGATCCGCCCGGAACGTCCGCTCACGAACCATGTCCTCGAGGTTACGGTTCGTCGCCGCGATGACCCGGATGCTTACCGGCACCTCGCGATCGTCGCCGACGCCGAGCACGCGGCCCTCCTGAAGGATACGGAGCAGCTTGGTCTGCAGCGAGAGATCGAGTTCACCGATTTCGTCCAGAAACAAAACGCCGTCGTGAGCGGCCCGGATCAGACCTTTGCGATCGCGATCGGCGCCAGTGAACGCCCCGCGTCGATGGCCGAACAGCTCGCTTTCCGCCAGCTCCGAACTGATCGCGCCGCAGTTCAGCGCGACGAATGGACCCTGACAGCGTTTGGGATCGAAGCGATGAATCGCCTGCGCGAGAAGTTCCTTGCCGGTGCCGGTCTCACCGGTGATGAGCGTGTGCAAGTCGCTCAGTCCGCTGATGCGGACGGTCCGTTGAAAAATGCCAAGCATCGCGTCGCTGTCGCCGACGATGCCGAGATCGCGGAACAATCGCCGGACCTGTTCGACCTCGCGGCGCTGTGCCGCTTCGGTATACAGCAGGTGCGTAAGCTTCGCCTGCAACTCGCCGAGAAAACCGGGCGCAGCGCCGTCGAGAACCGCGCATGCTCCTGCCAACAGCACTCGGCATCGATCGCCGATGGACCAGGCGTCCGCACCGTCGCCGTGACCGACCACGCGGACGCGCCCTCGCACGAGCAGTTGAATCACGTCGAGGGCGATCGCGCTCGGCGAGCCTGCGCCGAGTGAGACGATCGCGACCGACGCGTTGCGCGGGACGTCTCCCGCGCCGAACCGTCGGGAGGAGTGCGGTGGGCTGAGCGCACGTCCGCCGCATCCGGTGACGATCGTCCCGATCCGTTCCACGCGAAGAGGATCGTGATCCCAAACCAGTACGTCCGCCTGCGGCGGACAGTCAACCGGCCGATCATGGTCGCGCGGGTTCGCCGTCATGAAAGTTCGATGGACGCGAGTTAGTAGGCAGAATCAGTGCCAGACTCGTCACCGAGAGCAGCGCTCGAACCGAAACCCTGGCGGGCTAGTGTGTTGGCGCTCCCTGAGTGACCACAGCCGATCGTCGAGCCAGGCCGCCTGTCACAGCGGCGAGCGACAGGTCACTGTCGGTAAGATGACAGCATGGATCTGCATGGAGCCGTGCCCAGTCACATTGCGACCGAGACAGGTGTTACACACAATGTGACGCAGACGCGGTTCCTGCGCTAACGTTTCTGCAATTCAGGCTCGTTTCTTCCGCATTTCGGCGAGAGATCCCGGTAGCTGGCACTTCGCGATTTTCCGATACAGCGTCATCCGGGAACAGCCTAGGGCTCTTGCCGCCTCGCTTTTGTTCCACTTCGTGGCTGAAAGAGCCGCGAGCAGCCTCACCCGATCGCCGGACTGGGACGACGGTTCCACGGAAGTCCCGGTGCGGCACTCTTTCGGTAGATCCGAAAGCGTGATGAGCCGCGACACGGCATTCATGACGCAACACTCGACAACGTTCTTGAGTTCGCGGACGTTCCCCGGCCAGTCGTACGACGTGAGCGCCTCGAGCGCCGCGTCGGTGAATCCGTCGACGTCGCGGTCGAGTCGGCTGCGGCAGGCTGCAATGTAGAAAGTCAGCAGCAGAGGAATGTCGCACCGGCGCTCGCGCAGAGGCGGCAGATGGATGCGAGCAACGTTGAGGCGGAAATAGAGGTCGCTCCTGAATCGGCCATCCGCGACGAGCGTCTGGAGGTTCTGGTTTGTCGCCGTGACGATTCGCGCATCGACGCGGATGCTGCGGGCCGAGCCGAGCCGCGATACCTCTTTGTCTTCGACGAGGCGCAGCACCTTTGCCTGACCGACCGCACTCAGGTCGCCGACTTCGTCGAGGAAAGCTGTGCCGCGATGGGCCGTGCTCACCCGCCCCACGTTCGACGAGGACGCGCCGGTGAAGGCCCCTCGTTCGTACCCGAACAGTTCGCTTTCGAACAAATTGTCCGGAATCGCCGCGCAGTTGATCGAAACGAATGGGTATCTCGAGCGGCGGCTGCGCTCGTGAATCAACGCCGCTGTCAGTTCCTTGCCGGTGCCGGTCTCACCGGTGATCAATACATTGCTGTCCGTCGTCGCGATCGTGTCGATTGACGCCCTGAGACGGTCCGCATCGTCGCCTGTCCCGATCAGCGGCGTCGCGGCGCGTGCGTCCTTTCGGACCGCACGTGCCGCGGCGATATCGGCGGCCGTGGAGTCGTCGAGCAGGCGCCGAATGCCCTCGCCGAGTTCGGTGATCTCACGAGGCAACCTGAAGTAGTCGCTGACTCCCACTCGCATGGACG
>Ga0075425_100006023_pt1 | contig 12655 bp, 13 predicted proteins | sample SoiMethybrSBSTD4_FD_75300 | JGI IMG/M metagenome (GOLD analysis project Ga0075425, IMG submission 75300) | Bulk soil microbial communities from a Populus tree surrounding site in Tennessee, USA - Soil MetaG P. TD hybrid SBSTD4 | ecosystem: Environmental > Terrestrial > Soil > Tree plantation...
CATCGAGCTCGATGCCGCGCCGCGAGCTGCGATCGACGTTGCGCCGCAGCGCGAGTCCGATGTCCGACAGCTCGCCGGTCGCCGCAATCTCGTTGCGGAACTCCATCGCGTAGACGTTCGCGGCGAGCTCGAGGCCATTCGCGCGGTAATCCCATCCCAGCTCGAGGTCGTACACACGCTCCGGCCGCACGGCATCGAGATCGTGGGCAAACGACGCGTTGTCCTCTCCCTGGAAGAGATCGTTGCGCGTCGGCTCGCGCGTCGACGCGCCCATCGACGCGTACACGCCCGACTGCGCCGAGAGATCGAGCCGCGCGCCGATCTTCGGATTGAAGAAGAGCCACGACTTCGATTCCAGCTTCACGTCGCCGTGATAGTCGAAGTCGGTGTAGCGCGCCTGCGCATCGAGATAGAGATGCATCCGGTCGCGATTGCGCGTGAGCTTCGCGAAGGCGTTCGCCTCGTGCTTCACGCCGTAGTTCGCGTAATCCCGAACACCCGTCGCGACCTCGTCCCGCGTGTGATCGCGCTTGAAGCGATTGAGATGCACGCCGGAGTTCATCGTCCACTCGCCCCACCGGTGCGACCAGGTGGCCATCGCGCCGAGGAGCATGCCGTCGAGGCCGTACTCGCGGAGGTCGGTCGTGCCGAAATCATTGAGGCGATACGAACCGTAGCCGCGCTGGTAGTAGACCGACGCGGTCATGTCGGAGTCGCTGCCGAGCGGAAGGATGTACTGCAACTGCGCGAGGTCGTATCCGAAGCTGTCCGTCTCCGCCGGCGTCAGCGGATTCGCGCGGCGGTCGATGCGCAGCGTGTCGAGATCGGTCGCGTAGAACGAGAGCGACTGCTTCTCGTGTCCCGAGAATCCGGTGAGCTTGAGCTGCGCGTCGCCGAGGGCCTTCGCGGCGCTGACGAAGATATTGCGCTGCTCCATGCCGGAGTTTTTGCGATAGCCATCCGACTCGAGATACGAAACGCGCGTGTCCATCGAGAAGCCGTTCGCCATCGCGCCGGACTGCCATCCGACCGTCGCCTGACGATTGCCGAACGATCCGCCGGCGAGCGTCGCGGAGGTCTGCGAGTCCTGCGAGAGATCGATGCTCTGCAGATTCACCGATCCGCCGAACGACGGCGACCCGACGGTCGACGTGCCGACGCCGCGCTGCAACTGAATGCTCTGCAGCGATCGCGCGAGATCCGGGAAGTCCGTGAAATACGTCCCGAAATCCTCGGAATCCGCGAGCGGCACGCCGTCGAGCGTGAAGTTGATGCGCGTCGAGCTCACGCCGCGCATCGAGATGTACGAGTAGCCCGCGCCGCCGAGGCCCGATTCCGAGTAGGCGTGGATCGAGGGCGTGTCGCGCAGCATCAGCGGGATGTCCTGCCCGTGATACTCCTTCTCGATCTCGGCGCGATCGACGTCGGTCTTCGTGACGGGCGTCGTCGCGTCGGCGCGGATCGCGGCGACGACCATCGACTCGGCGAATGCGGGATCGAGTGCGACGTCGACGTCGTCGCCGGCGTTCGCGTGACGCGTTGCGGACGCGAAGCCCGGCCGCGTGATGCGCAGCGTGTACTCGCCGGGCGGCACGTCGATCGCGAACACGCCACCGGCGTCGGTGGTGACGCTGCGAACGTTGTCGATGGCGACACTCGCGCCGGCGAGCGGCGCGCCGGTGGCGTCCTTCACCGTGCCGCGAATCGTTGCTGCGTGGATGGAAATGGAGAAAAAGAAAACGACAAAAGAAAAAAAGTATCTGGCTTTCATCTGCCTTCCCTACGCCGGTCCAAACCGGTTCAGGTTCGAAGGGTTTGATCTCAGGCCGTAACGGCCACCCCCAGGCTCCTGTTGACCTCGAAGTCTATGACGGAATCGTGGAAATGGTGATGCGCGACGCGGCAGGACTCGCCTCCGCGCCGCGCATCGCCGCGCATCACGATGACTTCAGCCGACGGTGATCGTCTCGCCGTGGCCGAAACCCTCCGAACTGTCCTTTCCTGGCGCGATGACCTGGCCGAAGCCCGCGGCGACGACCTGATCGCCCGGCTTCACCACGGAAAGCGCGGATCCGGCCGACAGCGTGAGCGTCTCGCTGTCCGTGGACTCGGGCGTCAGGGCGCTGCCGAAAGCCTGGATTTTGACGGCGTCGGCGACACTCACGGCAGCCGAGACGACGTTCGCTCCATCCACCGGATCGAAGACGGCTTTGACGATCAAACCCTGAGCGCTCGCGGTCGCCGACAGCGTGACCTTCACGAAAGTGTCGCCGGTGGTGGCGGTCCGATCCGCCATCATTGCCTTCATGTCCGCCAGGCTGGACATCTTCGCCACCATTTCCTCGTGCTGCGCCTGAATCTGTTTTTTGTTCCTTGCCATAAAAAGCCTCCTCTCTGCAATTCATGCAATATGGCTCCGCATCTCAAAATTGCAAGAGCTCGCTTTTGGAGCGACGTCATCCTGAGCCGCGAAGACGGCGAAGGAACTCTGCTACGACACAGTCGGCGTCGAAGAGGTCCTTCCCCTTCGACAAGCTCAGGGTCAGGATGACGGCGACTATTTCAGCGCGAGATGGATCGAACTGCCGAGGACCACGCCGTCGAGGGTGGCGGCGGGATCGGTCGGAGGCTTCGTGAACGCGTCGCCGTCACTGTCGAGACGCGCTTCGATGCGCACCGTGGCCGGCAGCGGCTGACCCATCATCGAGTCGGCCGACGAGAGGTCGAGCGTCATCGGGAACGACGACGCGTTGATCCGCTTCACCGCGGCAGGCGGACCAGCCGATGCGCCTCGCGCGATCACGAACAACACGCCGCTGCGCGTCCGCGCGGAAGGATCGAGATCGATCGTGACGCGAATCGATTTCGCATCGGTTGACGCGGGAGGCGTTGGAGGCGTCGGAGCCGCAGGCGAACCCGTCGAGTCGATCGGCGGATGTCCGGCCGGCAATTCGCCGGACGCGGTTTGCACCGGTTGTCGCGGCTGGACCGGCTGCGCCTTCATCTGCGTCAGCACATCCTCGAGCCGCGCTTTGTTGTCCGGCGAGATCCTGATTGCCTCGGCGATCGCCGCGTCAGCTTCCTTCGTGCGACCGGTCTGCACGTCGACCCACGCGAGTCCGACCCACGCGTCGAGGTTCGTGTGATCGCTCTTCGTCGCGCGCTGCAGCAGATCGAGCGCCGCATCGGCCTCGCCCATCGCGAGACGCACGAGACCCTGGAACGTGAGCGCGCGGCTGTCGTCCGGCTTCTTCGCGAGCACGTATCGCGACTGCTCGAACACGCCCATCATGTTCTCGGTCTCGAGATACGCCTGGGCGAGATCGTTGCGCAGCGACAAATTGTCCGGATCCTTCTGAACGGCTGCTTCCAGTTGCGCGACGACCGGATTCGGTGCGGCGGTCGCGGTCTGCTGCTGCGCCATCGGCGGCTGCTGCATCGGCTGCTCGCGCGGCTTCGCCTCGCGCGTGACCATGTACGCGAGTCCGGCCAGCAGCAGAAATGAACCGGTGCCCCACAACACACCCTGCAGCGCGGGGCTCATGCCGCCAGTCCGCGGCGCCGCGGACTTTGTCGCTGGCTGTTTTCCAGGACCGCCGCGCTGATCGATCGCGCGCATCACGCGCGCCGCTTCCCGCTCCAGCTGCTCGCGATCCTCGACCTCGGCTCCGCGAAGCTGCGCGATCAACGCATCGCGCTTCGCTTCGAGATCCTTCAGCTCGACGTCATCGTGCAGCACGGCCTTGCGACGGCTGAAGAAGTAGATGACGAGCAATCCGAGAATCAGACCGCCGGCGAGAATCGCAACGGCACTCGTCCAGTCCGTCGTCGGTGCGTTCAAGCTTTTCCTCCGCCCACCATGTCGCGAACGCGCCTGAGGTATTCGTCGTCGGGGTTGTCGACCGGGTTGTCGGTTGTCGGTTGTCGGTTGTCGGTGGACAGCTTCCTGATTTTCGTGAAGACGATCAGGACGCCGATCAGCAGCGCGGCGACGGGAAAGACCCACACGAGCGCGTTCACGCCTTCGAACTTCGGCTTCAGCAGCACGAACTGTCCATACGACAGTTCGAAGTAACGAAGGATCTGCTCCTCGGTGTACCCGCGCGCGAGCAGCTCGCGCACCTGGCGCTTCATGTTGACCGCCATCTCCGACGGCGAGTCGGCGACGGACAATCCCTGGCAAACAGGACACCGCAGCAGCGCCGAGACTTCACCCGTGCGGCGGTAAAGCTGATCGCCCGCGAGCGGCGTGCCCTGGGGGTTGCCCACGAATTGTTGGGCGTCGGGAACCTGCAGTGTTTGTCCGTAGACCGGCAGCACGAGGAGTAGCAAAAACGTCATCCTGAGCCGCAAAGACGGCGAAGGAACTCTGCTACGCCACAGTCGGCGTAGAAGAGGTCCTTCACTTCGCTCAGGATGACGGACGTGATGACTCATCAGTTTGTCGCCTTCGTGAGGTTCGCGCGCAGAATCTCACTGTCCATCGGACCGACGTATTTCGCGCGAATGACGCCGTTGCGATCGAGGAAGTACGTTTCGGGGACGCCGCCGACGCCGTACGCGATGGCGGTCTTTCCTTCCTGATCGACGAGCGTCGGATAGGCAGTCCCGCGCTGGTTCAGAAACCCCTGGATCTTTTCCTCGGCGTCCTGGAACACGACGCCGACGAACTGCACGTTGTCGCCGAGCTGCCGGGCATTGGCGACCAGCGTCGGATGCTCTTCCCAGCAGGGGCCGCACCACGTCGCCCAGAAGTTGATGATCACCGGCTTGCCGCGAAACTGCGCAATATCGATGGTGCGGCCGGTGCCGACCTCGCGCAGCGCGAACGCGGGCGCCGGTCTTCCGACGAGCGGCGAACGGATCTCCGCCGGATTCTTGCCGAGTCCGATGAAGAGCACGCCGACGAGCGCGAACGCGATCAGCGATCCGACGATGACGACCGTGCGATTCATGCGGTCTCCGCGGCGACCGAGTCGCCGACGTTTGCCGTCGCGGCGCGCGGCGTTCGCGGCGGGATCAGCGCCATCACGCCGCCGAGTCCCATCACGATCACGGCGATCCAGATCCAGCCGACCATCGGCGTGACGTAGACGTTGACCGCGACGCTGTTCGAAACGGGATCGAGCGCGGCGATCGAGACGTAGAAGTCGCCCGCGATCGTCGTGTAGACGTCCGGCGATCCGATCGGCTCGCGCATCGTTTCGTACTGATTCATGCGCGGTTCGAGGATGGCCAGCTGCTTCCCGTTTCGCGCGAGGATGAAGCGCGCGATCGTCGAGACGCGATGCGGTTCCTGATGATCTTCGATGCCGGTGAACGTGAGGTCGTAGCCGGCGACCTTCTGCGTCTGACCTTTCGTGAGGTGCACTTCCGCGGTCTGACGCATCGAGCTGCTGACCGCGATCGCGACGAGGACGACGATCATCGCCGCGTGCACGACGTACGAGCCGAAGCGGCGGCGTCCGCGCAGAAGCTGTCCTTCGACGAATGCCGTGACCGCGCTTTCACCCTTGCGCAGGCGCTGAATCATCGGCACGAACATCTGATTGAACGTGACGTGGATCGCGTAGCCGCCGAGGGCGATCGTGATCAGCGTCCAGGGATGGCGCACGTTGGCGATGTAGCCGACGACCGCGAAGATGCCGGCGGTGATGATCGGCATCAGCAGCGATTTGCGGATCTGTTCTTTCGAGGCGCGTCCCCACGGCAGCGCCGGACCGACGCCCATCAGGAACAGCAGCGCGGTGCCAAGCGGCACGACCATCCGATCGAAGTACGGACGTCCGACGCTCATCTGCTTTCCCCGCACCGCTTCGACGATGAGCGGGAAACACGTGCCGATCAGGACCGTGAACGTGAGCAGCACGAACACGAGATTGTTCAAAAGAAAAAACGCCTCACGGCTGGCCGTGCTCTCGATGCGCCCTTCCGCTTCGAGCTTGTCGATGCGCAGCGCGAGGAGCGCGATCGTGTAGATCAGCATCGCGGCGAGAAAGACGAGGATGGTCGGACCGATCGCGCTCTGCGTGAACGAGTGGACGGAGTTGAACACGCCGGAGCGCGTCATGAACGTGCCGAGGAGCACGAGGAGAAAGGTCGACTGCACGAGGGTGACGGTCCAGCCCTTGAGGATGCCGCGCCGCTCCACGACGAGGAGCGAATGCAGCGCGCCGGTCGCGGTGAGCCACGGCAGCAGCGACGCGTTCTCGACCGGGTCCCAGGCCCAGTAACCGCCCCATCCCAGGACTTCGTAGGCCCACCAGCCGCCGAGCATGATGGCGATCGACTGGAAGCACCACGGCAGCAGCAGCGACTCGCGCAGCGGCTTGAGGATCGCGTGTCCGAGCCGTCCTTTAATCAGCGCCGCGCACGCGAATCCGAACGGAATGGTCATGCCGACGTAGCCGAGGTAGAGGAACGGCGGGTGAATCGCCATGAGGAGGTGATTCTGCAGAAGCGGATTCGGGCCCGGCCCGTCCGCGGGGATCGGCGACATCGTGCGGAACGGATTCGCGGGACCTGCGATGAGAAAGCTGAAGAACGTCGCGCAGCCGAGCCACGTGCCGATCGCGTCCGGCATGTACTCCTGATAGCGATCCTTCGTGAAGAGCGTGGCGATGAGGATGTAGCTGCCGAGCACGAAGCCCCAGAAGAGGATCGAGCCTTCGAGCGAGGACCAGAGGCTGACCACGGTGACCCACGTCGGCACGAGGCGCGATCCGACCTGCGCGACGTAGCTGACGGAGAAGTCGTGCGTGAGGAGCGCGTACTCCATCACCAGCGTCGCGAGGATGATCAGCGCGGCGTAGAAGTACGCGAAGCGCCGCGCCCACTTCAATCCGTCCGCGGAAAGGGTGCGGCCGGTCACGAACCCGAGCAGCGAGCCCGCGGCCGCGACGAGAAGCGAGGCGAGGATGAGGATGCGTCCGAGCGAGGGGATCATCGTTTAGTCACGTCATCCTGAGCGAAGCGAAGGATCTCTTCGACGAGACAGCATCGCACTTTGAGGTCCTTCGCTTCGCTCAGGATGACGGTCATCTTTACTCTTCCCTGGCCGACTTGATCATCTTCTCGATCTCTTTCCGATCGAGCGAATGACCTTTGGCCGGCGCTTTGTATTCGTTGTTGTGCGAGACCATCAGGCGATTGCTCTGGAAAAAGCCGTCGCGGACCATCGTCCCTTCGACGACGACGCCGATGCCTTCGCGGAACATCTGCGGGGGGATGCTGTTCGTGCGCACGTGGACCGTTTGCGCGGCGTCGTGGACGTCGAACTCGACGATCGAGCCGCCGAGCTTGTGGATCGAGCCTTTGGTGACCATGCCGCCGAGGCGGATCGTCGCGCCGTAGGCCTTCTGACCGGCGCCGCGCAGATCGGTCGGCGTCCAGTAGTAAACGAGGTTGTCGGTGATGCCCGTCGCCGCGATGACCGCGAACGCGATCCCCGCGACCACGAATGCGCCGAGCATGAACCAGCGCGTTCTGCGGCGCTGACGATCGGTTTCGGTCATCGCCGCTCCCGATTTTTCTGGATGAGCCACGCCGCGTAGCCGAACAGCGCGATGCCTGTGATCGAGTACGCGGCGATCACGAATCCCCAGCCTCCGGTGACGACGCCCTGCATCAGACCAGCTCCTCCCTCAGTTTCCGCGTCGCGAGCCGCGAGCGCAGCATCACGAACGCGACCATCACGAAGAACACGCCGAACGCGTTGATGCGCAGCGGCAGGTGAAAGGCACTCGAGACCGTCGATGGTGAGGACTGCGTCTGGTGCAGCGAGTTCCACCACTTCACCGAAAAGTAAACGATCGGAAGATCCGCCGAAGCGATGATCGTCGCGACCGCGGACCACACGGCACGACGCGGCGGATCGTCGACGAACTGCCGCAGCGCGATGATGCCGAGAAACGCGAAGAGCAGCACCGCGACGGAAGTCAGCCGCGGATCCCAGTCCCACCACACGCCCCACGTCGGCTTCGCCCAGATCGCGCCCTGGCAGCAGAGCATCGCGCAGAGCAGCGTGCCCACTTCGAGGCCCGCTTCGAGGCGCGCGTCCCACTTCAGATCGTTGCGAAAGAGAAAGATGACCGCGGCGATGAAGGTGAAGCAGACGCAGAGCATCCAGCTCCAGACGGTCGGCACGTGGACGTACATGATCCGCTGCACCTGACCCATGTACTGCTCGGCCGGCGCGACGAAGAGTCCGAGATACGAACCGATGACCAGCAGCGCGAAGCCGAGCGCCAGGAGAATCATCGGCGTCTTCGTCGTGGAGGGCGGTGCGATGTCCATCATTCCTCGATGACTTTCGGGTACAGCAGGCCGCAGAGCGACCAGTAGATCAGATCGAAGGCTCCGAGCAGTGTGAGCCAGTTGCGCAAGTCGTGCATCGGATCGCCGAGGATTGCGAGCGAGGTGGCCTTCACCGAAGCGAGCAGTGCCGGGACGATCAGGGGGAACAACAGCAAAGGGAGGAGAGTCTGTTTCGCCCGGACCTGGGCCGTCATCGCGGCATAGAGCGTTCCCGGGGCGGAGAGACCGGCCGTCCCGAGAAGGATGACCACGAGCAGCGTCAGCAGTTGCGTCGTCCCCGCGTCGTAGAGAACGACCATCACCGGCACCAGGGCGATGCCGAGGAGCGTGAGCTGCAGCCAGTTCGCGATGGCCTTGCCGTAGTACAGCGAGCGCGGATTCGAGGGCAGCAGCAGCAATCCCTCGAGCGCGCGATTCTCCATCTCGGCGTGAAAACTCTCCGCGAGCGTGAGCGTCGAGGAAAGCAGCAACCCGAGCCACAGGAACCCCGCGGAGAACGTTCGCAGCGCCGCCGCATTGGGACCGATGGCGAAGGAGAAGAGCAACAGGGACGTCGCGCCGAAGACGAAGACGGCCATCATCTGGGAGCGGGAGCGCCACTGGAGAAGGAGCTCTTTGCGGAGGGCCGCGGTCAGCATGCGCAGCTCCTTGTCGGGGGAAGATGAAGGCAGAAGGCAGAAGGCAGAAGGCAGAAGTGAGAAGTTCTGCCTTCTGCCTTCTGCCTTCTGCCTTCTGCCTTCATTCGCGTTCCGGGGAGAGGGCAGAGTGCAGAGTGCAGAGTGCAGAGTTTTGAGTTCGCGTGCGCGCGCTCAACTCTCAACTCTGCACTCTGCACTCTGCCTTCTGCCTTCATCCGCTTCCGCTTCACTCCGTCACCTCATGCAGCATCGCCTCTCCCGCTTCCCCAAACCACTCCACCCGCCCTTCCTCGAGCACCAGCGCCTTGTCCGCGATGTCCGCGACCCGTTGCCACTGATGCGTCGCGAGCAAAACGGTCGTTCCGCGCGATTTCAGCTCGCGCACGACGGCTTCCACCAGCGCGAAGCCGGGAGGGTCGAGGGCGCCGTAGGGCTCGTCGAGCATGGCTACGCGGGGGTCCTGCAATAAGACTCGGGCGAAGGCGAGGCGTTTGCGCATGCCGGCGGAAAACGTCGAGACGGCATCGTTCGCGCGCGTGCCGAGGGTCACGCGATCGAGGATCTCCGGAATCGATGTCCGGGCGATGCCCATGTGATCGGCGAAGACCTCGAGGTTCTCCCGCGCGGTCAGCGTTTCGTAGAGATACGTCGCGTGACTCAGCAGCGCGGTGACCTTGCGGACGTCCTCGCGATCGTGCGTGAGATCGAAGCCTCCGATCGTCGCCGTCCCGCGATCGGGGCGGATCGCCGTCGAGAGCACGCGCAGCAGCGTCGATTTGCCGGAGCCGTTGCGGCCCGCGAGCATCATCACCGAGCCGGGTTCGAGCGTGAACGAGACGTCGGCCAGAGCCCAGCGCCGCCCGTAGCGGCGCGAAACGGATTCGACGGAGACCGAGGCATCGGACATGCGACGCGCAGTCTACAATCCGCCGCCATGCGCCGCGCTCTCGTTCTCGTTGCGTTCGTCGTCGCCTGCAACTCGACCACGCCTCCCTCGCCGCCGCCCGGCCCGCCCCCCTCGCCCACGACCGAGCCGGAGGTCCACGGCTTCACCGTCGAAGAGGAAGCGCGCATCCTCCAGCTCGAGGATCGCCGCGAATTCGATGCGGACCTCGTGCGTGCGTGGGCCGCGAACAAGAACTCGCTGCACCGCGCGCGGATCGCGCTCGCACTCGCGCGCATCGGCGCGCACGTGTTCGTCGACACGAACAAGAACGGAGAGCGCGACAACGGCGAGAACCAGGCCGGCCTCTTCGAGCTGGTCGATCTCACGCACGATGCCGATCCGATCGTTCGCGCCAACGCCGCGTTTGCCCTCGGCGAGATCGGCGATCAGGCCGGCGTCGTGAATCTCGTGCGCCTCGCGGACGAGGAGAACGCCACCGTCGCCGCGGAGGCGGTCGAGGCGCTGTCGAAGCTGACGAAGTTCGTCGGTCTGAATCGTTACGTCCTGATCACGCATCCCGATCATCCGGAAGGCGTTCGCGCCCGCGCCGTACGCCACCTCTATCGATTCAACAGCGAGGACGCGAGCGCGATCGCCGCGTCGCTGCTCGACGATCCGTCGCTCGCGGTGCGCACCGAGGCGGCGTACGCGCTCGCGCGGCGCGCGCATGCGCCGGCGCGCGAGAAGCTCGAGCTGCTCGCGACCGATCCGTCGACGATGGTCCGCGTCTACGCCGCGGCCGCGCTCGGCCGCATCGCCGCGAAGGAGTCCGCGCCGATCCTCGTCCAACTGCTCGGCGACGCGCATCCGTGGGTTCGCACGAACGCGGTCATCGCGCTCGCGCGCGTTGCGGCGAAGGACGCCTCGATCCTGCGCGTCGACGACCTGCCGCGCCTCTTCGCGGTCCTCGAGGATCCCGATCCCGGCGTCCGCGCCTCCGCCATCGACACCCTCGGCTACTACGCAGCGGTCAACGACACCGCGAAGAAACGTTTGCTCGACGTGTCGGTCAACGGCACGCGATGGGAGCGCGAGCTCGCCGCCGGCGCGATCGCGAAACACCTCGGCGTGAAATCGCTGCCCGCGGAGTTGTCGCCGTGGGCGAAGGTGCGCGTGCTCGAGGCGAAGACCGACGCGGCAACGCGCAAGCTGTACATCACCGACGAAGACGCCAACGTCCGTTCGAACGCCATCAGCAACATCCCCGACGATCAGGTCGACGCGGAGATCGAGTTGATTCGCACAGGCCTCGCCGATCCGGATGTGATCGTGCGCGCGAATGCCGTCGATCGCTATGCGAAGACGAAGGATGCGGATCGCGTCGCGACGCTGAAGGCCATCGAGGAAAAAGAGCGCACGACCACGCTCAACGACGCGCGTCTCGCCGCGATCTCGTTGCTCGGCGAGATCGATTTCCCCGAGCGCGAGGATTGGCTGCGCGGACTGCTGAAGGACAAGGATCCGGTCGTGCGCCGCAACGCCGCGGACCTCATCGAACAGAAGCTCAACAAACCGCGGCCGCAATTCGCGCCGCTCGACATCCCGCCGAAGAACTACGCGGAGATCGTCGAGTGGGCGCGCGCGCCGCACACGGCGACGATTCACATGACCCGCGGCATCATCAAGGTCGCGCTGCTGCCGCAGGACGCGCCGATGACGGCGTGGAACTTCGCGCAGCTGGCGAAGGCGAAGTACTTCGACAACACGTCGTTCATGCGCGTCGTGCCGAACTTCGTGATTCAGGGCGGCGATCCGCGCAACGACATGAACGGCGGCCCCGGCTACGCGATCCGCGACGAGATCAATCTGCAGAAATACACGCGCGGCGCGGTCGGCATGGCCCTCTCCGGCCCCGACACCGGCGGCTCGCAGTTCTTCATCACGCACTCGCCGCAGCCGCATCTCGACGGCGGCTACACGATCTTCGGCCGCGTGTATGACGGCATGAGCAGCGTGGTCGATCAAACCGAGCGCGGCGATCGCGTCGAAACGATCACCATCGACGAGCATCCGCCGGCCACGCCCGCGGAGATCTCGTCCGTTCCTGCGGTCTCGCTGCCGCTCGAGATCGGCCGCACCGACGCCGCGCGCCTGCTCTCGCGCGTGGCCGATTACGCGGATCGCAAGAAGGCCTACACACCCGACGCCGCGGTGCTCGAGATGATGAAGGAGCACATCAAGTCCGGCGATCGCATGGAGGTCTACATGGGCACGTGGTGCTCGGACAGCCAGCGCGAAGTTCCGAAGTTCCTGCGCATCGTCGACGATCTGAAATCGCAGTTCGGCGTCGAGCTCCCGGTGTCGTTCGTCGCCGTCGATCGCGCGAAACAGAAGCCGGTCGACCTGCTCGCGGGAAAACACATCGAGAAGGTCGCGACGTTCATCTACTTCCGCGGCGACCGCGAGGTCGGACGCATCGTGGAGCGCCCGACGTCGCTGTTCGAAGACGACATGCTCGTGCTCGTATCGAAGGAATGAGCGCGCTGATCGGACGCTGGCTCCAGGTCATCGGCATGATCGTTCTGCCGATCGGCTTGCTGTACGGACTGGTCAGGGACGACATCAAAACCGAGGTGCGGATGCTGGCCTTCGGAGGATTCGTCTATGTCCTCGGATGGATTCTTTCGCGCGAAAAGCGGTGATTTGGAGTGCGGCGACCGCAGTCGCCGCTTTGCTTTGCGGCAGCCGCAGCTGCCGCGACTGCGGTCGCGGCAAGGCAAAGCGGCGACTGCGGTCGCCGCACTCCAAAGCGCAT
>Ga0075425_100006026_pt1 | contig 12654 bp, 10 predicted proteins | sample SoiMethybrSBSTD4_FD_75300 | JGI IMG/M metagenome (GOLD analysis project Ga0075425, IMG submission 75300) | Bulk soil microbial communities from a Populus tree surrounding site in Tennessee, USA - Soil MetaG P. TD hybrid SBSTD4 | ecosystem: Environmental > Terrestrial > Soil > Tree plantation...
AGAGGCCGTGGCTTTGTCCGATTGTCGGACAACAATTGCACCCGCGCCCATTTCGTTGTCTGCTGGTGCCGGGAGTGGGAACGGCTAGCCCCAGAGAGGGCCCGAGGGTATGCAGGCCTATATTGTGCGCCGCCTGCTGGCGCTCATTCCGGCGCTCTTCTTCGCGAGCGTCATTGTGTTCGTGACCGTGCGCCTCATTCCCGGCAGCGTCATCGACCTGATGCTCTCGCAGAACGATATTTCCGCCGACAAACTGAGCCGCGAGCAGCTCATTGCGGCGCTCGGCCTCGATAGGCCGATCTGGGAGCAATACGCGCGCTGGATGGGCGGGATCCTGCTTGCGGGCGACTTTGGTCGTTCCCTTTGGGGGAACACCCCGGTTGCCGAATTGTTGCTGGCCCGCCTGCCCGTAACCTTCGAGCTCGGCTTGATGGCCCTGGTGGTGGCGCTCGCCGTTGCCATTCCCATCGGCGCCTATTCCGCCATGCGGCAGGATACGGCCGGCGACTACCTCGGTCGGTCCTTCTCGATCCTGATGCTGGCGGTGCCGAGTTTTTGGATGGGCACCATGGTGATGGTGTTCCCCTCGGTGTGGTGGGGCTGGTCGCCGGAAGTAAAATTCGTGCCCTTCCGCCAGGACCCGCTGCACAACCTGTCGCAGATGATCCTGCCGGCCATCATTCTGGGGACGTCGCTGTCGGCCGTCACCATGCGGCTCACCCGCACCATGATGCTTGAGGTGCTCAGGCAGGACTACATCCGTACCGCCTGGGCCAAGGGGCTCACCGAGAAACTCGTCGTTGCCCGCCACGCGCTGCGCAATGCCCTGATCCCCGTGGTGACATTGATCGGATTGCAGGCGCCGTTGCTGATCGGCGGCGCCGTCATCATGGAACAGATCTTCGTCATCCCCGGGATGGGTCTGCTTCTGCTCGACGCGGTCAACCAGCGCGACTACCCCATCATCACCGGGGTGTTCCTGATCGTCGGCGTGGCCGTGATGATGATCAACCTTCTGGTGGATCTCAGCTATGGCATGCTCGACCCCAAGGTGAGGTACCGCTGATGGCGGCGCTGGCCCAACCTTTGGCACGGCGGTCGACGGCCAGCCCCATGCTCCGCTTCCTCAGCCGACTTTTCCGTGAAAAGCCGCTCGGCGCTGCCGGCGGCATCGTGTTCGTATTGTTCTTGCTCATCGGCCTGTTTGCCGACCTTCTCGCCCCTTACGGCGCGAACCAGATCAACCCGATCAACCGGCTCAAGCCGCCTTCATCGATGTTTCTCTTCGGCACCGACAATTTGGGGCGCGATGTGCTCTCGCGCTGCATCTATGGGGCGCGGCTATCCGTCATCATCGGCTTCTGCGCCGCCGGTCTGGCGACGTTGATTTCGGTCGCGATCGGCATCGTCACCGGCTATCTCGGCGGCAAGGTCGATCTCATCGCGCAGCGCTTCGTCGACGCCTGGCAGAGCTTCCCCGACCTCGTTGTGCTGATCGTGGTCGTATCCGTGGTGGGCCCGGGCATGCCGCAGATCATTGTCACGTTGGGCTTGCTGCTGGGTGTTGCCGGCTCGCGCATCATCCGCTCGGCGGTCATCTCGGTGCGCGAGCACATGTATGTGCACGCGGCCCAATCGATCGGCGCCTCCACCGCGCGCATCCTCTGGCGCCACATCTTGCCCAACGTGCTTGCCCCGATTGTCGTGCTTTTCACGACCCGTGTGGGAGCGGTGATTCTGATCGAGTCGGCCCTATCGTTCCTCGGGCTTGGTGTGCCCCCACCCGCTCCCACCTGGGGCGGCATGCTGTCGGGTAGCGGGCGGGCCTTCATGTTCCATGGACCGTGGCTCGCCCTGGCACCGGGGCTCTGCCTCACCATCGTGGTCTATGCGATCAACGTTTTTGGCGACGCCTTGCGGGATCTCTTCGATCCGCGCATGCGCGGCTCCCGCTGAGGACAGAATGCCACAGAACGAAGAGGGAGGATGCAATGAAGCCCAACAAGGCGAGCGTCGGCACCCTGCTTGCGGCCGGTGTCTTCGGGTGGTGGCTCGGGCTCGGCGCGGACAAGCCGCGGGCCGATACTGAGCCCCCGAAATACGGTGGCACGCTGGAGGTCGGCACGGTCTACGTGACGCTCACAGCCTTGTCGTGGGATGCACACGACTGGAATTGGAAGCACAACCACGACACCGGCCAGGTCTACGAGCAGCTGTTCGCCGCCGATCTGTCGAAGAGCGTCAAGAACGGCGGTCCCTATCCCTTCTATGCCGATGCATGGCTGCCCTCCGATGCCATCCGCGGCGAGCTGGCAGAGAGCTGGGAGTGGAAGGAGAACCCGCTGCGGGTCGAAATCAAGCTGCGCAAGGGCATCATGTTTCCGGACAAGCCGGGCGTGATGGCGGCACGTGAGCTAGTCGCCGATGACGTCGTGTTCGCCTTCAATCGGCTCAACGACAGTCCGCGCAAGCTCAAGGACTACTTCAATCATGTGGCCAAGGTCGAAGCGACCGACAAACACACGGTGGTCTTCACCTTCAACGGCTACCTTGCGGAATGGGACTACCGCTTTGGCTATGGATACTACTCGGCGATCTATCCCAAGGAGGTGGTGGATGCCGGCGCCGCCAACTGGAAAAACGTCAATGGTACGGGCCCCTTCATGCTGACGGACTTCGTGCAGGGCAACTCCAACACCTACAGCAAGAACCCGAACTATTGGGGCAGGGACAAGGTCAACGGCGGCGAATACCAGCTCCCTTTCATCGACAAGCTCGTCTTCCGCACGATCAAGGACGAAGCCACCTTCGTCACTGCGCTGCGCACGGGCAAGCTCGATATCCTCGAGACCATGCGTTGGCAGAATGTGGATGAGCTCAAGAGGAGCGCGCCACGTCTCAAGTGGTCGCGCTGGCTCAGCATGTCCGGAACTTTCCTGGCTTTCCAGGTCGATCAAAAGCCGTTCGATGATATCCGCGTGCGCCGAGCGCTCAACATGGCGGTCAACAAGAAGGAGATCGTCTCCGCCTACTACAACGGCAACGCCGAGCTCTTCGCCTATCCCATGCATCCCGATTACCAGGGCTACTACGAGCCGCTCGAGGCCATGCCGGCGAGCGTAAAGGAGCTCTATGAGTACAATCCCGATCGCGCAAAGCGACTGCTGGCCGAGGCCGGAATCCGCAATGGCTTCAGCTTCAAGGTGCAGGTGTGCGCCTGCAATCCCGACCACATGGACCTGCTGCCGCTGATTGCCGCCTATCTGGAGCAGGTCGGCGTAAAGATCGAGATCGAGCCCATGGAGTACGCGGCATTCCTATCGGCAATGACCACGCGCAAGATGACGCCGGGGTATTTCATGGCCAATGGCCACACCAACCCGACAACGACCATCCGCAAAAGCTTTACCACCGGGCAGCTGTGGAACCCGTCGGGCTGGTCCGATCCAGCGTTCGATAGGAAGATGGACGAAGCCTATGCCGAGCGCGACGAAACGAAGCGTCAAGTCCTGCTCAAGGAGATGACGCGCGAAATCATCGATAAGGCACCCTACATCTGGCTGCCAACGCCATACCTTCATTCGGCGTGGTGGCCTTGGGTAAAAAACTACAACGGCGAGCTGCGTGCCGGTGCCGTGCGTCCCGGCCCCATCTACGCGCGCATCTGGATCGACCAGGACCTCAAAAAGAAGATGGGTTACTGAAGCGGGCAACCGCAGCGCCCGGTGGAGCACTTATCCGCCGGCGCCGTGGTCGATGGTGCGAAAATGCCTCAACCGCTCCTGCAGGTGCGCAATCTCACCACCCGCTTCACGACGCAACGTGGGCGAGTTACGGCGGTCGATAACGTCTCCTTCGATATCGATGCCGGCGAAACGGTGGCGCTTGTTGGCGAATCGGGCTCGGGCAAAAGCGTGACGGCACTGTCGATCATGCGGCTGATCCCATCGCCGCCGGGTCGCATCGAGGGCGGTGAGGTCTTCTTTGAGGGCCGCGACCTCTTGAAGCTCGACGGCGCCGGTATTCGCGGCGTACGCGGCAACAACATCGCCATGATCTTCCAAGAGCCAATGTCGTCGCTCAATCCGGCGCTGAGCGTCGGCCTGCAGATCGCCGAACCGATCAACGTGCATCGGGGTACGGCGTGGGCCAACGCGCTGGAACAGGCCAAAGTGCTGATGGGCCGAGTGCGCATGCCCGATGCGGCGAGCCGGCTTGCCTCCTACCCGCACCAATATTCCGGAGGCATGCGCCAACGCGTGATGATTGCCATGGCGCTCGCGTGCAGTCCGCGCCTCATCATCGCCGACGAGCCGACCACGGCGCTCGATGTCACGGTGCAAGCGCAAATCCTCGATCTCTTGAAGGAGTTGACGCTGGAGACCGGCTCGTCGCTGCTGCTCATTACCCACGATCTGGGCGTGGTCGCACGCTACGCCGACCGGGTCGCTGTCATGTACGGTGGTCGCATCGTGGAGACGGCACCGGCGCGCGAGCTCTACAAGCACCCGCATCACCCCTACACACGGGGTCTGATGGCGTCCGTGCCGCGCCTTGATGGCGATACGGCCCAACGCTTGCTACCCATCGAGGGGCAGCCGCCCGATCTGGCGCAAATGCCGGCCGGCTGCGCCTTCTCTCCACGCTGCGGCAGCGTCAGCGACATTTGCCGTTCCGCCCGTCCGCCCCTCACCCAAGTGGCAGCGCGCCACTTCAAGGCCTGCTTCAATGACACAAGAGCCTGATCGCGCGCCCGCCGCGCCGGGCGTCGGCGATCCAAGGCACCAGGAGATCGTGCGTGTGGAGGGGCTCCACGTGCACTTCCCCCTGCGAAGGGGCGTGCTGATCCAGCGGCGCGTTGGCAGCATCAAGGCCGTGGACGGCGTCGACTTGGCGCTCGAGCGCGGCGGCGCGCTGGGCCTCGTCGGCGAGTCGGGATGCGGCAAGTCCACCACCGCGCTTGCCATCCTGCGCATGCTGGAGCCGACGGCCGGGCGCATCGCGTTTGAGGGACGGGACATCACGCACAGCAGTCAGGATGAAATGCGGCCCATCCGCCGGCGCATGCAGATGGTCTACCAAGACCCCTACGGCTCCCTGAACCCGCGCATGAAGGTGCGCGACATCATCGGCGAGCCCTTGGAGGTGCATGGCCTGGCCGGCGATCCGCCAACGTACGCCGAACGGGTCGCGGAATTGATCGCCATGGTTGGGCTCCTGCCCGACATGGCCGACCGCTACCCGCACGAGTTTTCAGGGGGTCAGCGTCAGCGCATCGGCATCGCTCGCGCGTTGGCAGTGAACCCGACCCTCATCATCTGCGATGAGCCCGTCTCAGCGCTTGATGTCTCCATCCAGGCGCAGGTGGTGAACCTCTTCATCGAGCTCAAGGAGCGGCTCTCGCTCACCTACCTGTTCATCGCCCATGACTTGGCCGTGGTGCGGCACGTGTGCGAGCGCATTGCCGTCATGTACCTTGGCCGCATCGTCGAGATCGCGCGCCGCGAGGAGCTCTACAAGCGTCCCCTGCATCCCTATACGCAAGCCCTGCTGGCCGCGATCCCCGTCGCCGATCCGGAGCTAGAGGCCCGGCGGCCGCGGGCGATCGTCACCGGCGAGGTGCCGAGCGCCCTGAACCCGCCCGCGGGCTGCCGTTTCCACCCGCGCTGTCCACAAGCGATGGACCAGTGCAGGAGGATTGATCCGGGGCTGACCGACCTCGGCCAGGGCCGCAGCGTTGCCTGCCACCTCTTCAGGTCCCAGTGATTGTGCCGGTGATTGTGCCCGTGATTGGGCGGCAGCCGGGCCCACCGCCGGCGACGCCCGGATCTGCGCGAGGGGGCCGGTGGGGGTCGGCGCAGCGTCTTTCTCACAGCGTCTTTCTCTCAACGAGCGCCCCCGCATCGGCGCGCCCAGCCCCAGCGCACCCAGCCTCAGCGCGCAGGAAGCTTGGCATCGAGGGCCAACGCCGCCTCCAGCAGCACCTGGGCACCGGCGGCGCAGTGCTCGGTCGTGGCGCTCTCAGCCTCGTTGTGGCTGAGACCGTCCTTGCACGGCACGAAGATCATGGCGGTCGGTGTCACCTTGGCGAGATGCACGGCATCGTGGCCCGCCCCGGAAATGATGTCGCGATGGGAAAAGCCCAATGTCTCGGCGCCCGCGCGCACGGCGGCAATGCAGTCGGGATGGAACTTGGTCGCCGCCACCGCGTGCAGCGTCTTGAGAGCGATGTCCACCTTATCCTCCAAGGCGCTCTCTTCGATTGCGGCATGCAACATCTTTTCCATGTCCTCGATGATGGCATCGTCGTGATGACGCAGGTCGACAGTCATGCGCACCCTGCCCGGGACTACGTTGGGCGAATTGGGTTCGACCTCGACGCGGCCGACGGTGCCGACGGCGGTGGGCTTGTGCGCCAAGGCGATCGCCTGCACCTCCAACGCCAACCGCGCGCAGGCGATGAACGCATCAGCCCGGCGGGGCATGGGCGTGGTGCCGGCGTGGCTCTCGCGTCCCGTAATCGTCGCCTCGTACCAGCGCACGCCTTGGGCACCAGTAACCACACCGATCACCTTGTTCTCCATTTCCAGGATTGGTCCCTGCTCGATGTGCAGCTCGAGGTAGGCAGATAGGGGCATGGCTCCGGCCTTGAGCTCGCCACGCCAGCCGATGGCTTCGAGCGCGTCGCCGAACCGCGTCCCTTGGCCGTCGGTTGTCGCATCGGCGTCCGCCCGCCGATACACACCCGCAAACACGCCCGAGCCCAGCATGGCAGGAGCAAAGCGCGCTCCCTCCTCATTGGTCCAGCTCACCACGACGATGGGCGCATTGGTCTCGTAGCCGGCGGCGGCCAGCGTGCGCAGCGCTTCCAGTGCGCCGAGCACACCTAAGTTGCCGTCGAACTTGCCCCCAGTCGGTTGCGTGTCGAGGTGGCTACCGAGGGCGATGGGTGCAAGCCCCGCACTCCGGCCCGGGCGCAAGGCGAACACGTTGCCGACTTCGTCGACGGTCACGCGGCAGCCCAGGGCCTCAGCTTCACGCTTGAACCAGGCCCGCACCATGCCATCCTCGGCCGTAAGCGTTTGGCGGTTGATGCCACCCTTGACCGTTCCGCCGAAGCCGGCGGTCTCCATCAGGCTGGCCCATAGGCGTTGCGGATCGATGCGCAGATTGCTCGGCATGGTGGCTCCCGGAGTGCGCGACTGGCTTGGGCCCATTGTCGCCGCGAATCCTGCCCGAGGTCTACGCCCACCGCAGCCCAGATCTGGCGAGCCGCATTGGGCCGCGGGCGAGGACATGCTAGCCTGGCGCAATGCCCAATACCCCCAATGCGGACAAGAAGACCCTGATCTTGACCGGGGCTTCGCGCGGCATCGGCCACGCCACCGTCAAGCGCTTCGCGTCGGCGGGATGGCGGGTTATCACCTGCTCTCGCCATCCCTTTCCTGAGAACTGCCCTTGGGAGATGGGGCCTGAGGATCACATCCAGGTCGACCTCGCCGATCCGCAGCACACGGCCAGCGCCATCGGCGAGATGCGCGAGCGGCTCAAGGCCCAGGGCTCGCGGCTCAACGCGCTTGTCAACAATGCCGGCATCTCGCCCAAGGGCCTCGGTGGGAGCCGCCTCGGCGCCATCGAAACGCCGCTTGAGGATTGGAGCCACGTGTTCCAGGTCAACTTCTTCGCGCCCATCATGCTGGCGCGCGGGCTGATAGCGGAGCTTGAAACGGCCAGAGGGGCGGTGGTCAACGTCACCTCGATCGCCGGCGGGCGCGTCCACCCCTTTGCAGGCGCCGCCTATGCAACCTCGAAGGCGGCACTTGCATCGCTGACGCGTGAGATGGCGGCCGACTTCGGCCCGCGGGGCATTCGCGTCAATGCCATCTCGCCGGGCGAGATCGACACTGCCATCCTGTCACCGGGGACCGAGCGGCTGGTGCACGAGCAGATCCCGCTGGGGCGCCTGGGTGAGCCAGAGGAAGTGGCCAAGGCCATCTATTTCCTGTGTACGGAGCAATCGAGCTACGTGCACGGTGCGGAACTGCACATTGACGGCGGCCAGCACGTCTGATGGTCCAGGCGTGCATCCGGCAGGTCAGCACAATTGGAGGTCGGGGGCGGGGGCTTGTTCGCAGGGCGGCTCGCGGCCTTGGAGCATCAGCGCAGGCCCAGAGGTTGCCTTCTTTGGTGGCCTTGGGAACCTCCCCTGCGGGCCCCCAGGCCGTGCGACGCCCAAATCGCCCGGGGATAATTCCCCGGCGCTGCCCCCTTGACGAACCGGCTGCGGTTTGCCATGTGAATGTTATAAACATTGACATGAGCAAGGTACCCCGGAGGTGAAATCGCCATGTCTGATGTCGTGGCACGCATAGATGACTTCGGCAGGCCGGCTTGGATCGCCCTTATGGTGATCGGCTTCATCGTGTTTTGGCCGATCGGGCTGGCGATCCTGGCCTACATCATATGGAGTGGACGGATGGGATGTGGATGGCATGGGTCCCGCGGTGACATCGAACGGTGGCGCGAGCGGGCCACGGAGCGGGTGAACCGCGCGGCGACGCGCTGGGAGCGCAAGCGCTCGCGCTGGGAAGAGCGCATGCAACACTGGCGGGGTCACTATGAGCACGGCCTGCGCCCCAGCGGCAATCACGCCTTCGATGAGTACCGCGAGGAGGCGTTGCGCAAGCTGGAAGAGGAGGCGACCGAGTTCCGGGCGTTCCTAGAGCGCCTGCGTGCAGCCAAGGACCGTGCCGAGTTCGATGCCTTTATGCGCGAACGGCGCGATCGCCAGGCGGACTCGGGCCCAGATTCGGGCCCAGATTCGGGCCCACACTCGGGTCCAGACTCGGGCCCACACTCGGGGCCAGATCACGGCCAATCCTCCCAACCGCGGCAGCCGCAAGGGAACTGATCGGCGGATTGAGCGCAACGGACTGCGGTCAGGTTGAGGGCCGGCTCCCGGTGGGGCCGGCCCTATCAATTGGCCAAGGTTCGATTGGGCGCCGCTGCCCCACCGCATCTGGCCAGAGCGTGTGGCACTTGGGCATGCTCGTAGGCAGAGAGGTGTCCTTCACTGCGGCTGCGTCAGCACGCGCCGCTCCGCGAGCGGGGCGGAGGCCGCGTGCGGGGCATCGTCCGGGTCGATCAGGCTCGACAGGTTGACGGCCTCCCCCTTGAATTCCTGCGCCCACATGAGCCGCGCCGTCTGCGGGCCTGGTCGCAGGCGCATCGGCGGCACGGAGCTCAACTGGTCCAGCAGTTCAAGGGTCTTGTCGAGATCGGGATGGACCATGCGCGCCAAAGCGGGATCGTCGACGGAGGCGGTAGCCGTGAGAAACGGCGCAATCGGGAAGGGCCGGTAGGACAGCTCCTCGGGATGTTCCTCGTCGTAGGCGGGTGCCGGCACGAATGTCTCACGGCTGAGCGAGGCGCCCCACGTCAGGCGCTTCAAGGCCGCGGCAGCCGCCGGATCGATGCCGGCCACGCGCATTCCGCCTGACAGTGACGCCTGGGACCCGACCTGGGAAACGGGCAAGCCCAGGGCCGCAGGTTGCGGCCGGTTCGCGGGCGTCGGTCCGACCATGAGCCGGGGCAGCGGCTCGTCGGCCAGCGCTGCAAGCCGGGCACGATCGTCATCGCTGGGCCACCGGCCAAGAGATCCGCGATCAACGAGGCGCGGCGGCGCTAACAGCTGCGGCAGCGACGGACCGAGCGCAGCCACCTGCATCGGCGGCCGTGGATGGGCGTGCAGCTGTTGGACCTCGGCGATCTGCTGGGCAAGTTCGGCATTGGCGGCACGCGCGCGGCGCACATCCTCGGGCGTGATCGGGCCGCCATCGTCGGGAACGTGCTGGGTGCGGCCATCCGGGAAGAGCAGGGCCAGCTCCTGCCGCGGCAGCCGCGGCCAAGCGCGCACGCGATCGGTGTCGATGTGCACGAAGGGGGTGGCGGAGGTTGGATAGTAGCCAACGCCGCCGCGTTCGCGGATGAGGGCGGAATAGCGTAGCTTCTTCACCGGCACGTCGGGGAACGTGACGTCCATGGCTTTGCCAAGGATGTGTCGGCTCTGGCTCGCCTGGCCGCCGACGGTTCGTCGCAGCAGCTCGTTGGTGTCGCGCGAGCGGTAGCCGGAGATGACATTGATCGGCTCGGCGGACCCCAGCTCATTGTGGATCTCCCAAACGAGGTCGATGAGATCGGGATCCATTTGGGTCGGTTCATCCTTGCGCCAGTCGCGCAAGATCCAGTTGATCTTCTCCATCGCCTCGGGGATGTGCTTGCCGTTCTTCATGTACTGGATCGTCAGCGTCTCCTTCGTATTCACGGCGTAGAAGGAGATGGCGCGGTCGCGGCTGGAGTTGGCCGTGATCCCGGCACCGCCGCTGGCGCCGACAAGTGCGACGGCAATCGCAACGGCTATGGCGCGGCGGCGTACTGGCAAATCGCGTCCCTCATCGTGTTGGCCTCGGGTTTGGCCTGGATGCTGGCCTGAATGCTGGCCTGAATGCTGGCCTCAGTGCTGGCCTCAGTGCTGGCCTCAGTGCTGGCCTGAGAGTGCTCCAGCATGTTGGCGTGATCGGCAGCAGTTGAGCTGGTCTTGTGGCGGGCAGGGACCTTCCAACGCCCCTCCCGTTCGCCACGGCCACCTGTTAGCGAATTTCCCCCAAGGCTCCCTCCCCCTATGTGCCCTTCCCCGATGCCCGCGCGCAACGTGTCCTGCGATGGGCCGCAACCTGCCCTTCCTGACGTCCCCCTCCCCACGCGCTCTTCGCCACGCTTACCCACGGTCGCCTGGCGCTGCGTCGGGCCCTTATGCCGCCCCAGCATGCCGGGGATCTCGCGCGCGCACCCCCACAATCGGCGTTCGCCCGTGATTCGCATCGATTGAAAGCCGTCTATGCGGCAAGATCGGGGCGGGTGGCGCATCGGCGAGCCAAACCGGGGGCTTGGCGCCAGTATCGGCGCGCGCTGGTCAACAACTCGCAAACGCGCGGGTTAAAATCCTCCGGGGTTGCCGAGCGCCCGGCGCGCCCAATCCTTTTTGCCGAAGCTATCGTTGGAAGCCTCGGCCAGGCTGCCGATCGCCTCGGCCCGCGTGGGTGCCTTGTCCTCCTTCCAACGCGGGATCAGATGCGCCTTGCCTTCGAGGCCCAGCGCAATCTTGCTCTCGTGGTCGTATATGTCAGCGAATTGCTTGAGCTTGCCATCCACATCCACCGCCGCAGTGAAATACGTTATGTGCACGGGGATGGTGCGCTCGATGTTGATCTGGTTGTTCTGTGCCCCGCCCGGGCCGATGGCCGCGGCGACGCGGTTGGCTGGCCAGCCTTGGTCCTCGGCCAGCACCAATTCCGCCAGCCGCTCGGGGTGGCGCACGCGCATACAGCCGTGGCTGAAGGCGCGAACGTCGGCGTTGAACAAGTTCTTTTGCGGCGTGTCATGCATGTAGACGTCATGCTTATTGGGAAAGCGAAACTTGATATCGCCCAACACGTTGTTCTCGCCCGGCGGCTGATAGACGTGGAAATTGCGGATATCGGCGGTCGACCAGTCGATGCTCGCCGGATCAATGTCGCGCCCGCCGCGCTGGATGCGCAGGTGGTAGAAGGTAAAAATGCGCGTGCTGCCGCGTATGAGGCTCGGAAGAACGTCCTGCTGCTTGATGGACTCTGGTACGCCCCAGCTCGGATGGAAGATGATCTGCTCCAGGTTGTGTGAAAATACCGGCGTTGGAGTATCCCGCTTGCCGACCACCACGCGTTCCGCGTGAACGATGTTGCCTCCCTTCACGACCCGCAGCGTGAATTCCGGAATATTCACCCAGATGTAGAAGTCCCCGAGCGTGTCTGGCATCCAGCGCCACTCTTCCAGATTGACGAGCAGCTTGCGCGCACTGGCCGCTGCGGATGCGAGCGCGGGAGGCCTTGCCTGGGCCGATTTTGAGCCGCCGCCTCCCCCGTCTCGATCTGCTGGCGGGATCTGGCTTCCCCGCAGGGCCAGGTATTTCTGGCGGAGCGCCTCGAATTGCGGATGCTGGGGATGCAAGGAGCGCAGATAGGCATCGGGTGCATCGGCTTTGGCGATCGCCTCTATGACCTGCTGCGGGTCCAGCAGGGGTGGTTTGCGGTCGAGGAATTTGCTCAACGTCGCGGGATCCGCGCGGCTGCCGCGTGCATGGCGGGCGTATTTGAGGACGGCGAGGCTGAGCGCGCTCTCCCAATCAGCCCCTTGGGTGCGGGAGAGTTCGGAGCCCGGCGACGGGGCCCCGTCTGGCAGCTGGAATGCGGAAGCTTCAAGACCCCAATCGTCGGCGCGGCGGAGCTCGGTGATGACGGCCCAGGCTCCCGGCGTCAGTCCTGCCGCGGAGAGCCAAAGGGGCCCATGCTGGCGCGCGGCATAGAAGGCGACCAGCGCGGCGCGGTCCTCGCGGTCTGTGGCGGCGGCGCTTCCGGGCGCGATCAACCGCTGCGCCAGCTCCTTGCTGAAGCCAGCCTCGGCGGGGGTTGCCGCCGCTGGGGGCGCTGGCGCATCGGCTGACACGTTGGGGCTGGAGGGTGCGGCCGAGGGCGGATCCTCGGCGGCCCATGCGGGCGGCGCCCAAAGGGCAAAGACCACGGCAAGCAGCGGCAAGCGCCTCAACATCGGCTCCCCCCC
>Ga0075425_100006028_pt1 | contig 12652 bp, 8 predicted proteins | sample SoiMethybrSBSTD4_FD_75300 | JGI IMG/M metagenome (GOLD analysis project Ga0075425, IMG submission 75300) | Bulk soil microbial communities from a Populus tree surrounding site in Tennessee, USA - Soil MetaG P. TD hybrid SBSTD4 | ecosystem: Environmental > Terrestrial > Soil > Tree plantation...
CGCCGCTCGTCCTGTCCCGCGTGCTCGAGGTGCACGCGATGGACGCGCGGCCAGGGCGGATCGGCCAGGCGCTCCGCCCACTCCACGGCCAGGACGCCCCGCGGCCCGGGCAGCTCCTCGAGGCCGAGCTCGCGCTCGTCGCCGTTGCCGGCCAGCCGATAGAGGTCGGCATGGTGCAGGGTCAGCGGTCCCGGGTAGGCCGTGAGCAGGACGAAGGTCGGGCTCGCCACTTCCTCCGGATCCGACCCCAGGCCGCGGGCGAGACCGCGGACGAAGGCGGTCTTGCCCGCCCCCAGCTCGCCGGAGAGGAGGACCACTTCGCCCCCGCGGAAGCGCGCGGCGAGGTCCGCCGCGAGCTGCTCCGTCTCCGCGCTCGATCGCGTGACGACGCTAGGAATGGGCGCCCCCCAGGCGGCGGAGCACGGCCGGGATCGAGGCGAGGATGTCGGAGGCGGCGAGCGACTCCTCCCCCACGCGCAGGGCCGCGTCGTCACCCGCGGCCCCGTGCAGGTAGACGCCGGCCACCGCCGCCGTCCAGCCGTCGAGCCCGCGCGCAAGCAGGGCGCCCACGATCCCGGAGAGCACGTCGCCGGTGCCGCCCGTCGCCATCCCGGGGTTGCCGGTGGGGTTGACGCAGGCCGCGCCGTCCGGCCGGGCCACCACCGTGCGCTGGCCCTTCAGGACCACGACTGCGCCCGTCTCCACGGCGAAGGCGCGCGCCGTCTCCAAGCGGCGGCGCTGCACCTCCGCGGTCGAGACGCCCACGAGGCGCCCCATCTCCCCGGGATGCGGGGTCACGACGGCGGGGGCGTCCCGGCGCAGCGCGTCCGTGGCGCGGGCGATGCGCTCGGTGCCGGCCAGCGCGTTGAGCCCATCCGCGTCCACCAGGACCGGCCCCCCGTAGGCGCGCAACGTCTCCCGGACGAACTCGCGTACGGGCGCGTCCTGGCCGAGGCCGGGCCCGATGACGAGGGCGTCGCGTTTCCGCGCGAGAGACACCGCCCGCGCCGCCGCCTCGCGATCGAGCGAGCCCGAGCCCGTGACGGGCAACGGCTCCGTCATCAGCTCCGGCCGCCCGTGCGCGACGAGGGGTAGGGCGGGCGCCGGCGTCGCGACCGTGACCAGTCCCACGCCGGACACGAGCGCGCCCGTGGCGGCCAGGATGGCCGCGCCCGTCTTGCCCACCGCGCCCGCGGCCACGAGCACGTGCCCGAACGTGCCCTTGTGCGCGCCGGGAGCGCGCGGCGGATAGGCCTTGGCGGCGTCGGACTGCTCCGCGAGCCAGAGGGACGGCGAGGTCTGGGCGAGGACGGAAGCCGGGATGCCGATGTCGGCCACCATCAGCGCGCCCACCTGGTCGCAGGCGGGCGGCAGCACGTGGCCGTATTTGGGGGCGGCGAAGGTGACGGTCAAGGCCGCTTTCACCGCATCCCATCCGAGCTCTCCGGAATCGGAAGGCACGCCGGAAGGGATGTCCACCGCCACCACCGGCACCTCGGGCAGCGAGCGCAGCAGCGCGATCGCATCCGCCATCGCGCCCGTGGGCGCCTGGTGCAGGCCCGTGCCCAGGAGCGCGTCCACGGCCACGTCCGCCCGGGACGCGGCCGCGCGTACGCGCGCCCAGCTCGCCTCGTCCGTGACCTCGACCAGCGCGCCGCCGGAGCGCTCGAGCACGCCCATGTGCAGGCGGGCGTCGCCCCGCACCTCCTGGCGCGTGCCGAAGAGGAACACGGCGGGCTCGAGGTCGAGGAGATGGCGCGCGATCACGAACCCGTCGCCTCCGTTGTTGCCTCTTCCGCACAGGACGAGGGGCCGCCGCGCGTGCGGGTAGCGGGCCCGGAGGGCGCGCGCCACCGCCGCGCCCGCGCTCTCCATGAGCACGGCGCCGGGGAGGCCGATCTCCTCGATGGTGCGGCGATCGGCGTCCCTCATCTGCGCCGCCGTCAGCACCGGCCGCATCCGGAGATGCTATCCGACGCGAGCGGAACGGACCAAGTAGACGATGACCAGCATGGCGGCGAAGGCCCAGCGGTAGTACACGAAGGGCCGGTAGTCGCGCGTGCGCACGTAGGCGAGAAGGACGCGGATGGCCAGCAGCCCCACCACGGCCGAGACCACGATGCCGAGGAGGACGATGTGGCTGTTCGACGCCCCCAGCAGGGCCGGCACCTTGTGCAGGGCCGCGCCCAGGGTGATGGGCGTGGCCAGGAGGAAGCTGAACCGCGCGGCCTCCTCGCGCCGGTAGCCCAGGAAGAGGGCCATGCTGATGGTCGATCCCGAGCGCGAGACGCCGGGCACGATGGCCAGGGCCTGCGCGCACCCGATCAGCAGCGCGTCGCGCAGGGTGACCTGTCGCGCATCGTGGGCCTGTCCCTCCGTCACCGCCCGCGCGGCGTGGCGGTCGGCGAAGAGGAGGACGGTGCCGACGCCGGCCATGGTGGCCGCGATGAGGAGCGGCGAGCGGAAGGTCGTGTCCGCGAAGTCCTCCAGGGCCAGCCCCGCGATTCCGCCGGGAACGGAAGCGAGGGCGAGGAGCCACAACATCCGGCCGTCACCCTCGAAGGGCCGGCCGCGGAACAGCGCCTGGAACGCCGCCATGATGATCCGCGCCCAGTCCTTGGCGAAAGCGTAGAGCACGGCGGCCAGCGTCCCCACGTGAAGGGCCACGTCGAAGGCCAGGCCCGGATCGGGCCAGCCCAGGAGCCAGGGCGTGACCACGAGGTGGGCCGAGCTGCTGATGGGAAGGAACTCGCCGAGCCCCTGAACGATGCCCAGGACGACGGCCTGGAAGCTGGTCACGTCCGCGCCTGGGTTCATGTGGCGAGTCCTCGTCGATAATAGGCAGGCAATGGGCTTCTACGCTTCCGTCAACGGGGAGATCACGCCGGCCGAAGAGGCCCGGGTCTCCGTGCTGGACAACGGTTTCACGTTCGGCGATGCCGTCTACGAGACGCTGCGGACGTACGGCGGGCGGCCGTTCCATCTCGACCGGCATCTCGAGCGGCTGCGTCGTTCGGCGGAGCGCCTGGCCATCCCGATGCCCGCCGGCGACGTCCTCGCGCGGGATCTGGACGCGCTGCTCGCGCGCGCCGCCAATTCCGAATCGTACATCCGGATCATCGTCACGCGGGGACGGGGCGACATCTCTTATCACTTCGACCGCGTGAAGGGCCCGACGGTCGTGATGGTGGTGAAGCCCCTGGCGCCTTTCCCGGCTTCGTACCACACGGAAGGCGTGCCCGTGATCCTCTCCTCCGTGCGCCGCAACTCTCCGCGGTCGCTCGACCCCGCCATCAAGTCCTGCAACCTCCTGAACAACATCCTGGCCATGCGGGAGGCCCAGGCCAAGGGCGCCTTCGAGCCGGTCATGCTCAACGAGACCGGCGAAGTGGCGGAGACGGCGAGCGCGAACCTGTTCCTGGTGAAGGACGGCACGTTGCTGACCCCGCCACTGGACGCGGGGATCCTGGCCGGCGTGACGCGCCAGCTCGTCCTCGACCTCGCCCCCGGCCTCGCCCTGCCCGTGCGCGAGGAGCCGGTTTCGGTCAAGGACCTCCTGGCGGCGGACGAGGTCTTCATCACGAGCACGCTGAAGGAAGTCCTGCCCGTGGCGACGATCGACGGGCGGCCGGTCGGTGCCGGACACCCCGGACCGGTCACCCTTCGGCTGCTCGGGGCGGTCCGCGCCTACGCCCCCGGCCACGCCCGCTGACCGGCGGCGGGACGGGCAAATTCCGCCAAAATAAAATGCGGATTGCCTTCATCCCTCCCCGCCTTTAGGCTGTCTATGGTCAGCGAGCCGTACCATCCCCCGCCTCCGCGGCCGTGGGCCGACGAGGGGGGATGGTGGTGCGACGGCGCTGAGTGGGGGCCGTTGCGGTGGGGTGTGGTCGGTGGTGCGTTGGTTCGTCCTCGTAGGGTTGTACATCTCCAGCCGCGTCTTCGCGTTGACCGCGCTGCCCATGTTCCTGGACGAGCGCATCTACCTGCGTTGGGCGCATTGGATCGCGCAGGGACGGAGGCTGCAGGTGCCCTTCGTGGCGGGCAAGGGCCTCAGCGTCTGGGCACTCGCCGCGGTCACTCCGGGCGCGGCCGATCCCCTGCTCGCGGGCCGCCTGCTGACCGTCGCCGTCGGGATCCTGACCCTGGTCGCCGTCCACCGCGTGGCGCTGCGCCTGACCGGGGACGTGCGCGTGGCCGACGTGGCCGCGGTCTTCTACATCGCCTGCCCCTTCACGCTGTTCCACGACCGGATGGTCCTCGCCGACCCCTACCTTTCGGCATTCACGGCCCTGACGCTGCTGCTCGCGCTGCGGCTCGCGGACGCGCCCCGGCCCCGCGACGGGGTGGCCCTCGGAGCCGCCATGGCCCTCGGGATCTCCGCGAAGGTGACCGGACTTCCCCTGCTCGCGGTTCCGCTCCTCGTGCTTCTCGTGATGGGGGGCACGCGACGGGCATGGGTCAAGCCGTTGGCGCTCGCGTACGTGGTGGCGGTCGGGCTCGTCGCCTATCCGGTGTGGCGGTTCTTCTCCCGGCGCAGTGGCGAGCTGTCCAAGCTGGCGGGCGCCGGCGGCGACGACTCACCCCTGGCCGCCATGGTCTCGGCCAACCTGGAGCTCGCCCTGTCCTGGCTGTGGCGGTATTGGACTCCCGGGCTCGCTCTGCTCGCCCTGGCCGGCCTCGTCGTGGCCTTGCGGACGAGCGCGCTCCGGCGGAGCGCGTTGCTGCTGATCCTCGTGGCCCTGGGCCCCGTCGCCGTCTTCGCGAGCGTGTCTCGCGTCTGGTTCCCGCGCTACGTCCTGTTCACGACCGTCCCCCTGGTGATCCTGGCCGCCCTGGGTTTCCGCGCCGTGCTGGACGCGTTCCAGCGACGGAGTCCGGCTTCGCCTTCGATGGGCGCGCTGCGCACCGCCCTTCTCCTGGCCCTGGTGCTGGCGCCCGCCCTCCGCTTCGACGCCGCGCTCTGGACCGATCCGTCCCAAGCTCCCCTGCCCGACGTCGATCGCTTCCAGTACGTCACGGGCTGGCCGTCGGGCTATGGCTCCCGGGATTCCGTCGCCTTCCTGCGCGCCCGGAGGGCGGAGCGTCCCGAAGGCTTGACCCTCGTCACCCCGGGGCCTTCGATCACGGCCAGCGCCGTCCGGCTCCTGTGGGCGAGCGACTCGGGCATGGAAGTGCGCGCCGTGGACCCCAGTGCGGCCGTCCCCGCCGACGCCGCGCGGCCCGTCTACGTCGTCGTGTCCGTCGCCGAAGGAGTCCACCTGCCCACCCATTGGACGAGCCAGGTCACGCGGGAGTTCGTGTCGTTCAAGCCGGACGGCGCTCCCGCGGACGAGCTCTATCGGGTCGGGCCGCATGCGCCGGCCGAACCGACGCACGCGGTACGACAGAGGCCGGCCGCCGAGAGGCCGGGGGACTGACCGGCCCGACGCGCGCGCAGCCGCCTAGGCGCCTGGATTCTTCCGCGCCAGCAGCCAGCCGGGCAGGAACAGCAGGACGCCGGCCAGCATCATCCGCAGCATCGCGATCGTGGACGGCGTGCCGAAGAAGGCCGTGGCCGCCACCAGGGTGACGACGAGTCCGGTCACCTGGAGGAGCCGCCCCACGCCGTAGCGGATCCAGGGCCACGGCGACGGCTTCGGACGGCGAGGGCTCAGGCGCGAGCGCATCGATCTCGCTTCAGTCCCGCGCCCAGCCCGTGCGGCGGAACCAGCGGCTCACGTCGTCGCGGGGGACGCGCACGCGCGTGGGGCGGCCGTGCGGGCAGGACGCGGGCTGCCGCGCGGCCCACAGCCCGCTGACGATCGCGCGCATGGCGTCGAGGGCGAGAGGCTGTCCGGCGCGGGCGGCGGAGTGGCAGGCCAGGGTCGCGGCGATGCGGTCGCGCGCGGAGGAGACGGCCCAGTCCGCGGACTCGCGGTCGACGAGCTCGGCCAGCAGGGTCTCCAGCGCCGTGCCGGGATCCCGTCCGCCCAGGACGGCGGGCACGGCGGCCACGCGCACGGCGTCGCCCCCGAACGGCTCCGCGTCGAACCCGAGGTCGCGCAGCGTCTCCTGGTGGGCGTCGAGCCCGGGCCGCAGGCGCGGGGGCAGCGTGACCACCAGGGGTACGAGCAGGATCTGCGACTCCACGGCGTGCCGCTCCAGCCCGTCCACGACGGCCTCGAAGCGCACGCGCTCGTGCGCGGTGTGCTGGTCGACCAGGATCAGGTCTTCGCCGTCCGTCACCACGATGTAGGTGTTGCGGTGCTGCCCGAGCACCGTGGGCGGGGCGGCCTCCAGGAGCGGCGCTGGTGCCGGTTCGGACTCTCCCACCATCGGCTCCGTCGGCCACTCCGCGTCCGCGGCCAGCGACGCGCCGCTCGGCCGGAATCGGCTCCAGGAGGCCGAGGTCGCGCCGGACGCCGTGGGCGCCGTGTCCCGATCGGCGGAGAGGGCGACCCGCGGCGCCGTGCTGCGCGCGCCCGCGGCCAGGGCCTGCCGCACCGCCTGCTGCACCGCCGACCACACCGTGCGCGCTTCCGCGAAGCGCACCTCGGTCTTCGCGGGATGCACGTTGACGTCGACCATGTGCAGGGGCACGTCCACGAACAGCAGCACCTCCGGCCGCGGATCGCGCACGCCCGTCGCGCGGTAGGCCTCGGTGACGGCCCGTGCGATCGCGCGGTCGCGCACCGCCCGGCCGTTCACGAACAGGCGTTGCGACGGGCGCGCGGCCGACGACGACGGCGGGCGCGCGAAGCCCCGCACGGTGACCCAGGCCTGGCCGCCTTCGACGGGGACGAGGTCGTCGGCGTAGGTCGCGCCGAACACCTGGTGCACGCGGGCGAAGAGGCCGTCCACGGGCGGGGCCTGGATCAGGCTGCGGCCGCCCGAGGCGAGCGTGAAGCCGACGTCCGGCCGCCCCAGCGCGAGCAGGGTGAGCGCCTCCGCCACGTGCCCGGCCTCCGTGCTCTCCGCGCGCAGGAACTTGCGCCGGGCGGGCACGGCCCCGAAGAGATCGCTCACCTCGACCGTCGTGCCCCGCGGATGCCCGGTGTCGCGCGCGTGCACGAGGCGCCCGTGCCGCACCTCGACCTCGGTGCCGCCGGGCGCGCCCGCCTCCGCGGTGCGCAGGACGAGATGGGACACGCTGGCGATCGAGGGCAGGGCCTCGCCGCGAAACCCGTGGGTGGCCATGCGCTCGAGGTCGCCCAGCTCGCGCAGCTTCGAGGTGGCGTGCCGCTCCAGCGCGCGCCGGGCGTCCTCCGCCCCCATGCCGTGGCCGTCGTCGCGGACGCGGATCCGCTCCTTGCCGCCGGCGTCGATCTCGACGGTGACGGCCCTGGCCTCCGCGTCGAGCGCGTTCTCGACCAGCTCCTTGACGACCGAAGCCGGCCGCTCCACGACCTCCCCCGCGGCGATCTTGTTGACGAGATCGTCGGGGAGACGTTGGATTCGTGTCATTCCGCCGCCAACGGCCGAACCGTGAGCGGGGGGGCGCCGCGCAGCGGCGGTCTCCCGCGACGGGGGGTTTCAGGGGGGGTCGCGAACACCCAACGTGGTGGGGTGTGAGTGCGCCCCCTGAGACAAGAAGAGCCTAGATCCATTGTTTCTTGCGGAACCACCACCACAGGCCGAGGCTGATCGCGAACATGAGCGCCCAGACGAAGAGGTAGCCGTAGCGCCAGTGCAGCTCCGGCATGAACTCGAAGTTCATGCCGTAGATCCCGGTCACCACCGTGAGCCCGGCCATGATGGCGCCGATGACGGTCAGGCGCTTCATGGTCTCGTTCAGGCGGTTGCTGACCGCGCTCAGGTACGCCTCCATCGTGCTCTGCACCATGTCGTGGTACGAGGACGCCGCCTCCACGATGCGATAGAGGTTGTCGTAGATGTCGCGGAAGTAGATGGCGGCGCGCGGACTCACGACCTTGACGTCGGCGCGGGCCAGGCGGTTGATGATCTCGCGCTGGGGCAGGCACAGCCTCCGCAGCTGCATGATGTCCTTCTTCAGCGTGAAGATCCGGTCCAGGGTGTCGCGGGTCGCGTTCTCGAAGACCTCGACCTGGATGAGCTGGATCTTGTCTTCCAGGGAATCGAGGCTCGGGAAGTAATGGTCGAACATCTGGTCGAGGATGTGGTGCAGCAGGAAGTCGCAGCCCTTGACGAAGGCGTTCTCGATGTCCTTGTTGCACTGGTCGCGGATGGAGCTGATCGAGCGCATGGGCCCGTTGTGGTGGGTGACCAGGTAGTTCGGGCCCAGGAAGACGTCCAGCTCACGGGTGATGAACTGGTCGGTGGGCGCGTCGAAGCGCATGCCGTGCACGATCAGGAAGACGTAGCCGTCGTAATCGTCCAGCTTCGGGTGATGCACCTCGGCCAGACAGTCCTCGATGGCCAGGGGATGGAAATGGAACGGGTTCTCGAGGATCGACGCTTCCTTGATCGTCGGGTCCTCGATGTCGATCCAGTGCAGCGTCCCTTCCGGGGCGTCGCCCAGGCTCTCGGGCGTGAATTCGTCCTTGCGCTCGATGTGCCCGCCGACGCACCGGAAGTACGTCAGCATCCGGGGTGAGCGGGCGTCACAGCAGCGCGCCGCGGAGGATGATGGAGCCGACCGTGAAGTAGATGACGAGGCCGGTAACGTCGACCAGGGTGGCCACGAACGGCGCGGAGCTGGTGGCGGGGTCGAACCCCAGCCGCCGCAGGAGGAAGGGGAGCATGCTCCCGGCCAGGGTGCCGAAGGTGACCACGCCGATCAGGCTGGCGCACACGGTCAGGGCCACCAGGAGGTAATGCGGACCGTAGTCCTTCCAGTGGAGGTGCTGCCAGAGGAGGATGCGCAGGAATCCGATCACCCCGAGAAGCGTCCCCAGGGTCAGGCCCGCGCCCACCTCGCGGCCCATGACCTTCCACCAGTCCTTCAGGCGCAGCTCCTTCAAAGCAAGGGCCCGGATGATCAGGGACGTCGCCTGCGATCCCGAGTTGCCGCCGCTGCTGATGATCAAAGGGACGAAGAGGGCCAGCACCACGGCGCGCTCGATCTCGCGCTCGTAGTAGCCCATGGCGGTGGCGGTCAGCATCTCGCCGAGGAAGAGGGCGGAGAGCCAGCCTCCCCGCTTGCGGACCATCGCCCAGAAGCCGACCTCGTTGTAGGGGGCGTCGAGGGTCTCCGATCCGCCCATTCTCTGGATCTCCTCGGTGGCGGTCTGCTCCGCCACGTCGAGGACATCGTCCATGGTGATGATCCCGAGCATGCGCCGGTCGTCGTCCACTACGGGCAGGGCGACGCGATCGTACTTCTGGAACTCACGCAAGACCTCGGCCCGGTCGGCATGGACGGGGAGGTAGATCAGGCCGGGGTCGGGAATCTCGGTGACGGGCGTGGCGGGATCGGCCAGCACGAGCGAGCCCAGGCGCAGGTCCTCGATCAGATAGCCTTCGCGATCCACGATGTAGACGACGTTGAGGGTCTCCTTCCCTCGTCCCGTGCTCCGGATGTGGCGTAGCGCCTGCTCCGCCGTCATGTCCGGGGCGATCGAGGCGTAGTTGGGCGTCATGTGCCGGCCGGCCGTGTTCTCGGGATAGCCGAGCAGGGCGCGGCTCTTCTCGAGCTCCTGCGGGCTGAGGGTCTCCATGAGACGCTTGGCGACTTCCGCCGGCATCTCTTCGAGCAGTCGCGAGCGATCGTCGGGGGCCATGCCCGCCACCGCGTTCCGCACCTCCTCCGCGGAGAGCGACTTGATGAGCTCCTCCTGGCGTGGAGTCGGCAGATAGGAGAAGACGAGCCCTGCCTTCTCCTTGGGCAGGGCCCGGAACACGAGCGCTTCCTCCTGGCTGGGGAGGTCGATGACGGCTTCGGCCACGTCCGCGGGATGGACGCGCTGGAGGCGCTCCTGGAGCTCGGCCACGCGCCCCGCGTGCGCGAGCTGGGCCAGATCCTCTTCGACCTCCGCCGCGATCATGATGAGGTCAGTCCCCCACGGGCTTCTCGAGCTGCGCCTGGGCCGCGGCCAGGCGCGCGATGGGCACGCGGTAGGGCGAGCAGGACACGTAGTCGAGGCCGGCGCCGTGGAAGAACCGGATCGACGACGGATCTCCTCCGTGCTCGCCGCAGACCCCGATCTTCAGATCCGGCTTCACCCCGCGCCCCTTCTTCACCCCGATGTCGACGAGCTGGCCGACGCCGCCGATGTCGATGGAGACGAACGGGTCCTTCTCCAGGATCCCGTGCTCCTGGTAGTAGCCCAGGAACTTGCCCGCGTCGTCGCGGCTCAGCCCGAAGCCCATCTGGGTGAGGTCGTTGGTGCCGAAGGAGAAGAATTGCGCCTCCTTCGCGATCTCGTCGGCGGTCAGGGCCCCGCGCGGGACCTCGATCATGGTGCCGACCAGGAACTCCACGCCGGAGGGGTTGTCGCCCAGCACTTCCTTGGCGGTGTCGAGCACGATCTTCTTCTGGCGGCGCAGCTCCTCGACGTGGCCCACGAGCGGGATCATCACTTCCGGCTTGACCGGAGTGCCTTTCTTGGCCACCTGGGCCGCGGCCTCGAAGATCGCGCGCGCCTGCATGCGCGTGAGGTCGGGATAGGTGATGCCCAGGCGGCAGCCACGGTGGCCGAGCATGGGGTTGAACTCGTGCAGCTCCTCCACCGCGCGCAGGGTCTCGCTCACCTTGGCGATCTTGGCGCGGTTCTTCTTCTCGCCCTGCGCGCGCAGCGTCGCCACCTGGACCATGAGGTCCTCGCGCTTGGGCAGGAACTCGTGCAGCGGCGGGTCGAGGGTGCGGATGGTCACCGGCGTGCCGTGCATCTCCTTGAAGAGCCCGGCGAAGTCCGCGCGCTGCATGGGCAGCAGCTTCTTCAGCGCGGCCTGGTAGTCCTTCATGTAACGGCCGTATTCCTTCTGGACCTTGGCGATCTCCTTGCGGATCTCGCCCGCCTGCGTGCCCTTCGCCTCCGCCAGGCGCTCCTTGAGCTTCGCCGTGAGGTCGAGGCCCTTCTGGCCGCGCGCCGCGGACATGATCATCTTCACGACGTGCGGAAGCCGGTCCTCCGCGAAGAACATGTGCTCGGTGCGGCAGAGGCCGATGCCGCGCGCCCCGAACGCGAACGCGACCTTGGCGTCGCGCGGGATGTCCGCGTTGGCGCGGATGCCCAGGCGCCGGATGTCGTCCGCCCAGCCCAGCAGCTTCTCGAACTTGCGGTACAGCGATGACTTCTCGGCTTTGAGGGTCCCGTTCACGACCTGCAGGACCTCCGACGGGCTGGTCGGCAGCTCTTGCAGGATGACCTCGCCGGTGGAGCCGTCGATCGAGATGGGATCGCCTTCCTTGAGCGTCCGCCCCGCGACCTTGAGCGTCTTGCTCTTGGCGTCGATGTTCAACGAGCCCGCGCCCACCACGGAGGGCTTGCCCATCTGGCGGCCGACCACGGCCGCGTGCGAGGTCATGCCTCCGGTGGCGGTGAGGATGCCCTGGGCCACGCTCATCCCGTGGATGTCGTCCGGCACCGTTTCCATGCGCACGAGCACGACGCGCTTGCCCTTGGCGGACTGGGCGACGGCGTCGTCGGCGGTGAACACGACCGCGCCCGTGGCCGCGCCCGGCGAAGCGGGCAGGCCCTTGGCCGCGATGGCCGCCTTGGCCCGGGCCTTGAGGTCGAAGATCGGGTGCAGGAGCTGGTCGAGCGACTGCGGCTCGACCTTCCCGACCGCTTCCTTCTGGGTGAGGATGCCCTCGTCCACGAGGTCCACCGCGATGTGCACCGCGGCCACGCCCGTGCGCTTGCCGTTGCGCGTCTGGAGCATGTACAGGGTGTTGTCCTGGATGGTGAACTCGAAGTCCTGGATGTCCTTGTAGTGCCGCTCGAGGCGCGTGGTGATCTCGCGGAGCTGGCGGTAGGCGTCCGGCATGACGTGCTCGAGCTCGGAGATCGGCCGCGGCGTGCGGATGCCCGCCACGACGTCCTCGCCCTGCGCGTTCTGCAGGAACTCGCCGTAGAACTCCTTGGCCCCCGTCGAGGGATTGCGCGTGAAGCCCACGCCGGTGGCGGAGGTCTCGCCCATGTTCCCGAAGACCATGCTCTGCACGTTGACGGCGGTGCCGAGGTTGGACGGGATGTCGTTCAGGCGCCGATAGGTCACGGCGCGGGGGTTCATCCAGGAGCGGAACACGGCGTCGCGCGCGCCCGCGAGCTGCTCACGCGGGTCCTGCGGGAACGGCTTCCCCGTCTCCTTCTGCACGACCGACTTGTAGCGCTGGATGACCTCGTCGAAGTCGCTCTCCGTGAGGTCGAGGTCGGCCTTGGCCCGCTTCTTCTTCTTGACCGCGTTGAGCTCGTGGTCGAAGCGCTCCTTGTCGATGCCGAGCACGACGTTGCCGAACATCTGGATGAAGCGGCGGTACGAGTCCTTGGCGAAGCGGCCGTTGCTCGTCTTGCTCTTCAGGCCCTCGACCGAGCGGTCGTTGAGGCCGAGGTTCAGGATCGTGTCCATCATTCCCGGCATCGAGAACTTCGCGCCGCTGCGCACGGAGACGAGGAGCGGGTCGGCCGAGTCCCCGAGCTTCTTGCCCATGAGGGACTCGAGCTTGCCCAGGTTCTTCTCGATCTCCTTCTCGATCTCGGGGGTGAGGGAGCCGCCGCGCTCCTGGTAGAGGTTGCAGGCGGCGGTG
>Ga0075425_100006029_pt1 | contig 12651 bp, 9 predicted proteins | sample SoiMethybrSBSTD4_FD_75300 | JGI IMG/M metagenome (GOLD analysis project Ga0075425, IMG submission 75300) | Bulk soil microbial communities from a Populus tree surrounding site in Tennessee, USA - Soil MetaG P. TD hybrid SBSTD4 | ecosystem: Environmental > Terrestrial > Soil > Tree plantation...
AGCTGGAAGCTGGAAACTTATGTTAAAACCCCCTGATGCCAACAGTTCAGCAGGTCATTGTTACGGGGGCGTCGAGCGGCATCGGTCGCGCGACGGCGATGCGGTTTGGACGGGCCGGGGCGTCTGTGCTCGCGGTCGGACGGAACGCGACAGCGCTGGATGAGGTCGCGACTGCCGTGCAGCGCGAGGGCGGACAGTGTTCTACGCTCACGGCGGACGTCACCCAGTCCACGGCCGCGGCACAAATCGTCGACACCGCCCTCCAACGCCTCGGAGGCCTGACGACCCTCGTAAATGCCGCCGGAATCATTGGCAGCGGCACGATCGAGACGACGACCGACGAACAGTGGGACGCGATGATGGATATCAACGCCCGCGCACCGTTCCGGTTGATGCGGGCGGCGATGCCGGCGCTCATCCAGGCAAAGGGCTCCGTTGTGAACGTGTCGAGCGTAACCGGTCTGCGATCCTTTCCGGGCGTGCTTGCTTACTGCGTCAGCAAGTCAGCGATCGATCAGCTGACACGGTGCGCGGCGCTCGAGGTGGCAACCAAAGGTGTTCGCATCAACGCGGTGAATCCTGGCGTCGTGATTTCGAATCTCCATCGCCGTGGCGGAATGGACGAGGAGAAGTATGCGGCGTTTCTCGAACACTCGAAAGCCACTCATCCGATTGGCCGCCCTGGTGAAGCGAACGAAATCGCCGATCTGATCTTTTTCCTCGCCTCACCGAACGCCGGCTGGATCACCGGTGAGACGATATCGATCGATGGCGGACGACATCTGACGTGTGCGAGGTAAGTTGTTCGCGGCGAGACCGCGAGAATGTAGGCGGGGTCTTCAGACCCCGCCTAGCCCCGCCTACGCAGGCTTCACCGCTTCGGCAAACAGCAATCCATCGCGTTCAGCGAGAATGCGCGCGGCCTTGAATCCCTGTGACGTGAAGATCTGCACTGGACCGCCCTGTTCGACGTAATCGCCGGCAACCGAGCCGCTCCGCACGAGCGAGGCCAATCCTTTTCGAATCGTTCCATCGATCACCAGACAGCGTCCACCTGGACGCAGCGCCCGTGCAATCTCTGACACACATGCGGCGCGACGATGTGCGGGGAGATGCGGCAGAACATCGCGCATCACGGCGACATCGAACGAATCGTTGTCGACCGGCAGCGATGTCCAGTGAGCGGTTGCCGTTTCCACGAGCGCGCCTTCGCGCGCGGCGATTTCGGCTGCGGCAGTCACGATTGCCTCGCGCTCGTCGACGGCGAACGCATTTCCGGTCAGGCCCGTCTTTACGGCAAGCTGCGCGAGCAGGATCGCATCAGTGCAACCCACGAAGAGCAGACGATCGCCGAGCTTGATGCCCGCCATCGAAACGGCCAGTGATTCAAGCGACGACTTGCGCAGCGGCCACAATGGCATCGAGTTTCAAATGATATAGTTTCCGGTTGTGAAAAATCCGCTGAAGATCGATGGAGCAAGTGGGAAGCTGGGGATTCTGCTCGTTGGGCTGGGAGCCGTCAGCACGACGACGATTGCAGGGGTCATTGCGGTTCGCCGTGGGCTCGCCCCGCCGATTGGATCGTTGACGCAAATGGGCACGGTTCGTCTCGGCAAGCGAACCGAAGGACGTTCACCGCTCATCAAAGATTTCGTGCCACTGGCGTCTCTCGACGATGTGGTGTTTGGCGCGTGGGACATCTTCGACGAGAACTCGTATGAGGCGGCAAAAACAGCGGGCGTGATCGAGCAGGAGTTGCTCGAGAAGATTCGTCCCGAGCTCGAAACGATCAAGCCGATGCCCGCGGTGTTCGATCGGCGCTACGTCAAGCGCCTCGATGGACCGAACGTCAAGAAAGGGAAGACGAAGAAGGATCTGGCCGACCAGTTGCGCGAGGACATGCGCCGATTCAAGCAGGAAAACAAGTGCGATCGGCTCGTGATGGTGTGGTGCGGCAGCACCGAAGTGTTTCTCACCGAATCGCCGGCCCATGCCACGGTCGCGTCGCTGGAGAAGGCACTCGAAACCAACGACGAGAGTATTCCCTCGAGCATGGTTTACGCGTATGCCGCCATCAAGGAAGGCATTCCCTACGCCAACGCGGCGCCAAACCTGAGTGCAGACATCCCGGCTTTGATCGAGCTTGCCGAGTCGAGCGGGTCACCGCTCGCCGGGAAGGACCTCAAAACCGGGCAGACACTGATCAAGACCATCATCGCGCCGGGTCTCAAAGCCCGGCTGCTCGGTGTCGAAGGGTGGTACTCGACAAACATACTCGGCAACCGCGACGGTGAAGTGCTCGACGATCCCGAGTCGTTCAAGACGAAGGAAGAGAGCAAGAAATCCGTTCTTGATTACATCCTTCAACCGAATCTCTACCCCCAGCTCTACAAAGATCTTTGTCACGTCGTCCGCATCAATTACTATCCGCCTCGAGGCGACAACAAGGAAGGCTGGGACAACATCGACATTTTCGGCTGGCTGAATTACAAGATGCAGCTGAAAGTGAATTTCCTGTGCCGCGACAGCATTCTCGCCGCGCCGATCGTGCTCGACGTGGCGCTTTTTCTCGACCTCGCGAAGCGTGCCGGGATGGAGGGTATTCAGGAGTGGTTGTCCTTCTACTTCAAGAGCCCGATGCACGCGGCCGGGCTGTACCCAGAGCATGATCTCTTCATCCAGATGATGAAACTGAAGAACACGCTGCGCTACCTGCGTGGCGAGGATCTGATTACGCATCTCGGACGGGAGTATTACGACTGATGGACTCAGGCAGGCTGCAGCCGGCGTTCTACGGCGGTCTTCTGATTGGTGTGCTGTCGGCGCTGCCAATCGTCAGTGCCGGAAATTGCTGCTGCTGCCTGTGGGTGGTTGCTGGAGGAATGCTGGCGGTGTACCTCCGCCAGCAGAATTCACCGTATGCGGTGACGTCGGCCGAGGGAGCGCTCGTCGGGCTGCTCGCCGGCGTCATCGGGGCGGTCATCGGTATCCTGATTTCAATCCCGCTCGAAGCGATGATGGGACCCTTCCAGCGTCAACTGATCGAGCGTGTGATTAACGCCCGACCCGATTTTCCCCCTGAGATGCGCGACACCATCGAACGTGCAAGTGCCGGAGGTCGCGGCGTTGCCGGCCTCGCATTCAAGCTTCTCTTTTCGCTGATCACCGGAACGATCTTCGGCATGCTCGGCGGCCTGCTGGGCGTTGCCGTGTTCAAGAAGGATGCGCCGCCCCCACCTCCGCCGGGAACGATGGAAGTGCTGCCGCCGGAGTAGCCTTGCGGCAATGCTCAATGTTCAATGCTCAATGCTCAATGTGATTCTCTTCACCATTGAACATTGGACATTGAACATTGAAAATTGAGACGCCCTACAGTTCGCCACCTCCCACACCGAAAAGCCAACAAGAAAAAGTGTGCAGCTGCGCGCGATTCTGCGCGATTCTGCGTCGCTTTGTAGTAAACTCTTGCGCAATAAGGACTTCCATCTGGTTCTCCGGGCATGTCTGTGGGGCTGCGCGGCGGTGGCGCTGGCAGCGGCGGCTGGTTCGGCCGGACAGCAGACCGCCGGTCGCCCGCCCGAGCTGGCGGTCACCCAACTGCAGGGAGCGAAGCCCACTGCGGCCCCGCCTGTGCCTGGCGCAACCAGGTCCCCGACCGCGGAGGTGTCGCCGCTGCCTGTCACTCGCCTCGACGATCGCCAGCTCGCGACGAATCTGGACGGCCCGCGACGGATCACGCTCAGCGTCTCGCGGCCGATGCCGATCGGAGACCTTTTGCTGCTGCTCGTCAACGGCACGCCGATTAGTTTCGTGAGCGACAGCGACGTCGACGGTACGTTCACCGGCGATCTCAAGGACCTCACGATGCGGCAGGCGCTCGAGGCGGTGCTCTTTCCCCGTGGGTTCGACTACGACCTGCAGGGAACGCTCCTTCGCGTGTTCCCGCGAAAAACGTCGACCCGCCTCTTCACGATCAATTACCTGAACGTGCGACGTACGCTCGAGCGCAACGTGACGAACGTCGCCGCGGCCGGATCCGTGAATGCTCCGGTGACCCAGCTCTCGACGGTATCGTCGACCGACTTCTACGCCGACATCGAACAGGGCGTGCAGTCATTGCTCTCTGCCTCGGGACGTGTGCACATCGATCGAGCGGCCGGCCTCGTGCACGTCACCGATTTCCCTGAGCGTCTCGATCAAGTTGGCGTCTATCTGGAGGCCGTGCAGTTACGCGCGGCCCGGCAGGTGCGCCTTGACACGCAGCTTTTGTCGATCGCTCTTTGGCCAGGAAGCGCCATGTCGATTGATTGGACGACGGCTGCAATCAGAAACGCGGCGGTCGTTCGCTCGAGCTCCGGAAACGGTCCGCTCGGCTTGTCGGTCACCAACCTCGATGCGTTGACAAAAGCGCTCGCGGAACAGGGAGCTGTCACCAAGGTCGCCGCGCCGCATATCGTTGCGATGAACAACGAGCCGGCGCTTGTGCGAGTCGGCAAGGAACAGCTCGGCAGCTTACTCGACGGGTTGACGTTGACCATCCTCGCGCAGGTATCCGCCGACGACTTCGTGCAGTTGCATGTCTCGCCTGCACACGCAACGCAAAGTGGTGAAGTCAAAGCGCGCGAGGGTGTCACCGTGCCGATCGTGACGGTCACCCAGGCGGACACGCTCATGCGCGTGCGAGATGGCGAGACAATCGTGCTCGCTGGATTCCTGAGCGCGACAGACAGGCTCGCCCCGCGGAAGGGTGTCGCGGGGTACTTCGGCGCAGAGTCGCGGACGACGGTCAGGTCCGAGCTGGTTGTGCTACTCACGCCGCGAATCGTCAAACCTGCCCCGGTATCACCCAACTGACAGAAAGGGTCCAGATGCACGAGGAATACTACGGATTCAGCGAAAAGCCCTTCAGCCTCACGCCCGATCCGAAATACCTCTACAAAAGCGAATCCCACGCCAATGCATTCGACCTTCTTCAGTACGCGACTGGCCGGCGCGAAGGATTTGTCGTCGTCACTGGCGACATCGGCACAGGAAAGACGACGCTGTGCCGAGCCATACTCGACGAGCTCGATCGCAAGACGTTCACGGCGCTGGTGCTGAATCCATTCCTTTCCGAAGAGGATCTGCTGCGCCTCGTCCTCCAGGACTTCGGCGTGGTCTCGCGCGAGGAAATCAAGCGCGGGCGGCTCGCCGCCGTCAGCAAGCAAGAGCTGATCGAGACCTTGAACGAGTTCCTGTTGTCGCTGCTGCCGCTTGGTGCGGGAGCGCTTCTCATCATCGATGAGGCCCAGAACCTTCCGCGGGCGGTACTCGAGCAGATCCGGGTGCTGTCGAATCTTGAAACGAACAAAGAGAAGCTGCTGCAGATCGTGCTGGTCGGCCAGCTCAATCTGAAAGACCTGCTGCGATCGTCGGATCTGCGTCAGCTCGATCAGCGCGTATCCATCCGTTATGAATTGAAGCCGCTCACACGCGACGAAACGGCCGCATACATCGCCCATCGGCTGACGATTGCCGGCGGCGGCGCAGCGGTCAGTTTCGCGCCAAAGGCAATCGACCTCGTTCACAAGTACACGGGTGGCATCCCGCGTTTGATCAATCTGATCTGCGACCGTTCGCTTCTTGGTGGCTATTCGGTGCGGACCAATCGCATCACGCCCGAGATAGTGAAGGCGGCCGCCGCCGGACTCGATCTCAAGACCCGCCGGCTTGCGGCTATCGAGTGGATTCAGCAGCGTGCCGCCGGATTCGCTGCCGGTGTGGCCGTGACCGCGATGCTCGCCGTTGGGATCGCGTATGCGATGAGCGGCGGTCAAGCGGGAAATGCGTCGGCAAAGTCCGCGGCGCCGGTTGCGCCCACGGCGGATGCCGTAACGATGTCAAATAAGCCTGCACAACGGGACCAGGCGGCACCCGTCACTGGCGTAAAGGGAACGACGGGGCCCGGGACACCCGCCGCCGTCGATTCTCAACCCGCTGCCTCGCATGGTCCGGCTGGTCCGCAGCGCAGCTATTCAATTCTCGTTGGCTCGTTTCGCTATGAACCCGAGGCCGCCACATTGATCGATCAATTGAGCGGCCTCGGCTACCGTACGAGGACGTCGCGCGTGACCTCGAGCACGCGCGGAACGTGGCACCAGGTGTTTGTCGGTCCTTACGGCGATCTCGAAGTGGCACGCGGGGATGAGACCCGTGTTCGGCAGCTGCCCGGTTATGCAGACGCGCACGTCATAACCCAGTGAGTCAGATTCTCGATTCGCTTCGGCGGAGCCGGAAGTCTGACAACCAGTCACGTCCGTCGCGGACCGCTCGCGGCGATGCTGTTCTTGCAACTTTGGGATATGCACCGCCTCCACGCGGCCGGCGTCATCTTCACGTCATTCTTGGCATCCTCGTCATCATTGCGCTCGTGGCCATGGGATGGTTCGGGTGGCAGGCGTACTTCGGCGCCGATGCTGGTCCGACGCCGTCACAACGCGTCATGTCACCTGGGATGCCGCGGCCCGCGGCGCCGGTTCCGAAGCCGACACCACCTGATCTAGAGGCAGCGACCGGGATACCGTCGCCGGCGCAGAGCACCGGCGAAGTTTCGAGTGTCGGGCGACGCCGGTCGAACGTCGAGGTAGATCCTCGCAATCCGCGTCCGGCAAATCGCACTGTCCCGGATCCCGCACCACGGATCCCGGATCCCGCACCACGGATCCCGGATCCCGCACCACGGATCCCGGATACCGGTACGACGGCGCCGAACGCGGTCACGCCGTCGCTGTCTCGAGAAAACGATCTGGAACTCGCTCTCTACTATCACCGTGCGGGCGACTTTGCGAACGCGCTGGAACACTATCGCGCGCTGCTCGCACGCAACGAGCTCAACGCCCAGGCCCACAACAATCTCGGTCTGCTTTATCAGGAAAGAAATCTGCTCCAGGAATCCGCGCGCGAGCTGCAGCGTGCTGTTGTGATCGAACCCCGCAACGCGAGCACGCGGAACAACTACGGCGTCACCCTCCTCATGCTCGGGCAGGTTGACCAGGCGGCGGCTGAGTTCCAGACGGCGGTGTGGCTGGAGCCGCGAAATGTCGATGCCATCGTCAATCTCAGCCTGGTGCAGCGGAAGGCCGGGCAGCTCGACCTTGCCAAAGAAACTTTGCTCCGGGTGCTGAACATTGCCCCGCGGCATGCGGCCGCGCATTACAATCTTGCCCAGTTGTACGACGACACGAATGAACGGGCGCGAGCCGCGGAGCATTACCGCCTATTTCTCGACTACGCCGGCGCTGAGCACGCGGATCGCGCGGCGGCGGTTCGAGCCCGAATCGCCGCGCTGAATGCAATGTCCAAGTGATCATGGCAGAGATAGATAATCTTCTTCAGGAAGACCGCAGCTTTCCACCGTCGCCGGCTCTTCAGAAATCCGCCAACATTTCGGATCCGGGGATTTACGAGCGCGCCGCGCGCGATCCGGAAAAGTTCTGGTCGGAATTGGCGCGCGAGCTCGAATGGATTCAGCCGTGGAAGACGGTTCTCCAATGGAAGTCGCCGTACGCGCGATGGTTCGACGGCGGAAAAATCAACGCCAGCGCCAATTGCCTCGATCGTCACGTCCGCACGGCGCGCCGCAGCAAAGCCGCAATTATCTGGGAAGGAGAACCCGGCGATCGCCGCACGCTGACCTACTGGGATCTGTATCGGCAAGTCGGCGCCTTTGCCAACGTCCTGAAGTCGCTCGGGGTGAAGCGTGGCGATCGCGTCGCGATGTATCTGCCCCTCATTCCCGAACTGGCTATCGCCATGCTCGCGTGCGCGCGCATCGGCGCGATTCACAGCGTCGTGTTCGGCGGATTCAGCGCCGAGTCGCTGCGCGATCGCATCAACGATTCGCAATGCGTCCTGCTGGTGACCGCCGACGGCGGCTACCGCCGCGGCAACATCGTTCCCTTGAAGCGCACGGCGGATGAAGCGCTTCGTGAGACCCCCTCAATCAAGAACGTGGTCGTGGTTCAGCGGCAGGCTGGTGCACCCGACGCGTCGCAAATGATGGCGGGCCGCGACCGCTGGTATCACGAACTGATGCAGAAGGCGGACCCGCGTTGCGAGCCTGAAGCGATGGACGCAGAGGACATGCTTTACATCCTCTACACCTCCGGGACGACAGGGAAGCCGAAGGGCATCGTGCATACGACCGGCGGCTATCTGGTCGGGACCTACGCGACGACGAAGTGGGTCTTCGATCTGAAAGAAGATGACGTGTACTGGTGCACCGCCGACATCGGGTGGGTGACGGGACACAGCTACGTCGTCTATGGCCCGCTTGCCAATGGCGCAACCGTCGTCATGTATGAAGGCGCGCCCGATTGGCCACAGAAGGATCGCTTCTGGGAAATCATCGAGCGACACGGCGTCACGATCTTTTACACCGCCCCGACCGCGATCAGGGCGTTCATGCGGTGGGGAACCGAGTGGCCCAATCGCCGCGACTTGAGTTCGTTGCGTCTCCTCGGTTCAGTCGGCGAGCCGATCAACCCTGAAGCGTGGATTTGGTACCACAACACGATCGGGCGAGAGAATTGTCCGATTGTCGATACCTGGTGGCAGACAGAAACGGGAATGATCATGATCACTCCCTTACCGGGCATGACGGCCACGAAACCGGGTTCAGCAACGCTTCCGTTTCCGGGCATCTCTGCCGAGATTCGCGACGGCCAGGGCCGCCGCGTCGACAAGGGAGGCGGTCTGTTGACGTTGACCAGCCCGTGGCCCTCGATGCTGCGCGGCATCTACGGCGATCCCGACCGCTTTGTTCAGCAGTACTGGAGCCGATGGTCTGACGGCACGTATTTCACCGGCGATGGCGCGCGCCTGGATGAGGACGGCTTCTACTGGCTGCTCGGCCGCGTCGACGACGTGTTGAACGTCGCTGGACACCGGCTCGGAACGATGGAAGTCGAGAGCGCGCTCGTCGATCATCCGATGGTCGCCGAAGCGGCGGTTGTGGGCAAGCCGCACGAAATCAAAGGACAAGCGGTTGCCGCGTTCGTCACGATCAAGGAAGGCGTCCAGGCAACCCCCGCGCTCGCCGATCAACTGAAGGAACACGTCGTCCACAAGATCGGAGCGATCGCTCGTCCCGATCAGATTCTCTTTGCCGCCGATCTGCCGAAGACACGGTCGGGAAAAATCATGCGTCGTCTTCTTCGCGATATTGCCGAAGGCAAAGCGCTCGGTGATACGACGACATTGGCGGACCCCGCGGTCGTCGCGAGGCTCAAGACGGAGTACGAGGAGAAAGAGTAGGACTCCTCAGCCATATTCCGTCAGCGCCCCAGCTTGCCGAATTCCCACGTCGCGAGTCTAATGAACGGGTCACGCTTGGAGTGACGGTGGGCCGAACGGCCGCAAGGCGGGAATTCGAGCATGGCCAGCACGACCGGCATCGAGATTGGTCCGGATTCGTATCTATTCGCCGGTGTTCGTCGTCTCCGCGCGGAAGGCGCGGAGATCGACGCGATACGCCGCTTCGACTCGTCCGAGTGGCCGGCGGATCAACATTTATTTGCCGACGCGCTTCGAACTATCCGTCGCGATCATCGACTTTCGCGCCGCGCGGCGGTCGTTATCTGGAACACCACGGATGGAGTCGGTGGCGGCCCGCAACGCGATCCACTCGACAGTCTGACCGCCGCGGGCTTTCAGATTGCCTCGGTGATGTCGCCGCCGCTGGCACTCTCTCGCGTCGCGCTAACCGAACGCCGCGGCGGCGGATCGGATGCGATCGCATGGCTGGCCTTGAACACGTCCGGCGCATCAATCGCGATCGTGCGCGACGGTGAGCTGCTTTACTCGCGTACTTTTCCCTGGACGTATAAGACCGATCTTCCAACGAGCAAGGCGCAACTTCTCCAGCGGTATCTCCTCATCGCCCACCTGGCACCGGAACTCGCGCACGGTTTCAAAACCGTCCGCGAGACGCATGGCGCAATGGTGGAACTGATCGTCACATGTGGGAATCTGCCGGAGCTTCGCTCGATGACGTTGCCGCTCATCGAGGAGCTCGATGTCGAAGTAGAAACGCTCGACTCGACTGATGGTCTGCTGGTTGGCCGCGGTCTGCCCGCTGGAGAGCTCACGGAGCTGGCTCCGGCGCTTCGGCTTGCGGCCGCTGCCGCTCGCGTCGGTGCCCTGGCGGGACGACAGGATTCACTGTTGTCGATCCAGGGCTCGCGGGTTGCCGCGGCGGCGGGCGTGATCGCCGCTGTTGCCTGGGTCGGATACTCCTACTGGCACGCGTCACAGCCAACGGCCGCGCCCCACGAGTCTGCTTCGCAGGGACGGTCGGCAGGACCGTCCGCCACTGTCACCCGTTCGACACCGGTTCAGCCACCGACCAGCGCTGCTCCGCCAGCGCTCAACCCGACTCCTCAGCCCGTTGCAACGCGAGGAAGCGACGAGCCAAATCGTGCAGCCTCGCCCCCACAAGACATCGCTCGTCGCCCTTTGCCTGAACAGTCGCGGCCCGTTCCGTCCGATACAAGAAAAGCTGCCACCCCGCAGACGTCATCGCCGGCCGCTCCCCTCGACGAGCCGTTGCCGCGAATCGACACCGTACTCATCGATCAGGATCGCCGGCTGGCCATTCTCGATGGTGCGGTTGTGGGCATCGGCGACCCGGTCGGGTCGCGGGTGGTTGTCGCGATCGCGCGGGAGGCGATTCTCCTGCGCGAACCGTCCGGCCGTATCGTTCGCATTCGAGCCCGAGTTGGGATGTAATTTCTCGCTCTTCGCTGCCGGCTGCTCGCTGCTTGCGGTTGGCGATTAGCGGTTGGCTGCTGGCTGCTGGCTGCTCGCTGCTTGCGGTTGGCTGCTGGCTGTTGGCGGTTGGTGAGACTAGCACCGGGATCCGGTATGCGGGATCCGGACTTGGGCGGATTCGAGGATTGGGGATTCACGATTAGTGATCAGTGATTGGTGATGCGACAGCTCGGCGAGTACCTGATTCAAGCTGGAGTCATTACGCAGGAGGACCTGCAGACGGCGCTCGCCGAACAGAGACGAACGGGCGAGCGCATCGGTGCGGTGCTCGTACGGTTGAACCTCGCGACTGAAAAACAGGTCACAAAGGCGCTCGCGCACCAGCTTGGTCTCCCTTACATCAGTCTGGCGTACGACCCTCCCGACCGCTCCGCACTCGTTCTTATTCCCAGGAATATTGCGCAACAGCGGCTGTGTGTCGCGGTGAAGCGTGAAAAAGATCGGCTCATCGTGGCGACGGCGGATCCCCTGTCGACGAGCCTTGCTCACGATCTCGAAGCGCTCACCGGGCACGCGATCAGTCAAGTTGTTGCCACAGCATCGGACATCCTCGATTCGATCGCGAGCGGGTATCCGCCTGCGCCCGTGGCGACGACTGGTACGGCCGAGGCCGTGCTCACGGGTCCCCTGATCACGACTGAGGCTGTGGTGTCCGCTTCGATCGAGCCGCTGCCTGCGGAGTCGATTTCAGCCGAGACGGAGCAATCGTTCGGGCCGATCGGTCCCACGGATCGCGTTGATGCCGGTTCGTTGACTGCGGTCGAGGATCTTCTCGCACTCATCGTCAACAGAGCGATCGCGAGTGGTGCAACCGATCTCCACATCGATCCAAGAGAACACGGCGTCATCGTCCGCCACCGCCTCGACGGAGTACTTGCCGAGCCGCTCGACCTGCCGCAATGGGCTCACGAAGTCCTTGTCGCGCATATCAAGCAGCTCGCGGGTCTGAATCTCGGGGAGACCCCGTTGCTGCAAGAGGGGCGCGCTCGTGTGAACACGGGCAGCACCGATGTCGAGTTTCGGGCGTTCACGCTTCGGACCCTGTTCGGCGACAAGGTCGTTCTTCGTTTCCTCGGGCTCCGAAAGGCCCCACTGCCACTCGAGGAGCTCGGCCTGCCGGCGCGGGCGATGGAAGTCGTGCGCGATTTCCTGCGTCACTCCCACGGCATGATCCTCGTCGCCGGCCCATCTCTCAGCGGCAAGACGACGACGCTCGCCTCTGTGGTCAGCTCGATCGAGGCTGAGTCGAGGAATATCGTCACTATCGAAGGCGCAATCGGATATCTCGTCGCAGGCGCAAATCAGACCCAGCTGAACGCCACGGCAACGTTCAGTCTCGCCCATAGTCTCGACGCGATTCTCCGGCAGGATCCGGACGTTCTATTGATTGGCGATCTCGTCGAAGCTGAAGCAGCCAGAATCGCCATGCAGGCCGCCGAGAAGCGTCAGCTTGTCCTTGCCGGTCTTCATGCCGACAGCGCACCGTCAGCCGTGACGCGGTTCGCGGAGATGGCGCTCGAACCTTCGCTGGTTGGGTCGGCCCTCATCGGCGTCATTGCCCAGCGGTTGGTCCGCCGCTTATGCGAGGCCTGTCGACGCCAGTACACGCCCGATGCAGAAACGCTTCGATCGCTGTCGATTCCGGAGGCGAGCGCCTCAGAAATGGTTTTCTATCATGCGGCCGGTTGCGACCAATGCCATCACACCGGTTACAAGGGCCGCATCGCGTTGTATGAGGTGATGAGAGTCACGGACAGGCTGCGGCGGGTGATTGTCCAGGGGGCCGGAGAGGACATCGTCCGCGAGGCTGCCATCGACGCCGGTATGGTGCCGCTTGGTGAA
>Ga0075425_100006031_pt1 | contig 12651 bp, 23 predicted proteins | sample SoiMethybrSBSTD4_FD_75300 | JGI IMG/M metagenome (GOLD analysis project Ga0075425, IMG submission 75300) | Bulk soil microbial communities from a Populus tree surrounding site in Tennessee, USA - Soil MetaG P. TD hybrid SBSTD4 | ecosystem: Environmental > Terrestrial > Soil > Tree plantation...
TCTTTGAAAACGTACCAACGCATAACCGTAGTTGGGCCGTCCAAGAAAAGACGCTCGCGCGCGATATGACGGCAGAATGCTTCGAAAACATCTGACCCTCGGAATTCGGAAATGTTCAAATCCCCAAACGTCGTTAGTTGATATTCGATTTGTTCGCGCGTCATGCTGCGGTTAATTTCTTCACTCGGCATCTTCAATTTTCCTTTTGTAAGTGAACGCCGCGCCGTGAAACTCGCACCGCGGCAGAATGTAACGTCCCCAATAATCGCGGCAGAGATATGAAGCAACGCCGTTGCAAAGTTTTAATTTGTTTCCTTCCTGTTCTTGATCTATTTCTCTCGCAAGGCATTTCTGCATATTTAAATCCGGGCACATTGCTGCGCCCGGTTCCGGTTGACTACTCTTTCTTTTCTACGATTTCCGCGTCGGTAGACTCGGGTTGTGGTTTCGCGAGAAGCGACGTTTTTGGCGGCAGAAAATTCACGCCGCGAATTTCGGGAATGACTACGGAAACCTGTCCGTAGACATATCCGATTCGCACTTGCCCATCGGCGCGTGGCTGAAGTTCCAACACGACGGCGGTTTGCACGTCGTCCAGCGTGTCATGATCGGACCACGCCATCACCATCCCGGCGCGATCCGTGACGACTGCAAGAAACTCCCGGAGTCGGCGCATTAGAACTCCACTTCCTTTTCCTCACGCGGTTTCGCTTCGAACGCGTACAGTGCGACGTTTTCGCCGGTTTCCTGATCCTTCCCGGACCAAATAAGTTTCACGAGTTTTTCCATGTGCTCTTCATTCGAGTTCTTCATGGAAACGGGAACCTCGCGCCCCGCGAACTGATTCGCGTTCGGTCCCGCGACGCGGATAAGGTATCCGCCCTTTTTCTTGTCCGTCGCGTAAGACGCTTTGTGCGCCCGCTTTTTCTTTTCTGCTTCTTTTTTCGTCGTGTCGTTTGCCATTTGATTCCTTCCTTTCGCGTTTAAACTGAAAAGATGATGCGATTATTGCAGCGAAAACTGTTTGAAAATTTCAGGCGCTTTGTATCTTTTTGCCTCCTTTCCGAGAATAGTTTCGATCAGTTTGGCTTTGAGCGTTTGGGGTTTTGCGATTCCCAAAATGGAACGGTCGCTTGCCGACAAAAACACGATGCGCAATTTCTTTTTCGGCATATGAATCTCGCTTACGCATTTCTGAAACTTTGCAGCACATTCCGAGAGCAACGATTGTTCCGAAACTCCCGCACTTACTACAACGTAAATCGTTGTCATGTGAGCCAATGGTGTCCCTTCCTTTCCGTTGATACGTCTTTTGATGAACTGCGCCCCTGAAATCGAAAACGTCGGCGCTTCATTCTTCCACAGAATTTCATCGCCGTCGCAAAGCGAAAGCATTTCTTTCCATGTAAGACGCGCGCCTTTCGATGCGATCTTTTGCCGCGCAACTGTCGGGTTTTTCTTTTTCAGTTTCGCGAACGTTTCTTTATCCCACTGGACGCCGTAAAGCTTTTTGCCAGCAATAGCGGCACGGTCAAGCATGCCCTCAAGTTTCCATCGTCCGAGTTCATCGCCCATCGGGACTGAGGATTCTTCGCATATGAGCGCGTCCGTGTCACAGTAAAGCACATTGCGTGATGCACATATCGCGCGCCACAGCATCGCGCGCACAAATCCCGTAATACTCGCGCCCGTTGCCACGTCGTAGAATCCGAAACCTTTATACGTAGGTCGCGACCAAAGCGATACAGCGCCATAATCCGTTTCCCATTCGAAGCCCGGAACGTCGTATCCGTAAGCTTCCAAATGGTATTCTTTGAACTCGCGCGGATTCTGCGCAAATTTGCCGTAACCGGAATTAAGCAGATACTTATAAGCAAGTCGCTTAATTTCGTCGCCGTCATCCTTTGCCTTTTGACGTAAGGCGAAAAATGTTTGAACGTATTCATCGAAGCAAATAAAACTTTTCGGAATCCAAACGTTCAAAACTCGACGGATTTCGACGGTTCCGGTTTCAAGGCCCGCCGCGATTTCCCATCCCGTACAGTCGAACTCAAATTCACCATGCGGAAATGAAAGACTTCCGTCTTGCGCCCGCAACGGCAACGCACCTTTTGATAGTGCGACGCACTGGACAAAAGTATTCCCGATGGCGCGTAAATGTGGGAGTTCTTTTCGCACTTCATATTCGGGGCCGTGTGCGTGTCGCTGGAGCATTGCAAAAGGGTACGCAGAATTGATATCAAGGTATCGAAATTTTCCATCATGTATCCCGTGGGAGAACGCTTGAACGCGCCCGCCGAAATAAAACCGGCGGAACATATCGTCGTGCGTCTCGTTGAGTGAATGAATGTCCAAACCCATTTGACGCATCTGATAGAATGCGCATCCGCCGATGGTGTCTTTAGGCCCGGCGACGGCGCGGAATCCGATGATAAGTTCGCGGAGGAACTTGCAATCGTCGTACAGGTAGGAAGTGATTTTCTTTCTGTTCGTCGGCTTGTTGCGGCGATTGCGCTCGAAAATCGAGTAGTCGATTTTGGTTTTCTTGTATTCTTCAAGCGCGAAGGGCATCAACGGGAACGAGTCTTTAAGCGTGACGCGGCCGATACGCATTTCTGCAATGCGTCCGTTTCGAATGACGATGGAACCGAAATCTGCGGATTCAACAAGATAATGGAAATCGAATCTCCCTCCGTTGTGAGCATACAAAATGCATGTTGGTAGCATTCGCAATGCTTCCACAACGCGGGCGATAAATTCCCTCTTGGAATCGGATTCCCAAAGCATTGCGTAGTCTGTAGGCGCAAAATAGATACAAGCCGCGAACGGATGCGGTATTCTTCCGGCGAGAAAAGGATCGGTTTCAAAATCCAATACCCCTATGTCATTTTCGTTTCTTAGTTTTGCCACGTTTCGGTTCCTTGCGTTTACGCGCAGTGCTTGCAGAGGGAACATGAACAACGAAGTGTAGGCCGGTCAATTTATCCGCGCGGGGCCTTGCGCGCGTTTTACCCTCCCTTCTAAGTTCTTCCGGAGAAATTTCCGAGAAGTATTTCGCCGTAAAATACGATGGCGAAAAATCTTTTGTTGCTTGATACGCACCCCATTGAAGGCGCGTTTGAACTTTCGCCTTGCGCAGATTCGGGAAGCGCACGCGCAAGCGTTCGAAGATGATTGATTCCATATGCTGCGGATTCTTGGCGAACTCTTTCTTTTCTTTTCGCGTGAACCCGTAAATATAATCGTGGCGATGTTTGACGGTTTGGTGAATCACTCCGCCGGATTTCACTTCCGTCTTTGCGCCCGGAATTTGTTGACGCAGTTTGTTGCGCGGCGAATCGACAATAACGCCGTGTTTCGTTGTTCTGAATCCATGTTCTTTGAGTTCGCGCAGTTGTGACGCTGACGCGCGGCGTTCAATTTTGCGAGGGATTCGCGCGCGTGCTTGTTCTTTAAATGCAGCGTATTTTCGCGCAGTGGCGCGAGGGTCAGTAGGGTCAACGCTGATACCGGCGCGCGAGAGGGCGCGCAGTTTATCCGCGTGCGATGTGCGTCCGGAAGTGCTAGAATTCTTTTTGTGGCGTTGTAGCGCCATTCCCACCTAAGCCCTTGGGACGGTCCCATCCGTCCCAAGGGTCAATCCTACCCTACCCTGCCCTAGCCTGCAAACGGCCAAGGGCGTATCATGCCGCCGCGCCTAGCGCGCATTCCTTCAATAAACGGAGAGCAAAATGAGCGGAAATCGTCCTACCAAAGAGCAATTCGCGTCCGATCCGGCGTTCCAAGCGGATCGCGATTTGTTCAATCATCTGATCGATGAGCGCATGAAGTTCCACGCGGAGGAAGCGAAAAAGAAATTGCCGCCCGAGCAATGGAGTTTTTGGGATATTCTTTTCGGCGGCAAATCGAACGGCTAACGTTTAAACTGAAAAGGAAGGGGGCGAAGTGTTTGATTTTCTCACTCGTAAAACTGAAACGCCGAGCGTTGACGAACATGCAACGAATCTTGGCGCTGATTCGCAAACGTCGCAATCAAATATTGGGGTTGTGGCGTCTCATCAAGTTTCTGAGGCTCGCGAAGCGGCGCTTAAGCTTTCTGCCGAATCGTCGCAGCGGAGAAAGCCGGGACGGCCTAGAAAGGATCAAAGCGACGGCGGAACTAATCGGGGAACTGTACAAGCAAAAGTCGATGCAGAAATTATCGCGCAACTTGAACAGGTCCACGATCCGAAAGCGTGGGGCGCATTGCTCGCCGCGCCCGCCGACGTTGCGTTGACAATGACAGGGCGCGACTACTGGAAAACATCGGACCGAGAGCGCGACACGCTTGGCGCGTGCGGCAGCACGGCGGCGCGAACGCTCATGATTACGAATCCGAAATCTCTGGCTCTTCTCATGCTCGCGGCGGGCATGTTTAGCGTTTACATGCCGCGCCTGACTAAAGAGTTAGCGCATCAACGCGAGGAAGCGGAGAAAGCGAAAGCGCGGAAGATGGGAGTCAAAGTCGATGAACAAAAATAGTCCACCCATCATCGACGGAAAGGAATTGAAGAAATTCCTTTTCGCGCGCTATACGCGCATCGCGCAACATGGCGCGATTCCCTGCGACACGCACGAACGCCGAAAGATTCTCGATGCGACCGATCAGGGCCGTTACTTGTGCAATGTGCAAGTTGAAGCGTTTGACAAGGATCACGCAATCGAACGCTTAACGGTTGAACTTTATCCGTTCGTTCCGAAAAAAGATTGGGAATTCGTTTGCGATCTCGATTGGGACCATGATTTAGGAATGATGGGCGCAAAGCATCCATTCATTCCGGTAGGCGCGCGGAAGAATTTGCACTAATGGGAATCGGCACGCGCGATTTCATAATTGTTCATGGCCTACAGGGTTATGGAAAATCGGTTTGGACGCGTGAATATGCGCGCAGTAAAACGCGCCTGTTTTTGTACGATCCGAAAGCGGAGTATCCAAACGTTGATTATCGCACTCCGCCGGATGAAATCATTCCGCGCATTATGCGAGGGGAAATGCAAACGTTCCGTTATGGCTCGTACATCGCGGAGGATGTTGAAATGCTCGGAACCGCCGCGTACGGCGCGACAAATTGCGCGCTCATATTGGAGGAATGCAAGATGCTCTTCGATCGCGGAGAGGATGTTGCGACGTGGGCGCGTCCGTTGATCTATATGGGACGAGAACCGAAGTTAGACTTAGTGCTTGTCTCGCAGCGCACGATTGCGATTCCTCCCGACATTCGCTCGCAGGCATCGCGCATCGTAACTTTCCTTCAGCCCGAAGTGCAAGACAGCAAAACGCTCGCGATAAAAATGTCGCTTGAAGATGAATCGGAAATACGCAACTTGCAGCAATTAGAATGCATCGACTGGCAAGCGGGCGTAGGCATTCGCCGCTACAAAGTGCGTCCATAGCTTGACATTCAGTTCCGTTAACGCACTATAGCGTCGCCTTTTCAAACGGCAACCATTTCCAAACTTCCACGGAGATTTGCAAAAATGCCCAGAACAGTCGGTGGTCTTGTCGGTTTCGTCGTCGTCGCGGTTCTCACGGTCGGCATCGGACTTTTCGTTATCAACCGCGTCGGTTTCCTCGCCAATCTCGTTTACGGAAAGGCGGCATAAATGAAGCCTGTCACAAACGTCAATCTGTACGCGTTCGAGGCGGGCGTTCGTCGCCCGCTGAAAACGTTCGCGACGGATGACAAGTTCATCGCGGCGAAAGTCGCGGCGCTTGTCGGCGCGGAACTCCGCAGCGCCACGCAACGCGGCGTTCCCGATCCGGATTTCAAACTCGTTTCGGAAACGCGCGTCGCGAACGAAAGCGGACTCGTGATTTCCGCGACGTTCGTGGAACTCGATTCGGCAACCGGGCGTCCGCTGTCGCGTGAGTTCAATTCGCTGCAAGAACTTCTCGAAGCGAAAGCCGAGGATGCGGCGCCACAAGTCGTTCCTGAAACCGCCGAGCAGAAAGCGGATCGCGAAGCAAAAGCGAAATCCGCGTCTCTCAGCGTTTAAACTGAAAGGACACGCTGAAATGAAACGAATCACCGCATTTTTCCGCGCGTTCATCTGCGCGATTTTCGTCGTCGCAACGCAATCGCTGCGCTTGCGCTTGCAAGTTGCGCGTGGCGCGCGCGGTTACGTGGAACGTCCAAACCTCATCACCGGCGCCGCGCTGAACAATGGCGGACAAACCCCTTTCTCGAAAGAATTTCCGATGGGCGAGGGTTGGTATTCGATGAATCTGGAACTCTCGTTCAACGTGACAATCGGAACGGGCGCAGGCCCAGTAACCGAGGGTGAACTCCTGTTCATCAAGAACGTTCTTCTGCGCTCGGATCGCGGCGAAATCATCTGCAACTTGCCCGGTCGCGCGCTGTGGAAAATCGCATCGCTCAAGAACGGCGCGCTTTGCTACAAAGACGCCATCGCGGCGGCAACCGCAATTTATCGCGTGAACCTGCCGATTTTCTTTTGCGATCCGGAGGGCGGTCCGTTCCAAATGAATCGCCCGGAAGATACGCTTTTCGACACCTCGCGATATAACAGCGTCACGCTACATATCACGCTCGGCGCGCTGACCGATCTGTTTACCGCGCCCGGCACTGCGACCGTGATTTCGACGCTGGACGCGGAAGTGGAACGCACTTACGGCGTGGTCCCCGGATCGAAACCGGGAGAAGGCGGCAAACCCATCGCGCACATCAACTATGATTTTCGCCCTCCGGTCGATGCGAGCGTTACGCAAAGCATCGATATCGAGCGCAGCGCGGAAATGTCGCTGAAGCGCATTTACTCGCACACTTCCACGAGTGGAACGGGAGGCGTGCCGTGGAGCGGCACGAATGCCGATACCGTCATCGCAACACTCAACATCAAAGACCAAGGGCGATTCATCGAAAAAGATCGCATCTGGCGACAAATCCAGCACATGAATAAGCTGGACGCGATGTTGGAAAACCTGCTTTCCGGCGTGGCGTTTTTCAATTTCGTCGCGGACAAATCCGTGGGCGCGGCAATGTCCACGGCGGAAAAATCCGTTCTGCAAATGACGTGGGTGAACGGAACGGCTCCCGCAAACTCCATCGTTACGCTGACGCAGGAAGCAATCCGCACGCTGAAGTAATTCGGCGCGCGTTTGCCACAAGCGCCCGCCGTCTTGAATGATGAGCGGGCGCTTCCACAAACGCACAACGAAAGGAAACGAGTAATGCCAAACGTCGTTGATCTGGACAGACTCAAAGCACGGATGCGCAATCAATCCGTTGTGGATATCAACGCGTATCGCGCCGCCGCTGATAACACGGCGGACACAAGCGCAACGTATGTCGATCCGGTAACGCAGAAATGGCTCGGAATTGGCGTTGTTCTCTTTGCATTGTTTCTGTTCGTTTTGCGCGGCGGGATGTAGTTAACAGTTTAAACGCCAATGGTTTTTAACGAATCAACATCGCTTGCCGATCCGGAGGGATTAGTTTCGCATGGGTTTGTCGATGTTACTCCGGAAGTTCACGCGTATCTTTCGCAGCATGGCGGCGATGTTGAAATAACGCCGATTTACTATAATCCACAAAGCAAACAATACGGAGTATTCGCGGGAAAAGGCGGCTTGTTTCATGTTCAAGATAACCCGCAAATTCTTCCCACGGTCAACGGCCCATCGAGTCTAGGCGGGCAGATTTTAGACGCGGTTAACAATTTAAAATTTCCTCTCGCCGTATTCACGGCGGGCGGAACTTTCGCGACGAACCCAGTTGTAACGGAGGCACCTGTGATTGACATTTCACCTGATCTTTTGGAAGGCGGCGAGGGCGCGGACATTTTTTCGAGTCAAGACGTATTCATCAACAATCCGGATTTGATAGACCAGAATTTGCAAACCGCGACGTTCGGATCGAACCCGACGATTGCGGATTTGGAAAACGGCGGCGAGGGCGCGGGACTTCCGGGAACTCTGAATCCCACACAATCGTTTCCGGATTTGAAAACGATTGCGACCGGCGCGAAAACGGTTCTTGATCTTGCAACCGCGAACAAGATCGCGCAGGCGCAAGTCGCAAATGCACAAGCGCAACGCGCGGCGTCGCTCGCTGCGCCGCCATCGCGATTGCTTCCGAACTTTGCATCGTTTCTTTCGCGTCCGGGCGGAACTCTCGCGCCGACTGGCGGCGCGAGCGTCACCGGGGTTTCGGCGTACGTCATCGCCGGAATCATTTTGGTTCTTGGTTTTCTCTTTCTGAAAAGGTAAAGGAAAATGGCCGATCAAACAAACGACGTTTGGGCAACGCTGACCGATCTTGGCGGCAAATACATTTCCGCCAATCGCGATATTAACCTCGCGAAATCAGGCGTTCTGACGCGCGCGACGCCTTCCGGAATGACGGATCAATCCGTCGCGAATCCGTTTCCGGGAACGCAGGGCGCGTATCCACAAGCCGAAGCGAAACCGCAACCGGGCGCGCAATCGGTCGGATTCCAAATCTCCGGCGGCATGTTCTGGATCATCGCCGCAATCGTCGCCGTGTTCGTTTACGGGATGCTGCGCAAATGAGCGGCGGCAACTATCCCGTTTATGTCTCTTCAATCGTTCCGTGGGAAATGAAACCGCCCAAGGATCGCCCGCGTTCAACGCTTTTTCTTCAAAACCTTTCGCCGAACGCCGTACTCGTGGGTGAAGATACCATCCCGGACGCGAACAGCGGAATTCAACTTGGCGCGGGATTGATTCTCACGTACGACGTTTCGCAAGGTCCGGTGCCGCAGGGAAAAATCTGGATCGTGGGAACGAACGGCGGCGTTCTTCAACAAATCATCACGCGGCAAGCGTGAACGAATGCCGTTCGTTGCGTTCGTCGCATTACTTCTCGCCGGCGCGCTGTTCGTCGCGCGCCGCGCTGAAGCGTCAACCGCGCCGACAGCGGACGTTTACCCTTTCCCGGATATCAACATGACGCGCGGAGAACGCAATAACAATCCGGGAAACATTCGCTTGACCGATACGCATTGGCTTGGAGAACGAGCCGATGAAAGCGATCCGGATTTCGAGCAGTTCAATTCTCCCGACGACGGTCTTCGCGCGCTCGCGTTGCTTTTGAAAAACTATCAAGTACGCGGCGGACTGACGACAGTGCGGCAAATCGTAAACCGATACGCGCCGCCGAGTGAGAACGCAACCGGCGCATACGTTGCTGCTGTGTCAACCGAACTTGGCGTTGCGCCCGATGATCCGGTTTATCTTTCGGACGGCGCGACGTTGACGACGCTTGTGCGCGCAATCATTCGACAGGAAAACGGACGCGTCATTTACGCGGATTCGCAAATAGCGAACGCCGTCGCTCGAGTGTAGTTCTTTTCAGTTTAAACACTTCTCGGAAAGGAAAATCATGAACGCTTTTCTTCAAAGACTCACAGAGCCGAGCACGCACGCGGGCGTTGGAATTCTTCTGCAAGCCGCGAAAGCATTCTTTCCGCAATACGCGGGAGTAATCGACAGTGCTACGGCGTTTTTCGGCTCGCTCGCGGTGGTTCTCGCCGAGAAAAAACAGCAATGAACGGCGAAAGCGCATTCGGCTGGATCAAAGCGGGCGCGGTTCTTGTCGTTCTAGCCGTCGTCGCGTACATCGCTTACAAGGGCTATAGCGCGTTCAAGAACCTGTTCGGCGGAATCTCTTCATGGTGGACGAACGAAAAAGCCGCGTTTGCCGCGCGCAAAGCGGATTTCGCGGCGGGCGCTGCACGCCCGCCCGATGCGCCGTACACTATCAAAGAGAACGACGCGGGCGCGGCGACAGGCATTGTTTTGCCGATGCGTCGCCGCGCCAGCGGCACGAGTAGCGACGCGAACTCGGCGCAGTATTCTCCGAATCCTTCGCCGTTCACGGACGAAAACACAAACTACCTGTGACGCGAGGGGCGTATAATACTCGCTCGAAACCTTGGCTGAGGCTCGGCCTCTCCGAGTATTTCGAGCGACTAATCGCGAGGCTCAGGCGCTTTTATGGTTAAAGCTTTGTTGTGCGCAATCGCGGCAAACATCATCGCCATTTTCATTTACGACTACATCAAAGGAAAATCGTGGAAACTCTAAGGCGCATTGCCGTTGTTTTCTGTATCGCATTACTTGTCGCGTGTGGCACGTCCGACGCTCAAACCATTACAGGCGGCGTAGGAATTCACAATCACAGCAGCAATTCGTCAGGCGGAACGACACTTTCTCCAACAATAATCAATCAAACAAACATCAACGGAAATTCAACGTTTACGAATTTCGGAACTAGTTCGGGAACCAGCGGAACTCCACAAGCATCTCTCGCGTTCACCCGCCCGTTATTCGGATGCCCCGGCGCGGGAAACAATACTATGGTTACACAAACCATTAAGGGCGGTTTGCTAACCACTACCAACAGTACAATACGCATAACTACGCAATGGTCGAGCGCGGGAACCGCCAATGCGAAAACAATTTTCTTCGATATCAATGGCAGCACTTTCAGCGGTCACACAGTAACCGCAAGTTCACAGCGCGCGATCCGATGTGAAATCGTTATTTCTCGCAGCGGCGTATCAACTAACGACATGGGAACCGCGTGTTTTGAGGCAAATGGTGTAACGTCAACGGGTGCTGTGACAGGCGAATGGGATTTTTCTGGCGTTAACTGGGACCAAACAACGGACGCCACATTTCACGCCATTGGAAACTGCGGGGCGGCAAATGATTTAACGTTGCGTTGGTCGCGCATTGAAGTAGTCAACGAGTAGTAACGCGCCCGCGCCGTCTTTCTTCCTTCCTTTGAACGGCGCGGGCGCGGTTTCCCTTTTGGAGAATTCGAAAATGTCAGAACGCACAAGAATCGCCCTGATAAACGCCATAGTGTCAATAGTTGTTTCTGCCATAACGGCGTTTGGTACTTGCCACGTATTCGACCCCGCAATAGCAGTTGACAAACCGGCGCAAAAAGCGGGACAATTAGTTCCGCCCGCAGATTGCGGGGTCAATCCAAAGGAAGATTCGATCATGGCAAAGAAAGGGAACGCGAAAGTGAAAACCGAATCCGAGAAACGGGAAGCCTTCAAAGCAGCGGCCGAGAAGAAAGTTAACACGGCGCTGCGCGCAATTTCGCAACTGGCGAAGCTTTCGAATCCGGGAAAATTCGCGCACACGCCCGCGCAAGTCGATCAGATCAAGGAAGCGTTTTCGGGCACGCTCAAGGCGGCGTTCGATGCGCTTGAGGGCAAAAGAATTCCGAGCGGCGGGTTTACCCTCTCCTAAAGTACCTCCCTGCCTGCGCGTCGTGGCGTAAGCCATCCGCCCCGCGCAGTTCCAAAGGCCCGCGCAATGCGGGCCTTTTTTTTTCGCACTGCAAAATGTGCAATTTTCGCGTTAATTTTTCGTTACAAATAATCGCTTGCGTTTTACAGTTTAAACGCTTTACAATTACATCATTCTAAGGTCAACCGTAGGCATAACAGAAAGAAAAAGCCTAGCGGCCCTTCTCCGGGATAGGCGGCTTAAACGTCGCTGGAACTGAATCCGGGGAAATCCGAAACATTTAACCTATAAGGATGGCAAATCATGGCGACGAAACGTAACCCGTTTGAAGATATGGAAGATGATCTAGACGCGCTGAAAGACGGCGCTGTTAAAGTCGCTGACGAAACGCGCAGCGCATTGGCCGAACGTGGCGTTGAACTCTCGGAGGAAGCAGTGCGCGCCGAGATAACTGAAAAAACTATGGTAAAAAATTGGCTTGCGGCGGGAAACAAACTTGAAAAGGGAATGCCCCTTTCTCATGCGATTTTCGGAACCGTCGTTTATCGCTCGAAAGTTCGGCACGGCAAAAACAGCAAAAACGATTTCATAATCGTTGAACAACAAACCGGCCAAAATATGTTTGGCGCGGGTCCGACAGGCGCAAACGCAAAACTCGGAACGGGGGTTGCAACATTCAAAGTCAAGACTACAGAAACGTTCGTAATGCCGCAACCGAAATTAGCGAAAAAACAAACAGCGCGCTTGCTTCTCGCGCGCTGCGAACTTTGCAACTTGCGTATTCGTGCGAGCAACGCGGTTTTCATGCTCGGAACTCCGCTTTGTTTTAACGACGGTTGCGAGCAAAAAGGAAAGCCTCTTACCATCGAGGGCGGAACGCTCGGGCAGGATATGGGCGAAGTGTGGAGAGAAGCGCAACGAGAGCATCAAATTCAAAAACCGAAAAGGGGAAAGTAAAATGGATACGCTAGAAATTACATGGCAAACGCTATGGGCGGCGGATTACCTACAAACGCGGCAAATTGCAAAAGCGCCGGATTCTTATTACGAGAAAAATAAATTTCTCGGAGAGCACCCGAGCGTTGGGAAAGTAAATGTGTATTTTGCGGCAAGCGCGGCGGCACATTACATGGTGTCACAAGCACTTCCTCCGCGGTGGCGTGAAACGTGGCAAATGGTGACTATCGTTTATGAGGTCGATGCGGTAGTCCAAAATTATAAAATCGGCCTAGGTTTTTCTTTTTAAAAGGATGGCGAAAATGACCGCGTTAGAAAATCTGATCGATTTGTTTGTTGAGGGCGGAATACCGCCGCGCGACGCCGAAGCATTAGCCGTCGCGATTCGAGACGAAATGAAAAGA
>Ga0075425_100006032_pt1 | contig 12649 bp, 13 predicted proteins | sample SoiMethybrSBSTD4_FD_75300 | JGI IMG/M metagenome (GOLD analysis project Ga0075425, IMG submission 75300) | Bulk soil microbial communities from a Populus tree surrounding site in Tennessee, USA - Soil MetaG P. TD hybrid SBSTD4 | ecosystem: Environmental > Terrestrial > Soil > Tree plantation...
TAAAGGTTCGCACCATCGATGAAGAGCGCCAGGCGCTCATTGGGGTAAAAATGCATTAGTCGACCCTCTAATTGGCCACGCCGACACCCCACCAAAATTCTGGAGGGCTGCCACGTTTCGTCTTTTGGATAGGTAGGTCTTGCAGGCTTCGTGGCAAAGAGCAACAGTCCAGATGCAGCTCTGTCCCCCACGTTGTTTCATGGTAACAGAATTTCTAGTAGAGGTTGACGCCGGCAGCTCAGCACAAACGGCAAGATTAAGTATAGCCGAGCCAACTTTTACAGGAGAACTGTTGCCCGTTGCCGACAACTTGCATTGGCTAAAAGCTTACGCCGCCGCAATGTGGCACAAATAAGGCGCCCGACGGCGAGACCTGACGATGGCCCACGCCTGCGGGCGCAGGTGAACGCAGGCGCCTCAAGGCGCACTGCCGCCGCGGGCCTCGGGACCTTGCAGAGCTCGGCCCAGATTGGGGGCTGCAGCCCAACGCAAGGAAGCCTCCCGCCAGCTATAGTGCCCGGGGGGCATGGGTGAGGGGACGGCAATGGTCGTTAATACCCTACTCCTGGCGCTCGGCGCCAACCAGGCGGGCGCCTGGGGACCGCCCGACCAAACCCTGGCGCGGGCACGGCACGAATTGACATGCGCGGGCGTGCGCATCCTCGCCGCATCCCATCTTTATGACACTTTGCCTCTGGGACCCGGCCGGCAATCTCCCTATCTTAACGCCGTGCTCCTATCTGTCGCGCACATGGGCCCCGCGGCGCTGTTGCGGCTCGTGAAGCGCCTGGAGCGCCGCGCCGGGCGACGCCTCAGCACACGCTGGGGCCCACGCTGTCTCGACATCGACATCCTCGATTTTGGCGGCCGGCAGCTTGGCTGGTCCCGGCGCCGTCTTGAGCGCCTGGTGCCCGGGCGTCTGGTCCTGCCACACCCCCAGATCGACCGGCGCGCCTTTGTGCTCATCCCCCTGCTCGAGGTCGATCCGCAGTGGCAGCATCCAACCCTTTCCACCCGAGGGCGCGCCCTGCTGGCGCGGCTCCCCCCCGCCAGCCGCCGAGGCGTCCGACGATCCCTTGCGTTTGCGGACCCGGCATGCGAAAAGCAGCGACACGAGCGCACGCCCCGGAGGTAGCCCTTCCGAGGGCGATGTTGCGCGTACGAATTGTCCGATCCACTCAGAGGGATGCTCGCATGGCGCGTGTGACCGTCGAGGACTGCGTCGACAAGGTTCCTAACCGATTTGAGCTGGTATTGCTGGCCGCACACCGGGCGAGGTCGATCGCCAACGGGTCGCAAATCACGATTGAGGCGGAAAACGACAAGAACCCGGTGATCGCGCTGCGCGAAATCGCCGAAAAGACCATTCCCCCAGATGACATGCGCGAGGGGCTCATCCATTCCATCCAGAAGAACGTCGAGGTGGATGAACCCGAGACGGCCGCCGCGCCGATGCTGCCCGTGGATCGCCGTCCCGTGCTGGGTCGCGACGACCAGTCGAGCGACACGGTGGTTGACGTGATCACCGAGGAGCAGCTGCTCAGAGGCATGGAGAGCCTGACGCCGACCGAACCGTCCGCCAACGGCGGCGGCAGCGGCTCGGGCTCGCGCTGAGGCGGCCCAGCCCCTCTGAATTGGGACGCTGCTCACAGCCTGGAGCCGTCCTTGCAAGGAGCCCTGATATCGGCGCAGGCCGGACCGCGCGAGGCGTGGCATGATGCGCCAATACGAGCTGGTCGAACGGGTCCAGCAATACGATCCCAGCGCCAACGAGGCGCTGCTCAATCGCGCCTATGTCTATGCGATGCAGGCGCACGGCCACCAGAAGCGGGCCTCCGGTGATCCGTTCTTCTCCCATCCCCTCGAAGTCGCAGCCATTCTGACCGAGCTCAAGCTCGACGACGCCACCATCGCCGCCGCACTGCTGCACGACGTCATCGAGGATACCGACGTCACGCGCGCGGAGATCGACCAAAAGTTTGGCAAGGAAATCGGCGCCCTGGTCGAGGGCCTGACCAAGATCAAGCGGCTCGATCTCGTCACCAAGAAGGCCGAGCAGGCGGAGAATTTCCGCAAGCTGCTGGTGGCCATTTCCAGCGACATTCGCGTCCTGCTCATCAAACTGGCGGACCGGCTGCACAACATGCGCACGCTGGGACACATGAAGCCAGAAAGCCGGCGGCGGGTCTCTGAGGAGACGCTTGAGATCTATGCCCCTTTGGCCGGCCGCATGGGCATGCAGACGCTGCGCGAGGAGCTCGAGCAACTCGCGTTCAAGTGGGGGCAGCCCGACGCCTACAAGACGGTCGTCGACAAGCTCGACGACATCCACAAGCGCAATGCTGGCCTCGTCGAGGAAATCGTCGCGGCGCTCAAAGCCAAACTCGCCAGCGCAGGTCTTAAGGCCGAGGTCTACGGACGCGAGAAGAAGCCCTTCTCCATCTGGCGCAAGATGGAAAACCGCCAGATCTCGCTTGAGCAGCTCTCCGACATCTATGGCTTTCGCATCGTTGTGGACGGTGTCGACGCCTGCTACCGCGCGCTCGGCGTGGTGCACTCGGCCTGGCGCGCGGTGCCCGGCCGCTTCAAGGACTACGTTTCGACGCCCAAACAGAACAACTATCAGTCGATCCACACCACGGTCGTGGGTCCGCGTCACCAGTGGGTGGAGTTGCAAATCCGCACCCGCGAGATGGACCAGATCGCCGAGTACGGCGTTGCCGCCCATGCCCTCTACAAGGACGGCGTGCGCACAGATGAGGACGGCGCGCAGCCCAACGGCAGCGGCGGGGGACACAAGGAGAACCCCTACATCTGGCTGCGCCGCCTGGTCGATACCCTGCTTGAAGGCGACAATCCCGAGGAATTCCTGGAGCACACCAAGCTCGAGTTGTTCCAGGATCAGGTGTTCTGCTTTACTCCGAAGGGTCGCCTCATCGCGCTCCCGCGCGGCGCAACACCCATTGATTTCGCCTACGCGGTCCACACCGACGTTGGCAACGCCTGCGTCGGCGCGGTCATCAATGGACGCCAGCTGCCCCTCACCACCCAGCTCAAGAACGGCGATCAGGTGGAGATCCTGATGGCCAAGGGCCAGACCCCACCCGCCGCCTGGGAACGCGTCGCGGTGACCGGCAAGGCCCGCTCCTCCATCCGCCGCGCCGCGCGCGACGCCCTGCGACGGCAGTACTCGGAGCTTGGCCGGCGCCTGCTCGTCTCCGCCTTCCGCCGGATCGGTCAGGAGTACAGCGACGAGCGGCTCAAGAAGGGCCTCGCCCGGTTGACGCAGAAATCGATCGAGGACGTCCACGCCGGCGTCGGTCGTGGCGAGCTCCCCGTCAAAGACGTCATCCGCGCCGTGGTGCCCGACGTCGAGCTCACCGAGCAGGCGGCACCGCGCAAGCGCAACCGCCGCGAGCGCAGCCAGAGCGAGGAGGGCTGGTTCAACGTCGCTAAAGTGATGGGTCTTAAATTCCGCTGGCCCGGCAGCGGCGGGGCGGAAGCCAAGCAGACCCAGGTGCTTCCGATCCGCGGGCTTCGCAACGACGTCCCCGTGCAGTTCGAAGAAGGCGGCGCGGTGCCGGGCGACCGCATTGTCGGCGTGCTCTCCGACGGAGGCGGCATCCGCATCTTCCAGATCCATTCGCCCAAGCTCAAAGATTTCGAACACGAGCGGTGGATCGACGTGACCTGGGACATCGACCCCGATAATCCCGAACGCTTTCCCGCCAAGATCGTCGTGACTGCGCTCAACGAGCCCGGCACGCTCGCGCAGATCGCGCAAGTCATCGGCGAGGCCGACGGCAATATTGACAATGTGCGGATGGTGCGCCGCGCCAAGGACTTCACCGAGATCCAGATCGAGCTCGAAGTCTGGGACCTCGACCACCTCACACAGATCATTACCGGCCTTAAGGGCAAGGCGGTGGTGAGCAGCGTCGAACGCATGTTCGGATAGCCAGATGACACCGGCTCACACCTGCCATCGCCCGCACGCTCGACTCGATTTGGAGCCAGTCATCGCTTACGCTTGACCGGCCAGCATGCACACCTTGCGAGCCCAGCAATGACGGCGTTGAAGAGATCCCCCCGTGCACCTGCACCCCTGCGCCTCGGCGTCAACATCGATCATGTGGCCACCATCCGCAACGCCCGCGGGGGCCGCCATCCGGACCCGCTGCGCGCCGCACATTTGGCCGTGGAGGCCGGCGCCGACGGCATCACCGCGCATCTGCGCGAGGATCGGCGCCACATTTCCGATGCGGACATTGCTCGCCTGAAACGGGAGCTGACCAGGCCGCTCAACTTCGAAATGGCCGCCACCGACGAAATGCTTGCCATCGCCCTGCGCCACCTGCCCCATGCCAGCTGCCTGGTGCCGGAGAAGCGCGAGGAGCGCACCACGGAGGGCGGGCTCGACCTTGCGCGGGGTGGAAATCATCTGCGCCACGTGGTGGAGGCTTTGAAGCGCGCAGGCGTGCGCGTGTCCCTCTTCGTCGAACCCGAGATAGACACCGTCGAGGCTGCGGCGCGGCTTGGCGCACAGGTGGTGGAACTGCACACGGGTGCCTATTGCGAGCGTGCGCTCGATGACGATGCGAACGGCCTACAGCGCGAGCTGGCGAGGCTCGAACGCGCCGCCCATGCCGCGGCCGCCGCCGGCCTTGAAGTGCACGCCGGGCATGGGCTCACGTTCAACACCGTTCAGGCGGTCGCTCGCATCCCGCAGATCGTGGAGCTCAACATTGGCCACTTCCTTGTGGGCGAGGCGATCTTCGGTGGGCTTTTGCCAGCCATCGCCCGCATGCGCGCCCTGATGGACGAAGCCAGGAGCGGCGCGATCGCGGTGAAACGCGCCAAGAGGGCGTCGTGATCCTGGGCCTTGGCAACGACATCATCGACATCCGCCGCATCGAGAAAGCGCTCGAGCGCTACGGCGAGCGCTTCCTTGCGCGTGTCTTCACGGCCACGGAACGGGCGAAATCCGACGCCCGGGCCGGCCGCGCCGCCTCCTACGCCAAGCGCTTCGCGGCCAAGGAGGCCTGCGCCAAAGCACTTGGGACCGGGTTGCGCAACGGCGTCTATTGGCGCGACATGGGTGTCGTCAACTTGCGTTCCGGCCGCCCGACCCTGGTGCTGACCGGAGGAGCCGCCGAACAGCTTCAGCGCATCACTCCGCCGGGACTGGAAGCGCGCTTGGACCTGTCGCTGACCGACGATTTCCCGCTTGCTCAGGCGATCGTCGTCATCTCCGCCGTTCCCGCGGAGGGCGCAGCGGCAGTCCCCGTGGGCACCGGCCCGTGAATTGCGGCCCTGTCGCTAACCCGCTATAGGAGGCGCGCGGTCTCGCCATCGGCTTGCTTCCGGGCCAGGATGCCGCGCAAGAGAGAGAGCATGAGCTTGCAGACCAACGCCAAGGACGAAGCAGGCAGTGGTTGGCGCGAGACGATCAAGATCGTTGTGCATGCCCTCATCCTCGCAATGATCGTCCGCATCTTCTTCTATCAACCTTTCAACATCCCGTCGGGTTCGATGAAATCGACGCTGCTCGTCGGGGACTACCTGTTCGTCTCCAAGCTCGCCTACGGCTACAGCCGCTACTCACTCCCGTGGGGCATCATCCCCTTCAAGGGCCGCATTTTTGCCTCCGAGCCCAAGCGTGGCGACGTTGCGGTGTTCAAGCTCCCGCGCGACAACTCCACCGACTACATCAAGCGGGTCATCGGACTGCCCGGCGACGAGATTGCGGTGCGTGACGGCGTCCTCTTCATCAACGGCCAGGCCGTCCCGAAGGTGCGCAAGGACGATTTCATCTCACCCGAAGAGGGCAGGCCCATCGCGCGATACGAGGAAACGCTGCCCAACGGCGTCAAATACCTCGTGCTCGATTCCGTGCAGGGCGGACAATTCGACAACGTCAGCGGTTACAAGGTGCCGCCCGGTCACTACTTCATGATGGGCGACAACCGCGACAATTCCACCGACAGCCGCGAGCAGTCGCCGCGCTACGGCGTGGGCTACGTGCCGTTCGAGAACTTCGTCGGACGTGCCGAAATCATCTTCTTCTCCGCCGCCGTCGACGATCCCAACGCCTTCCGATTGACGAGCCCGTGGACCTGGCCCTTCGACATCCGGTGGGGTCGGATTTTCAGCCTCGTGCGTTAGGCAGTGGCGGCGGTTCGCAAGCTCAAGGAGCTGGAGGCCCGCCTCGGCCACGCCTTCAAGAATCGTGCGCTCCTGAAGAAGGCGCTCACTCATGCCAGCGTGCGTCAGGCTTCGGCCAAACGCCGCGACAACGAGCGCCTCGAATTCCTCGGCGACCGCGTGCTGGGTCTCGCCATCGCCGAACTGTTGAGCGAGACCTATCCCACCGCGACCGAAGGCCAGCTCGCCCGTCTCTTCAATCGCTTGGTGCGCGGCGGTACGTGTGCCGAGGTGGCACGCACCCTCGATCTGGGTGCATCGTTGCATCTGAGCGAATCGGAAGCGGGTACCGGTGGCCGCGACAAGGAGACAATTCTGGCCGATGCCTGCGAGGCCCTGCTCGGTGCGGTGTTCCTGGAGGCTGGCTACGCGAAGGCGCGCGACGTAGTGCGCGCCCATTGGGGACCCAAACTCGAAGGCGCGCCGGCCGAGGCCGCCGACGCCAAGTCGGCATTGCAGGAGTGGGCCCAGGGTCAGGGCCTCGAGCTGCCGCAGTACGTGGAGGTGGCGCGCGAGGGACCCGATCACGCGCCCCGCTTCACGGCCGAGGTGCGCATCAAGGGCACCAAACCTGCCCGCGGCGAAGGCGCCAGCAAGCGCGCCGCCGAGCAGGCGGCAGCCATGGCCCTTCTCACCCGGGAAGGCGTACGCAGAGGCGCCGATGAGTGAGGTGGGCCCGGTTCCGGAAACCCGCTGCGGCTTCATCGCCATCATCGGCGCGCCAAATGCGGGCAAGTCCACCCTCGTCAATACGCTGGTCGGCGCCAAGGTCAGCATCGTCAGCCGCAAGGTACAGACGACGCGGACCCCGGTGCGTGGCATCGCCGTCGAGGGCGCGAGCCAGCTGGTCTTCATCGATACGCCCGGCATTTTCGCCCCGCGCCGACGGCTCGATCGAGCCATGGTGGAGGCGGCCTGGAGCAGCGCCATTGACGCCGACATCGTGGCCCTGCTGATCGATGCGGCCAAGGACCTCGATGAGGAAGCCGAGCGCCTCCTAGGGCGCCTGAAAGGCACCCGCACGCCGCCGTTGTTGGTCCTCAACAAGATCGACCGCGTGAAGAAGGAGCGCCTGCTCAATCTCGCGCACGCGTGCAATGCGGGCGTGGCATTCTCCGCCACCTTCATGATCTGCGCCCTGACCGGCGACGGTGTGGCTGATTTGAAATCGCACCTGGCGCGAGCCGTTGCGCTGGGTCCCTGGCACTACCCGGCCGACCAGATCTCGGATGCACCCATGCGCCTCCTGGCGGCCGAAATCACGCGCGAGAAGATCTTCGAGCGGCTGCATGAGGAGCTGCCCTATGAGGCCACGGTGGAAACCACCTCCTGGCAAGAACAAGCGAGGTCCGTGCGCATCGAGCAGACCATCTTGGTGGAGCGGGACGGCCAAAAGGCTATCGTGCTCGGCGCCCGAGGACGCATGATCCGCCAGATCTCCACCGCGGCGCGTCGGGAGCTCAGCCAGATCCTCGAGAAAACCGTGCACCTCTTCCTGTTCGTCAAGGTGAGAGAGAACTGGGGCAACGACCCCGAGCGCTACCGCGAGTTGGGGCTGACATTCCCCAAGGACTGAACCTGCCAACCTGCGAGCGCGCGTCCATCTCTCGCCACCTGCTCGCTCGCCTCGCGATCCCCTGGGTGGGCGCGTGGGGCGGGCGCCGTGGGGCGTGCGCATGGGGCGTGCGCGGGCCGACCGGACCGGCTTTCGTGACGGGGGTTTGCGCGCTAAACCCTTTGCATGGAATGGTCCGATGAAGGCGTGATCCTCAGCGTGCGGCCGCACGGGGAGACCGGGGCCGTGCTCGAGCTCTTCACCCGTGCGCACGGGCGCCACCTCGGGCTCGTGCATGGTGGACGCTCGCGCAAGCTGCGACCCATCCTGCAAACTGGCAACCACATCGATGCTACCTGGAAGGCACGACTGAGCGATCATTTGGGTCACTTCGCCATTGAGCTCAGGAGGGGATTCGCGGCCGTGGTCATGGACGATGCCGCGGCACTTGCTGCGCTGACCTCCCTGGCCGCGCTGAGCCGCCTGCTTCCGGAACGCGATCCTCATCCCAACCTCTACGAGGTGACACTGTTTGTGCTGGGCTTCCTCGACGAGCGTTCGGTGTGGCCGGCGCTGCTCGTGCGCTGGGAGCTGGCGCTGCTGGAGGAATTGGGTTTTGGGCTCGACCTGGCCTCTTGCGCGGCGACCGGCCAGACCAACGAACTTGTCTACGTCTCGCCCAAATCGGGCCGCGCCGTGTCGGCGGCGGCCGGCGAACCCTACAAGGGACGCCTCCTGTCGCTACCGGCATTCCTGCGCCGGGGTCCCGCCGGGGATGTAACGCTCGAGGACGTGCGCGCCGGTTTCGCCCTTACGGGCCATTTTTTGGCGGCGCGCGTGTTTCGGCCTCGCGACCTGGCCATGCCGCAGGCGCGGCTGCGCCTGCTCTCCTATCTTGGGCAGGACGCCAAACTCTAGTCGCTCGCTCTCTTGCGAAGGAACCAGCATGGGCGCCATGACCTTGTTCGACACCTTGCGCCAACGGCCGGCCGCGCTGCTGATGGCGCTCGGCCTCATCTCCGGCAGCCTGTCTGCGACTTGGGGTGAGACCTTCACGCTTCTGGGGTTGCAACCATTGGGGATGGTGTTTCTGCTCGATCCCGCGGCCCTGCCGATCGGCTTCTTTTACGGCGCAGCGCTGGGCCTCGGCATGGCGTTGGCAATGCGCAAAATGTGGGCCGCGATCCTCGTTGCGGTGACCACCATGTATGCCTGGAGCGCGGCCGTGCACACGGCCATCCGGCTGCAGCGCAATGCCGGTGATGATGCACATCTGGTGGCCGCCAGCCTTTGCGCCGGCGCCGTCGGCGCTGGGTTGACACACCTTGGCTGCGCACTCTTTGCGTCCAGCCTGCGCCGGCCCTGGCGCATTTGCGCCACGGCAATCGTCGGCGCAGCGGCCGGAATGCTCTTCTTCCTGGGGGAGCGCAAAATGCTGGATGAGCGCCTCCTCTACCTGATCTGGCAGCCGGCGGTGGCCTTCTGCATCGGGCTTTGGCTGCCGCGCGGCCCTACCCCATGAGCGGCTGGGCGCAGCACCACCGACGTCGTCTCGCCACTGCCACAGGTGAAGGGCTTGAGCTCTCGACGTTGCCCGCCTTTGCTGATGCTGCGGCCGCGTGCCTGGGGCGAGCCGACGCGGGAAGGCAGCCCGATGAGGCGCACGGTCGCGCGCCGTCAATCGCCCGCCTTCCCGCTGCCCTTAGCGCGGTCCGCGGGCTGCGCCGGTGCGCCGCCTTGCACGCCCTTCGTGTCGAGGATGACCTTGCTGGCGCCGCCCAGCACGCGCTCCATCGTCTCAAGGTAGATGCGTTGGCGCGTCACGTCGGGCGCCTTCTTGTAACCGTCAAGGATCTGCAAGGTGCGCGCAGCTTGCCCGGTAGCCTCGGCGATGGTGCGCTCCCGATAAGCCCTGGCCGACTGGAGGATGCCCTCTGCCTCACCACGGGCCTCCGGGATCACTCTGTCGCGATATGCCTCGGCAGCGTTTTTGAAGGTTTCGGCGTCGGTCCGCGCCGCCTGCACGTCGCGGAAGGCGTCGATCACCTGGTCGGGCGGATCCACGCGTTGCAGCCGCACCTGGTCCACATGGACGCCGGCTGCGTAGCCGTCGAGCACACGCTGCATCAGCTCGCGCACGGCCTGCTCGGTGGCACGCCGCCCCTGCGTCAGCAGCGGGCGAATCTCCGAGCGCCCGACGATCTCGCGCGCGGCGCTTTCGGCCACGTCTCTCACCGTCGCATCGGGGTCCTGGACGTTGAAGAGATAGTCCTGTACCGAGGCAATCCGCCAGAAGATCGCTGCATCCAAGGCAACGATGTTCTCATCGGCGGTGATCATCATGCCCTCACCGCGCGGCTCGGCACCCGCGATCGCAATGTCGAGGCCACGCGCATACAAAGGAGGCCGGGCGCGGATTTGCACCACGTTTTGTCGGGTGACCTTCGGCAGCCTCACTTCCTCGATCGGATAGGGCAAGCGAAAATGCAGCCCAGGCGGCGCCTGGCGTACAAACCGGCCCAGGCTCAGCACAATGCCGAGTTCGTCCGGTCCAACCCGAAAGGCGAGGGTCGCGAAGGCGGCCAACGCCCCCATAACGATGAGCAGCAAAACGCAAAGGAGCGCCCCGACCGGGCCACGCGAGGAAGCTTGCATATCAAGGCCCTTGCGGTTGTATGCGACGAAACGATTCCATCGCAACCCTCGTTCCAACGGGCGCAAGCCTTGATCCGACGGGCATCAGCATACCTTGAACTGAGGCGTTGGCAGCGCTAACGCTTGCGCTCCTGCCTCGGACCGCAGGTGCGGGACGCGCCGCCCGGAACAAAGTGGCGGCGCTTATCGTTGACGGGCCGGGGTCGGAGGTGGGTTGGGGTTGGAGGTAGCCGTGGTACAGTCCATCCGCACCGACCGCATCGAGGAACGGCTGTCGCAAGCCCGCAAGCGGGTCGAGGAACAACGGGCCAAGCTGCAACGTCTGATCGTGCAGGGTGCTCCGACACAAGCCGCAGAGGACCTTCTGTGCAAGCTCAGCCAAGACCTGCGGCAACTTACGCACCACACCCGATCCATCCCCACCCCCTAGGCCGACGGCACGAGCGATGCGGGGCATAAGCTCCTATTGGCTGGCCGGCCTTGCAGGGGCAATGGTGCTCGCGCTCTCGAGCAACACACGTCGTGTTGGCAGACCTTGAGTGAACTCCACAAGCGCCTGAAGCAGAACGGCTACGTCCGCCATTTTCCAGCCGAGGGCATCGAGCTGGTATCTTGGTGCATCCTGATGGGCATCGGCCAAGTGAGGACGCTGCGGGTGCCGGCCGCGCGGCTGCTGGATGTCAATCGCGCCAACGCGGAGACCGCGCGGGGCGGCTATCGCACCGATTTTTATCCAGAGCGCCCGGTCGTCGAGCCCTTCGCAATCGGGCGAAGGTCCTGGGCAAGCCGCACGCTTCACGGAGCAACCGCAGCCCTTGCCATGTTGGGCCGGCGGCCTGCTAGCCCGACCCGCTAATCCCACTAGCGCCTCTCGGGCTCTATGGCGATGCCGCCGCCGGTACGCGAACGCGCCACGAAGCGATCGCCGTTGTGCGGTTCAATGCGCTGCAGTGCCGGGCCGGCGTTCTCGAAGGTCAGCCGGTCGGCATCGCAGCTGACATGCGTGACAATCGTCCGTGGGGGCAACGTGTGCACCTCCTCTCCCAACACGTAGCGCACGGGTGTGCCCCCCTGGTTCTCGATGCGGAACTCGACTTTCAGGGATTGAGGACGGCCGAAGAGCTGCACTGAGATGAACTTCGGATCTGGGTCCGGAGCGCGCGCAAGACCAACGCCGATCTCAGTGGCAGAGGGCGTGAGCAAGTTGGCGCGGTGCGGGGGCGAGCCCTTCCACCCCTCCAGGACGGCTCGCGCAAGCGCTCGGGTTTCGAAACCTCGGCTGTCGAGATTCATGGCAAGGTTCTCCGCCACCTGGCAGTAACGATAGCCCGAGGCGACGACGCGCTCGCCCGGTCCACGGCCGTCGGCCTCGTGGGCGAATTTACCAGTATTGGCCAAATACGCAGCGAACGCGCGCGCGGCCGCCGTCAGGGCAGCATTGGGCTTAACCTCGGCAAGCTTGCTCTCGCGGCGGAAAGCGTTCGTCATCTCGATGATGGCGATCTCGGTTCGCGGCAGATCGGGCAGACTGGCCATGGGCTGCAACATGAGAGAGGGGACCTGGCAGCGGCATGCCACCAGCACTTCAGGGCAACACATGGTTACCTCGATGGGCACTGAGTTCCTGCATGCCTCTTGGGGCGAACCGATGGCGCAGCCCCTCGCCCGCACGTTGCAGTCGGGAGCTTGCAGGGCTCAACCGCTTCGCCTCTGTCGCTTTGAGAGGTCCGATGCCCCCGCGCTCATGGCTCCCCCGGGCTCCGTTTCCCACCCAGACGGCAGCTCGGGTGCGATACTGTCGGCCTGCCACGGGGCTGCCCATAGGGGCAGGCGACCCAAAGCGCGCCTCGACTTGTAGCCAATACCCCTGAGAAGGCGCCCGGGGGTCGCCCCGTTGGCTTCGGCCACCCCAGCCTGGGACGGGACGGGCTCATCGAGCGCCCCAGCCCCGGTCCGTTGCTTAGCTATTTCCGCGTGGCGGCCCGCATTGCCGAACCAGTGCAAGCGCGACGCCCCGACACTTGAGATCGGACGTCCTCGCGGGTAACCAACAGACATGCCCAAGACGACGATTCTCGCACCCCCCTCCCCTCCCCCCATCGAGCCCATCAGGCTCAAAGATGCGCTAGAGGAGCGCTACCTCGCCTACGCTCTCTCCACCATCATGCACCGGGCCCTGCCCGACGTGCGCGACGGCCTCAAGCCCGTGCACCGGCGCATCCTCTACGCCATGCG
>Ga0075425_100006034_pt1 | contig 12649 bp, 9 predicted proteins | sample SoiMethybrSBSTD4_FD_75300 | JGI IMG/M metagenome (GOLD analysis project Ga0075425, IMG submission 75300) | Bulk soil microbial communities from a Populus tree surrounding site in Tennessee, USA - Soil MetaG P. TD hybrid SBSTD4 | ecosystem: Environmental > Terrestrial > Soil > Tree plantation...
AGGGGCTGCTTCGGCAGCCGGTGTTTCAGTGAAATACTCTTTTAGTTCTTTGCCAGGTTTGAAGTACGGAACCCGTTTGGCTGGAACATCGACGGGCTCGCCCGTTTTGGGGTTTCGCCCTCGACGTGGGCCGCGTTCTCTGGTGCGGAAGCTTCCGAAGCCGCGCAACTCAACCTTCTCACCCTGATGGAGAGCGCCGATGATGGAGCCAAAAACTGTCTCGACTATCACTTCGGCATCGCGCTTGTTCAGCTCAGCCGCCCGAGCCACTTCCTCAACAAGTTCTGCCTTAGTCATCTTTCTCCTGTGCGCCGCTCATAAAAGGCGGCTGTTTTTTCTTTCGTTTATCATCCTGGCTTACGACAGTGATTGGCCCGCAGGACGCCCGAAGCCGTTTTATGTTTGAAAATTCAAAATGTGCTTCAATCCTTGATGCTAAGACTACTGGGGTTAGAAAGCCGTACAGCACGCACAAGTATCTACAGCGAAAAGCCAGAAATCAAGTCCCGCCGACAACTTCTGGCCTTTTGAGCTCTCCACCAACGGACCAGGCGTCGGTGGGCCATCACCGACCTTTGTGTCGGTGGAGCCATGATTGAACGGCTAAGACGACACGGCACCGGCACGGGCCACCACCGACCTTGTGTCGGTTGAGCAATGACTGAACCGCTAAAAACTGCGCACAACTCTCCCTTCTGCTGCTACTACCTGTTCAAATTGTCGCACTTTAGCTCTTCAGTCATGACTCCACCGACACAGGGTCGGTGGTGGTCTCGCATCCATTTCAACGTTTGATTCTCACACTTATCAGTCGCTGTCAGTCCGTCGGTTTGACATCGCTTCTTTTCGACCTCTAGAATTTTCGTCGGTTTCGGGACGCTCACTAACCAACAATCTCTGAAAGACGAGCACGGTCCGTAAGCAGTTATGACGATTATCAATAATACCGCAGCAGAAGAGACACAAACCGAATTCCCGCCGAAGTCATTCATAACTCAGAATGTTCACAAGTCGGTGCTGTCAAACGGATTGACCATTCTGACAAAGGAAATGACCGGTACTCCAGTGGTCGCCACGATCATCTGGTACCGAGTCGGCTCACGAAACGAGGAACTCGGACAAACCGGCAAGTCTCACTTTCTTGAGCACATGCTGTTCAAGGGCACCAATCGCTATAAAAAGGGCGAGATAGATCTGATCACTCACCTAAACGGCGGAGCTAATAACGCATTCACGTGGCTTGATTTCACAGCCTACTATTTCACTTTTGCATCGGATCGTTGGGAAGCTGCGCTTGAAATCGAGGCGAGTCGGATGCGCGACACCACCTTCGCCGAGGAAGAATTTGCTTCTGAAAAACAGGTGGTCGAGGAAGAATTGCGGATCGGGTTGGATGGTCCCTGGGAGGCGCTTGAGAACGAGGTCTGGGCCACCGCTTTCAGACAGCATCCTTATCATTGGCCTACAGTAGGTTGGCTGGAAGACCTCGAAGCCGCGTCAGGCGCCGACATGAAGGCGTACTACGACAAGTGGTATCACCCTCGACACGCGACCCTCGTGATAGTCGGAGATATCAAACGCCAGCAGGTATTGCAGAAGGTCGAAAATCTGTTTGGCTCAATCCCCACCGGTCCTGCAGGGTCTAGCTTGAACATTGTGGAGCCTCGTCAACGCGGTGAGAAACGTCTGGTTGTCCGACGACAAACACCAGTTGAACGCCTGTTGATCGGCTATCACGCCCCAGAGGTCGGACACCCCGATTCATACCCGCTAAAGATAGCTGAAGCAATCCTGGCCACAGGAAAGTCCTCTAGACTCTATCAGCGACTGGTCGAAGGAGATCAGTCGGTGACCAAGGCCGACGCGACTTATCACGATCACATCGACCCTTCCCTCTTCTACATCCAGGCTGAGTTGAAACCGGGTTTCGCGCTCGCCGATGTCGAAGCCGCGATGTATGAGGAAGTCGAACGCCTGAAAACAGGCGACATAACCCAGGCCGAAGTCGACAAAGCAAAACGGCAGATCGAATCATCGCTGGTGCTCGGCAGCGAAGAACCGCTTCAGCAGGCAATTTTGCTCGGGCAGTTTGAAACGATTGCATCGGCCGAGAGTGTCCCGCCGCAATCTCGTGGGTATCAGTATCTGGATACACTGCAGGAGATGGTCGACGCAGTAACAATCGATCAGATCGCCTCAGCGGCTCGCACCTATTTGATTCAAGACAATCGCACTGTCGGGTATCTCACTGGCGAGGTCGAAGCCGGAGAACAGGAGCGTGGCCGTGCAGCTTAGTCAAAAACTGGTCGCGCGTCCCAAATTAGATGTCGAACGCGTCGAGTTGCCAAACGGTCTTGTCTTACTTCTTTCCGAGAATCATTCGATACCCTCGGTATCCATCAACACAATCCTTCGAACCGGCTCGCGCTTTGAACCCGATGATAAGGCGGGATTGGCTTCGCTGACTGGCGCGCTATTGGACTCTGGCACCACCAGCAAAACTTCACAACAAATCGCAGAGACAATCGAAGCCGCAGGCGGACAACTCGCGACGTTCGGAGACTACCAATCGAGCGGCGTCGTAGTTCGACTTTTATCGAAAGACACGACGCTGGGGCTGGAGGTCACAGCCGATCTGCTGATGAACGCGAGCTTCCCGGACGACAAAGTTCATCAGGACATCGATCGCAGGGTTGCTCAGATAAAAGCGCGTCTTGACATCCCGCGCACTCAGGCTTCTGACGCATTCAACGAGATCGTTTTCAAAGGCTCGCCTCAGCACCGGCCGCCCATAGGTTATTCGGAAACGTTGAAGGCGCTGACTCGCGACGACGTCGAAGCGTTCTATCGACGCTACTATGCTCCTCAAGTTACGATGATGGCGATTGCCGGCGACATCGACAAAAAAGCCATCCGTGCATCGATCGAGAAGATGTTCGGAAAGTGGGAACGAACTTCGAAGGCAGAACCGCCAGTCATAATGCGCGCAACTCGCCAGGATCATCCGATCGAGTCTTTCGTCAACGCACAAAAGGAACAGGTCAACATCATCATTGGCCATCTTGGAATCGAGCGAAGGAATCCGGACTATTATGCGTTGCTGGTGATGGACACGATCCTTGGATCGAGTCCCGGATTTACATCGCGCATTCCAAGGATACTTCGGGACGAGCAGGGGTTGGCGTACACCACGTTCAGCAATATCACTTCGAGCGCTGGATTGGATCCCGGTCGATTCGTAGCTTACATCGGCACCGCGCCGGAAAATCTCGATCGCGCGGTGTCGGGCCTCCGAGGCGAAATCTCTCGAATTGTCGCCGAAGGCATCTCCGCCGAGGAACTGGAAACCGCCCAGCTCTACCTGACGGGCAGTTTTGTGTTTCGATTTCAGAAGAATTCACAGATCGCGGAGTTCCTGCTCGAAGCGGAAACGTACGGGCTCGGGTTCGACTATCCCGAGAGATATGCCGATCTGATTCGTGGAGTGACCGTTGACGATGTGAACAGGGTCACCCGCAACTACATCGATCCGAAGAATCTCACAACTGTGGTTGTAGGTCCGGTCGATGCACAGGGTAAGATAGTCAAAGAAGCTTGAACTGGGCGGAGTTCCTATTCTTCTTAGATGGCGCTCTAAAGCTCCGATCTCGAGGTTTGATGAATCCAAAGGAGTTTATGAACAATCGTCTCGCTTTTAGACGAGCACTAACACTGTTTTTAACGGCGGCTCTAGTCCTCGCAACAGCGGCTGGCGCCGCAAACCTTCCGCTTCCGACTGCGGAGGCAACTTCCAGCATAACCGCTCGTGATTTGAAAAAGCATCTGAGCTTTCTCGCTTCAGATGAGCTCGGAGGGAGATACACTCTCAGTCCGTCGAACAGGGTTGCGGCGAGATATCTGGCTTCTCAGCTCGAGTCATACGGCTTCCGCGGAGCTGCAAAAGAAGGGTCTTTCATTCAGCCGGTTCCGCTGAGCTATCGAGACGTCGACCGCGCGGAAAGTCACGTGACGTTGAATGCCAGCGGCTCGAGACGAGAGTTCGATTACGCTGATGGATTCCTGGCAGACATTCCAACCGATATGAACGTCAGCGGCGGGTTGGTATTTGTCGGTTATGGAATCTCATCAACGGCGCACGGTTACGATGATTACGCCGATGTAAAAGCGAAAGGCAAGATCGTAGTCATGCTCAAGGGGATGCCTGAATCGCTTAACAATGCCGGACTGAAGGGTAGCGAGCAGTCAGACGTCGCGGCTCTCGCGCACGGCGCGATCGGTGTAATTTTGATTCCAGATGCGCAGACTCTGCTGGGATGGGATCAGCTCAAGGTATGGCTCGGAGGTCAAAGCCAGCTGGGTCTCCCGCCGAAGACAGCTCCGTCAGGCAAGATCCTGCCGCGGGTCACCGCCGGTCCCGAGCTGATAAAAGCTATCGCGAAGTCGATGGGTAAAGAGATCTCGGACCTGACCGGTGATAACGTCAAGCTCAAACCGGTCGAGCTCGACGCTTCGGCTGAGTTGAAGCTTCGAGTCGAGGTAAAAGACGCGCCTCCGGCTCAGAACGTGGTTGCGATTCTCGACGGCGCCGACGCCAAACTGAAAGACGAGTATGTGGTTTTCAGCGCGCACTACGATCACCTGAAGACTGGCGAGAAAGGTGAGGTATATCACGGAGCGGACGATGACGGTTCGGGCACTGTCTCGGTGCTTGAGATTGCGCAGGCATTTTCTCTCGGACCGCGACCCAAGCGATCCATTTTGATCGTCTTTCACACCGGTGAGGAATTAGGTCTCTTCGGTTCCGAGTACAACACCGATTATGACCCGGTGGTTCCCCTTCAAAAACTAGTCGCCGATTTCAACATCGATATGGTGGGAAGAAGCAGGCCTCCAGGCGACGATGACCCGCGCGACGCTCGGTTGACTGACAAAGATTCGATTTACATTATCGGCGCCGACAAACTGTCAACCGAATTGAACAAGCTGAACGAGGAAACGAATCTCGCGACGGCGCGCCTGAAGTTCGACTACTCCTACAACGACGACCGAGACCCTGAGCGGTTCTACTATCGATCCGATCACTACAACTATGCCAAGCACGGCATCCCGGTGATCTTCTATTTTACCGGCGTGCATCGAGACTATCATCGAACCAGCGATGTAGTCGAAAAGATCGATTTTGAGAAGATGGAGCGGATCGATCGGATGATTTTTGCAACGGGCTGGCGAGTAGCAAATCTCGATCATCGGCTGGTGGTCGACAAACGACCTAACTAGATTTGAGATTTGTGATATTTGTGATTTGAGATTTGTGATATTTGTGATTTGAGATTATTTAAGATTTTGACTTTGTCATTATTTGTCGTGGCATCAGACCGGGCAAATGACAAATCTCAACTATCAAATCTCAAATCTCAAATGGACACGACTTTACGCTGCGTACCTCCGTGCCCGAGGGCATTTCCACCGACCTCGTATCGGTGAAGAGCCGAACCCACCAGGAGTTACTATGAAACCGGCACGAATCATCTGCGCCGCGCTGGCAGCAGCAATTGTCTGCGCTCCTCACCGGCTCTCTTTCGCACAGAGTCAGGAATCGATCTTCGAGACGATCAGGGCCGACCACGAATCGATAGAAAAGAGCCTCGAGAACCGGCACACATTTTCGCCGGAGGTAGTAACTCAATCGGTAGCTCCTCAGACTATCGACGTAAAACATTACCGATTGCAGATTCAACTTGCGCCGAACGATTTCGGCTCTGCGGGAACGATCAGCGGAACCGTCGGCATCAACGCCGCGGCTACGGGCACCGTCAACTCGGTCACCGTCGATGCGCAGCCGAATCTCATTATCGACTCGGTGACTCTTGACGGTAATTCGACCAACTTTCGCAGAAACACAACCCGGCTAGTCGTGACCTTCCCGTCGCCTTTCTCGGCTGGCCGGGCTTTCGACCTTGTGATTCGTTATCACGGTCTATCGGCAACTTCGAACAGTCTCGGAGGAGGTCTCATATTTTCCCGACACGGAACGGATGCCGCGATGGTGGTCGCGAATCTGAGCGAGCCGTTCGCTGCTCCGCTGTGGTGGCCGTGCATCGACAACCCTGCAGACAAAGCCACCATTGAAACCGAGATCACCGTACCACAGGGAAACAAGGCAGGCTCTAACGGGATTCTGCAGCGCACTCAGGATAACGCCGACGGTACGACTACTTACTTCTGGCGCGAGGATTCGCCGTTGTCGACTTACCTAGTTTCAGTCGCGGCGAGCAACTACGAGAGATTTGAAGATTCGTACACGGCGCTCGACGGCGTCACTACGATGCCGCTCCTTTTTTACGTCTATCCGGAACATTTGGATATTGCGCGCACCAAGTTCGCGGTGACTCGCTCAGCGATCGGCATCTTCGCAAATCTGTTCGGCGAGTATCCCTTCCTTCACGAGAAGTACGGCATGGCTGAATTCCCTTTTGGCGGCGCGATGGAGCACCAGACGCTGACAAGCATCAGCGCGTCGTTGGTAGGCTCGCTTACAAACAACCAGCAGGCGACGATCGTTCACGAGTTGTCGCATCACTGGTGGGGCGATCTCGTGACGATGAAGACCTGGGACGACATCTGGCTCAACGAAGGTTTCGCCACATATTCGGAGGTGTTGTTTTTCGAGAACTTCGCGGGATTCGCGCCGGGAGAGTTGTTGAACAGGAGTTATGACGACGGTGAAGTGGACGGTGCGTTGGGCGGGACGGTGACCGCAGAGAATCTCGATAATCCATTTGACGATCAGGGAGCCATCTACCGAAAAGGTGGCTGGGTTCTGCATATGCTCAGGCACGTGATGGGCGATCAGAAGTTCTTTGCGGCGATGAAGCAATACCGAACGACTTATGCTTTTTCGAACGCGTCGACGGCTGATTTCCGGCGAGTATGCGAGGGCTTTTACGGCGATTCGCTGGATTGGTTCTTCAATCAGTGGGTGTATGCGAGCGAAAGACCGATCTACAAAGTTTCAACCGACATCAGCTCGAATAGTAGCGGTAGCTTCGATGTGTCGCTGGTAATCAAGCAGAAGCAACAACAGGCAATTCCCGACCGGCCGAATGGAAACTACATTATGCCGATCGACATTACGATTCACTATGCCGACGGGACTAGCGAAACACGAGTGGTATTTAATGATACACGGAAGCAGCGATTTGATTTCAACGTCGCCAAACGCCCGGTTAGTGTCGGTTTTGATGAGGCGATTTGGATTTTGAAGAAGGTCAAATAATCAGTAATACCTACAACTTCAGAAGATGTGAAAAAATCCTCTCCACCCCAGCGGTGTGGCATATTTGTAGAAGCGCGTGTTGCGACAGCCGCACCCCAGCGGGGTGCAATATTCTTCTGCATTAAGAGAAAGCTGCAGCCTTGAAACAAATTGACCGATTGGAAAAGAGGGATATGGCACCCCCGCTGGGGTGCGGATCCCCGCGAGTCCCTTTCTACAAATATGCCACCCCGCCGGGGCGGAGAGGATTTTTTCACACTTTCTGAAAGTTGAGGGTATTCTATCTTTGATTTCGCTGGCGGATTGTGCCACTCGGCGTGATAAATGCCTCGATATCGTGGCGGAGCTCGGTCGGGATGGCCTTGTTAAAGCAATACCGACCCGAGAATCTGGTGACCAGCGCCTGCTCCGCGAGCGCATCGAGCACCTCGCGAATCTCATCCCGACTCACGTGCGGCACCGCGTGAGCTATCTCATCGAAGCTGATCACTCGATAGGCGTGATCGATTCCATATGCGAGAAGCATCAGCCTTAGGTTGTCTGGCGCGATGCGTTTCCCGAACGTCGCTGACATCACTTCAATTCCTCCTGCTGCTTCAAAATGTCAACGGATTTGTTCACCCGGCTGAGTTTGCCGGCAGAACGTGGTTCCGACAGAATTGCGAAATTGCGTTCCTGACAGTATGGACTCCATGCAATATCGCTTTCATGCAGAAAACGATCATTTCGCAACTACTGTTTCATGGCCTCCTCAGAGGCAATACAACTTGAACCTTCCTAGGCCAGGTTGCTAAGATCGGTCGTTCTCGATACAACTGATGTATCGACCAATCGAGACAAGGCCATAACCGCTGCCGAAACTACGATGCCTGAGTTCATTAAAGTCGCAAATGCATCAGACTTGCCCGCTGGGCGTACCGCCACCGTGCAGATCGGCAGTCGCACAATCGCCATATTTAATGTAAATGGTGAGTTTTTCGCCCTGGACAACGCGTGCACCCATCGAGGCGGTCCACTGGCGGAAGGCTTTGTAGATCGCAACAATCTGACTGTTCAGTGCCCTTGGCACGGATGGATTTACAGCTTGGCAACTGGAAAATCGCCGATCGACTCGCTCGCAAAAGTCGAGAAATTCGAAGTTAAAGTTGAGGGAGACGAAGTCCGAATCTCTCTCGATTGAACGGTCATTAGGGAGGAGCCGGATCAATTGAGTTCAAACAATAATGCGTTTGATGTCACGATTATCGGATCGGGACCTGGCGGCTATGTTGCCGCGATCAGAGCAGGCCAATTAGGTCTAAAAACTGCGATCATTGAAAAAGACAAGAACCTCGGCGGCACCTGCCTCCTTCGAGGATGCATACCTACCAAATCCTTACTGCACACTGCCGACTTGCTGGACGAATTCAAGCACGCCGCGGAACACGGCATCGTAGCCAGTTCGGTGTCCCTCGATTTTGGCCAGGCACAAAAGCGCAAAGGAAAAGTCGTACTGAAACTCTCAAAAGGCGTCGAGTTTCTGATGCGCAAAAACAAGGTCCAGGTCTTCAAGGGCTCGGCTCACATCGATGGTCCGGGCCGCATCACTGTGACCGGTGCGGATAATTCCACCCAGGCGGTTGAAACAAAGAACATCGTTATCGCAACAGGCTCGGTGCCTCGTTCCTTCCCTACACTTCCGATTGACGGCGAACAGATCATCACCAGCGATGAAATACTGGAGCTCAAAGAGATTCCAAGATCGTTGATCGTGCTGGGAGCAGGGGCGGTAGGCGTTGAATTCGCATCGATGTATGCACGATTTGGTACAGACGTCACGATCCTGGAGCTCCTTCCGCGGCTGCTGCCCATCGAAGACGAAGAGATCAGCAATGAGCTCGCAAAGTCGTTCAAGAAGCAAGGAATAAAGGCGTTCACCAGCGCGAATTTCAAGTTGGCGACGAGAGAAGAAAGCGGTGTCAGAGTAATCGCTCAGATCGACAATGAGGATCGCGAGTTTTTCGCTGAGAAATTCCTGGTCGCTGTCGGTCGAAGAGCTTACACCGACGGGCTCGGTCTCGAGAACACTCGAGTCGAATTGGAAAAGGGGTACATAAAGATCGACGACCATATGCGCACCGCGGAGCCGAACGTATATGCGATCGGCGATGTGATTCCGACGCCGTGGCTCGCGCACGTCGCTTCTTCGGAGGGAATCCTGGCGGTGGAAACGATCGCCGGCAAGAACCCGCGCCCGATCAATTACGATCACGTTCCCGGATGCACCTATTGTCAGCCCGAAGTAGCCAGCGTTGGTCTGACTGAGGCCAAAGCGCGTGAGCGCGGCTACGACGTGAAGGTCGGCAAATTCCCGATCCCGGTAGTGGCGAAGGCCCAAATTCTCGGCGCGACGGAAGGTTTAGTAAAGGTTGTAAGCGATGCTCGATACGACGAGGTGCTGGGGTTGCACTTGATCGGGCCACATGCCACGGAGCTCATTGTCGCGGGCTGCGTTGCGTTGCAGATGGAGTCGACGGTCGAAGAGCTTATCAACACAATGCATGCTCATCCGACAGTATCTGAGAGCATGCATGAAGCTTTCGAAGACGCTCACGGCATGGTTATACATATCTAGTGTTTTCGGAAATCTGACTTTTGATGTCTTGTGAGAGGTGTAATCAACAAGTGCGACTTACCTTTCCTGAAAATCCCACCAACGCAGTTGGTGGATTCTTCACGCTCGGCCTACAAGAGACGATCGCGGGCGTCCGAGTTTCATGAGGTGTTGGGATTTGCAAGAGAGTTGGGTCTCACTCTTAATCACACCCGTTGTAAGGCAGCATACAAACAAATTGAATCAGCAGGCGACTGGATGTTCCAGTCAGGAACGGAGACCGCTTAACCAAATCTAAAAAGAGCAAAAAGCTTGATGGACCTTTCTAAAGAAAAACAACTCGAACTGCTTTATTACATGCGGCTTACGAGGTCGCTCGAGGATCGGCTGGACAATCTCTTCAAGCAAGGCAAGATTGTCGGCGGTCTTTTCCGCAGCCTCGGCCAGGAAGCCACCGCCGTCGGATCGGCGTACGCCCTCGACAGCAAGCAGGGCGATATAGTTTCGCCGTTGACGCGAGATCTGGGCGCCCTCCTCGTAATGGGAGCACAGCCTCGAGAGGTATTCGCGAACTATCTCTGGCGAGCGACTTCGTTGTCGCGCGGCCGCGATCAGAATATTCATATCACCGATCTGCGACGTGGTTTCATCGGCACCATCAGTCCGCTCGGAACTCTCGTAGCCGTTATGAACGGCGTCATGCTGGCTTCGCGAATGCAAAAGAAGAAAGCAGTTGGAATGGTCTACATTGGCGACGGCGGAACGAGCACCGGCGCATTTCACGAGGCCGCCAACTTCGCAGCTGTACAAAATCTTCCTCTGGTGATCGTCGGCGAGAACAACGCTTACGCCTACACAACACCGACGACAAAGCAGATGCGCATCCTGAATCTCGCCGATCGTGTAAAAGCTTACGGGATGCCCAGCGAAATAATTGACGGAAACGACGTGCTTGCGGTGTACGGTTCCGCGCAGCGCGCAGTCGATAAGGCGCGAGATGGAGGCGGGCCCACTTTTATCGAAGCGAAAACTTTCAGAATGCGGGGGCACGCGGCTCACGACAATCAGTCGTATGTCGCAAAGGAAGTCATCGAGCAGTGGAAGAAACGCGATCCAATTGCACACCTCGAAAAGGTTCTCAGGGATTCGCGCATCGCCGATGAAAAAGATCTCGCAAGCGTCGAGGAAAAAATAAACAACGTGCTGAATGCTGATCTGGAGTGGGCTGAATCACAGCCATCTCCAGCTCCCGAAGAGGCGGTGGGCGGAGTCTACGCAACAGAGGATCAACCGAAGGCCGCCGGAGCCTGAAGCGAAGAACGAAAGGGGCTTGAAAGGCGCAAGAGTCGCGCCGATTCAATCGCCGATCCTTAATTATGTCATCGATAACCTTACTTGAAGCGATTCGACAGGGACTGTGGGAAGAGATGGAACGCGACAACCGTGTCTTCCTTCTCGGAGAAGACATCGGGATCTATGGCGGCGCCTTCAAGGTGACCGAAGGCTTTCTCGGAAAATTCGGTGATCAACGGGTGATCGACACACCGATTTCCGAGTCGGCGATAGTCGGCGCTGCGTGCGGCGCGGCGATGATGGGGATGCGCCCGGTAGCCGAAATGCAGTTCATCGATTTCATCTCTTGTTGTTTCGATATCTTGACGAACTACGCAGCGACCAGCAGGTATCGTCAGGGCATTGGCATTCCGATGGTGGTGAGAGGACCGTGCGGCGGCGGAGTCCACGGTGGACCCTTTCATTCTCAAAACGTCGAATCTTTCTTTCTAAACACGCCAGGGTTGAAGATGGTCGAGCCTTCGAATCCCTACGACGCAAAAGGATTGATAAAGGCGGCGATCCGCGACGATGACCCGGTGTTGTTTTTCGAACACAAGTTTTTGTATCGCAATCCAGCGATCAAACAGGAAGTCCCGTCGGACGACTACATCGTTCCAATCGGCAAGGCAGCGATCAGACGCGAAGGAAAAGATCTGTCGATCATTACATACGGTGCGATGGTGTATACGGCGCTCGATGCAGCCGAGAAGTTGAAACTAGAGGGAATCGACGCGGAGATCCTGGACTTACGAACGCTGTTACCCTTCGATCGAGAAGCGGTGCTCGAGACGGTCAAGAAAACGAGCAAGGTGATAATCCTTCACGAGGCGACACGCACGGGCGGGATGGCTGGCGAATTAACCGCGGTCATCAACGAATCCGCGTTCGAGTATCTGGATGGGCCGGTGATGCGTGTGACTTCGATTGACACGCCGGTGCCATACGCGCCTCCGTTGGAGGAGTTTTTTATGCCGCAAGTGGACGATGTGCTGAAGGCCGCACGGCAACTCGCGGCCTACTAGTCTGGCGAACGACGTTGCTTGTCTCGCTGACCAATGTCGCATCACATAAATTGAATCAGATTGGAGAACTATGAGCGAAGAAGTAAAGATGCCGCAGATGGGCGAATCTATCGCCGAAGGCACGATCGTCAAATGGCTCAAGCAAGTCGGAGACGCGGTCAAACGCGATGAACCCCTGTTCGAGATTTCGACCGACAAGGTTGACGCGGAAATCCCTTCGCCGAGCTCCGGTGTGCTCTCCGAGATCATGGTCAAGGAAGGCGAGACGGTAGCCGTCAACACTGTCGTCGCGGTAATCAACGGCGGCGGCGCAGCTGCTGCCGAAGCTTCAAAGCCCGCGCCGAAAGAAGAGCCGAAAAAAGCGGCCGAACCTGCAATGGCAAAAGAGCCGGCTGCTCCGGCTCCTCCACCCGAACCGAAAGC
>Ga0075425_100006035_pt1 | contig 12649 bp, 14 predicted proteins | sample SoiMethybrSBSTD4_FD_75300 | JGI IMG/M metagenome (GOLD analysis project Ga0075425, IMG submission 75300) | Bulk soil microbial communities from a Populus tree surrounding site in Tennessee, USA - Soil MetaG P. TD hybrid SBSTD4 | ecosystem: Environmental > Terrestrial > Soil > Tree plantation...
TGCTCGTGATGTACCTCGGCCAGTTCGGGGGCAGGGTCCCGCCGAGCAGATCCTCGAGCCGCCCGGCCATCCCTCACCCACGGTGTGCCGGTTCTACGGGCGCCGTCCGGAGGGCTTCGACCGTTGCCGGCACGAGAGGCCGGTGCTACGGTCGGTCGGAGACGGCCCCCACCCGGTGGCCTGCCACCGGCTCGAAGGAGAGCGCCTTGAACGTTCGCTTGTCGGTTAACGGCACGCTGATGCGCGGCCTCGCCTTGAACGGCAACTTGCTCGCCACGGGCGCCACATTCATTCGGGAGACGACGACCGGCCGAAGCTATCGCCTCTGGTCGATCGACGACCGGCACCCCGCGATGGTGCGCGTGGCTCACGGCGGCGCGCCCATTGCCGTAGAGGTATGGGAGGTTCCCGCCGCCGGGCTCGCGACGATCTTGCTCGCGGAGCCGCACGGGCTCTGCGTCGGCAAGGTCCGTCTGGCCGACGGCGAGGAGACGCTCGGCGTGCTCGGCGAGCCGGTGCTCTGCGAAGGCCAGCGCGAGATCACGGAGTACGGCGGCTGGCGGGCGTACGTCGCGGCGCGGGCGACGTCATGAGCGAGATAGTCATGAGCGAAGCCGACGTCGCACCTCGGCGCATTCACCCAGCCGTGGTCCTTCATCGGTCTGCCGGCGATGTCAGTGCCGATCGCCGAGCCGGGACCGCTGCCGCTCGGCGTCCAGCTCGTAGCGGCGCCCTTCATGGAGGAGAGTCGGTTTCGGGTCGCCGCCCGTCTGGAACAGGACGGCGTCGTCGCCGCGCCGGTGGCCTAGCGGCCGGCTAGAGGTTCCAGTGCCCGGTCAGCTCGAGGACCTTCCGATCGAGCCTGGCCAGGCGCTCGGCGAGCACGCCGGCGATGATCACGACCAGCCTGTAGGCGGCGATGTTGTCGGCGGCGATCAGCCGCTGGAACTGAGCTCGGGTCAGCAGCTGAAATTCGCAGTCGGCAACGGCCATGGCCGTGGCGGACGCGGGGCGGTCGGTAATGAGGCTCATTTCACCCACGAGGGTGGGCGCGTCGAGGTGCGCCAGCGGTTGACGTAACCCGTCGGGTCCGTGCTTGAGGATCTCCACCCGGCCTTCCAGGAGGATCATGAGCCCACTCACCCGCTCGCCCTCGTTGATGAGCGCCTGGCCCGCGGGGACCTTCTGGCCGACCGAGGCCTGGACGAGCTGCTCGATCTGCTGCGGGGTGAGCCCGCGGAGCACCGACTGCATGAGCTTTCGGGTCTCGGAGGAGTTCACGACCGTCCGGCCGCGATTGTACGACGGGCGTCGCGGCGAGCCTTCCTTTTCCTGCGCTTTTGGTCGCCGGCCGTCGGCTGATTCTCGCTTGGTGGCGGCGCACTCTGGCGTACTCCGAAGTAGTCGATCCCTTTGGAGAATTTTGGTGAGCAAGCACACCTATGGTCGGCTATTGAATGTCCGCCACCGTCGCGAGAACCTTCACCCTCTCGCGATCTCTGCGTCTCGTTGCGGCCGTCCAGTTCGCCGTGCTGCTGGTGCTCCTCGCGGTGGCGTTCGCCGGAGACCGGCAGCTATCGACTCGCGAAGCCGGACTGCTCTGGATCCTGTTCGCCGTGCTGGCCTTTTGGGTCAATCTCGAGCTCAACGCGACCCGGGTGACGCTCGACGCCGAGGGCGTCGCGATCCACCGCGGCTTTGGGTTCTGGCGCCGCTTTCGGCTGACACGCGGCGCGATCCTCGCCTATCTGGGCGGCGTCGCCGCTGTCCTCATTGGGCCCTTGCTGTTCGCCGTGTCGGTCGCCGGGTTCGCGGCCCTGAAGCTTCTGTTCACGGTGAGCCTCAGTCTATTGAGCCCGTTCTTCCTTCGAGACTGGCGACGCGCTGCGGCTCGAGCTGGACCGCATGGAAGGTATCAATGGCAGGTCCGTCCTCGTCATGCCCTGGAGAGCCATCGCGCAGCTAATCATTCGTGACCCGGGTTGCGGACTGGGATGGATCATCGTCGTCGACCGCCGACGGCCGGCGAATCAGGATCCCACGCTCGTCTCGAGAGTGCGGCGCGATTCGGCACCTCCTCGCCCAGCGAGTCGGACTGGCCAAAGACTTCGACCAGGAACAGTGGTAGGGACGAGCGCTAACCTCGCGACGCGCTCCCCCGCTTCGAGGCGGCCGGCGGCCGTCGTGGCGGCGGCGCGGGCGTGACGACGCTCCGCGCCCACGCGTCGCACGAGCTCCGCATATTCGGGACCGAACAGCCCCTCCAGCCGCCGCCTGATCTCGCGCGCCAGTGCGGGGCTCCGGCCGCCCGTCGAGACGGCGATCTGGAGCTCGCCACGGCGGAGCACCGAGGGCAGGATGAAGTCGCAGTGGTTGGGCCGATCCACGACGTTCACCAGCACGCGCGACCGTCGCGCCACCGCGGCCACCGCCTCATCGACGCGCGAGTCGCCTGTCGCGGCGACCGCTAGCGCGCGACCGCGCAGGTCAGATCGGCGGAACGCGCGCGCGCGATGCTCGATGCGCCCGCCCGCGGCGAGGGCCGCCAGCCCTGGCGTCACGGCCGGGCTCACCACAGTCACGTGCGCGCCGCACTCGAGCAACGTCCGGGTCTTGCGCTGGCCGACCTCGCCGCCGCCGACGACGAGGCACCGTCGGCCGCGGAGATCGAGGAAGGCCGGGAAGTAGTCGGGCATCCTCAGACCGCCGCCTGACTCAGCGCCCGGCGCACGGTCAACGGCACGGACGCGGCCGACACGGTGGGCCCGGTGATCAGCACAGCCGGCGACTGGACACCGGCCGCGCGCGCCTCTGCCGCGATCTCGCCGAGTCGACCGGCGATCACCCGCTCGCCGGCGACACCCGCGTGCTCGACCAGGATCGCCGGCTCACGCGGATCGCGCCCCAGCGACGTGAGCGAGGCGGTGATCGAGTCGAGGGCACCGACCGGCATATAGAAGACGAGCGTGCCCTCCGCGTGGGCGAGGACGTCCCAGTCCAAGGTAGCCGGACAGTGGCCCGTCTGGTCGGTGCCGGTGGTGAAAATGAGCATCGAGGCGCTTCCGCGCTCGGTGAGCGAGATGCCCAGGCGCGCGGCCGCCGCCGTCGCGGCCGTGACACCCGGGATGACCTCGAACGCCACCCCTGCCGACCGCACGGCATCGATCTCCTCGCCGAGGCGGGCGAAGACAGCCGGATCGCCGCCCTTCAACCGCACGACGCGCTCGCGCCGCCTCGCCCAGTCCACCAGGAGCCAGTTGATGTGCCCCTGACCGAAACACGGGCGGCCGGGCGCCTTGCCCACGTCGACGATCGTCGCGCCCGGGCTGACCTCGTCGAGCAGCTGCGACGGAATCAGTCGGTCGTGCAAGACGACCTCGGCCTCACGCAGCCGGCGCAATCCCTTGAGCGTGATCAGCTCGGGATCGCCGGGGCCAGCGCCCACGAACGAGACGAAGCCTCGAGTCATGCTTCCTCCTTCCTGCGCCCTCCGCGCGGGAAGAACCGGATCAGGCGGTCGAGCAACTCGGGCAGCTGATCGCACGGCACGTCTTCGAAGATCTTCTCGGCGGCCCGCGGCTCGCGCCCGCCCCGGCCGCCGACGAAGACGTGAACGCCGTCGACGATCTTGCCGTCCACTTTCACCTTGCACCCTTGCAGGCCGACGTCGGCGGTGTGGTGATTACCGCAGGACGCGGGGCATCCGGACCACCGCACCGTGATCGGGCGGGTTTTTTCCAGCCGCTGCTCGAACTCGCGCGCCAACGCCATCGCGCGCGTCTTCGTGTCGATGAGCGCCAGGTTGCAGAAATCGGTGCCGGTGCAGGAGACGAGGCCCCGTTGAATCTCCGAAGGGTTATAAGGCAGCGCGTGCAGCAGCGGCTCCTGGGTCAGCGCGCCCACGAGCGCGTCGGGCACGTGGGGAATCAGCACGTTCTGCGAGGGCGTGAAGCGCAGCTCGCCGCGGCCGTAGTGATCGGCCAGGCGCGCGAGCTCGAGGAGCTGGTCGCCGGTGACGCGGCCGACCGGTGTCTTGAGCCCGACGTAGTTCAGGCCGGGCTCGCGCTGGCGGAAGATTCCGACGTGATCGGTGACCGCCGCGCCCCGCGCGTCACGCCCGGCCGGCGGCAGCGCGCGGCCCAGGCGGGCCTCGAGCTCCTTGCGGAAGCGTGGCCCTCCCCACTCCTCCACGAGGAAGGCCAGGCGCGCTTTGCTTCGCGCTTCGCGAGGGCCGTGGTCGCGGAAGATCAGCGCGATCGCCGCGCACACCTCCGCCGCCTCGTCGGCAGTCACGAACGCGTCGAGCGCTGTCGCGAACCGCGGTCCCCCCGATCCCTGCTTACCGCCCACGGCGACGTTGAGGCCGGCGATCTCGACTCCGTCGCGGGCCGCGAGCGCCGGCGTCATCGAGATGTCCTGGGTTTCGCCGCCCGTGCAGTGATCGATGCAGCCGGTGATCGTGACGTTGAACTTCCGCGGCAGGTTCGTGAACTCCTTGTTGCCGAGGAAGATCCGCTGGAACGCAACCGCGATCGGCGTCGTGTCGAAGAGCTCGCGGGGCGTGAGACCGGTCGCGGGGCACCCGACGATGCCGCGGATGTTGTCCATGCCGGTCTGTAAGCTCGACAGCCCTGCCGCCTCGAGCCGCGCGATGACGTCGGGCACGCCCTCGATCGTGATCCAGCGGAGCTGCATTTGCTGGCGCGTGGTCACGTCGGCGATGTTCCGGCCAGTCGCCTTCGTGATCTCGCCCAGCAGGCGCGCCTGGGCTGTGGTGACGATCCCATTGGGCATCCGGATGCGCATCATGAAGTGGCCCGGCGTGGGCTTCCTGTGGAACACGCCGACCCATTTCAGGCGCTCCTTGTCGTCATCGGCGATGGTCCGCCATCCTTCGCGGGCGAATCGCACGAGGTCCTCGGTGACGTCGAGGCCGTCACGCTCGGCCTTGAGCGCTTCGATCTTGTTCACGGGACCGCCTCGGTTACGCGCGTCGGCTCGGTCCCGAGCGTCGCCTGCGCGACCCGTCGCAGGCGGACGGCGCACGCCTTCAGCTCCGGCTGGCGGGACAGCGGATCACGGCCGCTCAGGGTCAGGTTGTTAGCGCTCTTGTAGAAGCCGGCCTCGCGGCCCCAGTGGAACGGCAGGAAGCAGGTGCCCTCGCGGATCGCGGCGCTCACGCGGCACTGCGCCACCGCCTTGCCGCGCCGCGAGGTGACTTCGACGAAGTCGCCGTCCTGGATCCCGGCGCGCCGCGCGTCGCCGAAATTCACCTCGAGGATCGGCTCGGGCGTGCGCGCGACGAGCGCCGGAGCCTTGCCCGTGCGCGTCCGCGTATGCCAGTGGTCGCGCACACGACCAGTCGTGAGGATCAGCGGAAACCGTCCGTCCGGCGGTTCGAGCGGCTCGGCGTGCTCGACGGCGACGAACCGCGCGCGCCCGTCCCCTGTCGGGAAGCGGCCGTCGGCATAGAGCCGCGCGGTGCCGGGATGGTCGGTCGCGGGCACGGGCCACTGGAGCGGGCCGTCCCGCCGGAGGCGAGCGTGGCTGACCCCCGAGTAATCGCAGACCGTGCCTGCCGTCAGCGCCACGAACTCGTCGAAGATCGCGCTCGTGCTCTCGCAAGGGAAGGCCTCTTTCCAGCCCATCTCGTCGGCGAAGCGAGCCAGGATCGCGGTGTCCGGCAGGGCCTCACCCGGCGGATCGACGAGCTTCGGCAAATACGTGAGCCGGCGCTCTGAGTTGGTCATCACGCCGTCCTTCTCCGGCCACTGGGCGGCGGGCAGGAGCACGTCGGCGAAGCGTGTCGTCTCGGTCGGATGGTAGGCGTCCTGGACGATCACGAGGTCCGCCTGGCGCAGCGCCTTCTCGACCAGGTCGAGGTCGGGCATCGAGGCCGCCGGGTTCGTGCACACGATCCACACCGCGCGCACCTCGCCGCTCGCGAGGCCTTCGAAGATGTCCAGCGCCGAGCGCCCGGGGGTCGACGACACCCGGCCCACCGGCACGGCCCAGTGGCGCTCGATCGCGGCCCGCGCGTCGGCGTCGCTGACGAGCCGGTAGCCGGGCAGCAGGTGCGCGAGGCCGCCGGTCTCACGCCCGCCCATCGCGTTGGGCTGGCCGGTCAGCGACAGCGGGCCCGCGCCCGGGCGGCCGATCTGCCCGGTCGCGAGGTGCAGGTTGATGATCGCCGCATTCTTGTCGGTCCCGACGTGGCTCTGATTCATTCCCATCGACCAGAGCGACAGCGCCGCCCGAGCCCGCCCGAACCTGAGCGCGGCGGTCACGATGACCTCCGCGGAAAGCCCCGTGAGGGCCGCGCCGCGCTCGGGCGGATAGCGCTCGATCACCGCGCGCAGCGCGTCCCAACCGGCCGTGTGCGCGGCGATGAAGCCCGCGGCGAGAAGGTCCTCGCGCCAGAGCACGTGCAGCATCGTGTTCAGGAGCGCGATGTCGGAGCCGGGCCGCAGCGACAGGTGGAGATCGGCCAGGTCGGCGGTCTCGGTCCAGCGCGGATCGACGACGATGACGGTGACGTCAGCGGGCGCCTCTCGCTTCCGCCGCCTGATCCGCTTGAAGGTCACGGGGTGGCAGTCGGCGGTGTTGGTGCCGATCAGCAGGAAGCAGTCGGTCAGATCGATGTCCGCGTACGACGCGGGCGGGCCGTCCGAGCCGAGCGACCGCGCGTACCCGGCCGCCGCCGACGCCATGCAGAGTCGCGAGTTCGTGTCGAAGTTGTTGGTGCCGACGAATCCGCGCGCAAGCTTGGACGCGAGATAGTACTCCTCGGTGAGGAGCTGGCCCGACGCGTAGAAGGCGATCGCGTCGGGGCCGTGGGTCCGGACGATCTCGCGAACACGATCGGCCGCGTGACGCAGCGCCAGCTCCCACGGCACGCGTTCGAGCGGGCCGTCGCGCCGCAGCCGAACGTGTGGATGGAGCAGCCGGTCCGCCGTGCGCAGGACGGGCGGCAGGTGGACCGCCTTGGCGCAGAGGTCGCCGAGGCTCGCCGGATGGTCGGGATCGCCCTTGACCTTCCTCACGCGCCCGTCACGGATCTGCACGAGCAGGCCGCAACCCACGCCGCAGTACGGACACATCGTCGGCCGCCACTCGGATTCGTCGAGCGCGACCGCGTCACGCGGTCGCATGCGCCTGCTCCTCGAGAAACGCCACGATGGAGTCGCGCAGCCAGAAATAATCGGGGCGGGCCAGCAGCTCGTCCCGAGTGCGAGGGCGCGGAAACGGCACGTCGAAGATTCGCCCGATCGTGGCCGCGGGGCCGTTCGTCATCATGACGATCCGGTCCGCGAGCTGGAGCGCCTCGTCGACGTCGTGGGTGACCATGATCACCGTACGGCGGTGGGCCTCCCAGAGCGCGATCAGCTCGTCCTGCAGCTCCATCCGCGTCAGCGCGTCCAAAAGCGAGAAGGGCTCATCGAGGAGGAGGAGGCGCGGCTCGAGCGCGAAGGCGCGGGCGACGCCGGCGCGCTGTTGCATCCCGGCCGACAGCTCGCGGGGATACCGCTCGCCCATCCCGCCGAGTCCGACCGAGGCCAGGTAGGATTCGACGTCCGTGTCCTTGCCCGCGGCGATCTGCTCGCGCGCCAGGCGCACGTTGGCGCGTACCGACATCCAGGGCAAAAGGGTCGCCGACTGGAAGACGACGCCGCGGTCGGTGCCGGGCCCGTCGATCTCCCGGCCGCCGATCACGACGCCACCCGTGCTCGGCGCGACGAGGCCCATCACGATCGAGAGCACCGTCGTCTTGCCGCAGCCGGAGTGCCCGAGCAGGCACACGAACTCGCCCTCGTCGACGTACAGGGTGAAGTCGCGGACGATGACCGCCGGTCCGGACGGCGTCTCGTACGTCTTGTCGAGCTGGGCGATCTCGACGAACGCCATGATCAGGCCACCCCGGGAGGTTCGGGCGTGTCGGAGCCGGCTCGCATCTGTCTCAGGCCACCCTCGGTGGTCGCGGCCTCTCGCTCCGATAGGAAGATCGCAGGAATTCGACGAGAGCCTGGCGGGCCTTCTGATAGGCGGGCTCGAGGCTCATGTGCCGGCGCTGGCGCGGCCGCGGCAGCCCCACCTCGATCGCGGGCCCGAGCACGGCATCCGGTCCGGGCGTCATCGGATAGATCCGGTCGGCCAGCAAGATCGCCTCGTCGACGTCGTTCGTGATCAGGATCACCGTCGAGCGGCGCTCGCCCCAGATCCTCAAGAGCTCGTCCTGCAGGGTGGCGCGCGTGAGCGCGTCGAGCGCGCTGAAGGGCTCGTCCATCAGCAAGAGCTTGGGCCGCATCGCGAGACCTCGGGCCACCGCCACGCGCTGCCGCATCCCGCCCGAGAGCTCGCGCGGCCGCTTCCAGGCGGCCGGCGTGAGATTGACGAGGGCGATGAACTCGTCGGTGATGCGCGTTCGCTCGGCCGCGGCCAGCCCGGGGTTCACCGCGTCGACCGCGAGCGCGATGTTGTCGCGGACACTGAGCCACGGCAGGAGCGAGTACTGCTGGAACACGATGCCGCGCTCGGGGCCGGGCTCGGTCACCGGGGCGCCGTCGAGCCGGATCTCGCCGCCGTCGGGCGCCAGGAGGCCGCCGATCAGCGAGACCAGCGTGGTCTTGCCCGACCCGGAGTACCCGACGATCGCGACGAGCTCACCTTCGTCGAGGGTGAGGTCCACGCCGCCCAGCACCGCCGTCCGACCGCGCGGGGTGACGTAGGCCTTCCGGAGGCCGCGGACCTCGAGATAGGCCATCAGTGCGCCCGAACGCGCGCCTCGACGAGACCCATGAGACGGTCGAGCAGGAAGCCGATCGCGCCGATCGTCAGGACACTGAGGATGATGTGCGAGTAGACGAGGCTGTTGTACTCCTGCCAGAGGAAGCCGCCCACGCCCGGTGTCCCCGTCAGCATCTCGGCGGCGACGATGACGAGCCACGCGAGTCCGAGCGAGAGCCGATAGCCGGTGAAGACGTAGGGTAAGGTCGCCGGGATGACGATCCGGGTCAGCATCTTCAGTCGTGAGAGCTTCAGCACGCGGCCGACGTTCAGGTACTCCTGATTGATCGACCGGACGCCGACCGCCGTGTTGATCACGGTCGGCCACATCGCGCAGAGGGCGATGGTGAAGATCGCGGCCGGCTCGGACTTCTGGAAGATCACGAGGCCGAGCGGTAGCCACGCCAGGGGCGAGATCGGCCGCATGAACTGCACGATCGGATCGAACGACTCGTGGAACCGCCGCGAGAGGCCGAGCAGGAAGCCGATCGGAGTGCCGATCGCCAGCGCCAGCGCAAACCCTTTGCCGACGCGGACCAGCGAGTAGAAGGCGAGCCGGCCGATCCCCTGGTTCATCTCGCCGTCTTTGAAGAACGGCTCCAGGACGTAGCGCCGCGATTCCTGCCAGGTACGCACCGGCGATGGGAGATCGGTCGCGACGCTCACGCTCACGACCGCCCAGAGCACCAGGACGCACGCGGCGCCCAGCAGCGGCAGGACCACTTGCGACGTCAGTCGGAATTTCATCATCAGGCCATCGAGTGGACGGCGAAGCCCTTGGCGTACTTCTCGGGATCGGCAGGGTCGAAGGCGACGCCGTCGAAGAGCGTCTCCTTCTTCATGTCCTCGCGCGGCGTCTCGATGCCCATGTCCTTGGCCACCTCGCGGAAGATGTCGGGGCGATGCACGCGGTCGACGAGACCCTTGTAGTCCGGCGGCTCCTTCACCATGCCCCAGCGCCGGAACTGGGTGAGCCACCAGACGCCATGCGACTTGAGCGGAAAGTTCGTCTGGCGATCGAAGAAGGTCATGTAGTACTTGTCCTTCTCCTTGCGCCCGTCGCCGTAGTCGTAGTCGCCGAGCATGCGGCCGAGGATGATCTCCTTCGCGGCATTGACGTACTGCGGCTGGCCGACGACCTCCGCCATGCGCGGCCGGTTCTCGAGCTTGTCGTTCCACTGGCTCGCTTCCAGCACGGCGGCCATCACGGCCTTCACGGTCCTCGGGTTCTTCTGCGCGAACTCCTCCGTGAAGGCCAGCACCTTTTCGGGGTGGTCTCGCCAGATCTGCTGCGTGGTGATCGCGGTGAAGCCGATGCCGTCGGCGATGGCCCGGGCGCCCCACGGCTCGCCCACGCAGTAGCCGTCCATCTTGCCGACCTTCATGTTGGCCACCATCTGGGCGGGCGGAATCGTGATCAGCGTGACGTCACGATCGGGATTGATGCCGCCGGCGCCGAGCCAGTACCGCGTCCACATCGCGTGGGTCCCGGGCGGATAGGTCATCGCGAAGGTCAACGGGGCGTTCTTGGCCTTTGCCTCGAACACCAGCGGCTTGAGCTGCTGGGGCGTCTTCACGCCCTTCTCGAGTAGCGTCCTGGTGAGCGTGATGGCCTGCCCGTTCCGGTTGAGGTACATCGGAATGATCATCGGCTTCACGGGCGAGCCTTGAAGGCCCATCGTGGCCGCGTACGGGATCCCGAGCAGCATGTGGGTCGCCTGGTTCTCGCCGAGCGTGAGGCGGTCGCGGATCACCGCCCACGACGCTTCCTTCGAGATCGTCGACTCGATGCCGTACTTCTTGAAGAGCCCGAGCTCGTGGGCCATCACGATCGACGAGCAGTCAGTGAGCGCGATGATGCCGATCCTCACCTTCGGCGTCTCGGGCCCGTCCGCCGCGTACACGCCGCCTGCCCAACCCGCTGGCACTCCGGCGAGCAGCGCGGCGGCGCTCGTCGTCTCGAGGAACTGCCGTCGCGTCAGATGCACCGATCACCTCCCAGACAGAAAAATGGCGCCGGGCCTCCTCATGGAGGCATCAGCGCCATCGCTGTCCCCGCGGCGCGTCCGTCATGGACACGCCGCTCCGTTTGCGTGCACCGAATGTGCCAGAGAACGGCCGCGAGGCGATCGTCAAGCTACATCGACACTTATCTCCATGACATCGGGCAGATCGTCGAGATCGCGCTGCCGTATTTCAGTGCAAACGCGGTCGGGGTGCCGAAGAAAAATGCAACCGGAAGCCAAGCGTCCTCGGACGTTGGGCTAACGGTCGCAGGACAGGCGCATGCGATTTTTGGCGATCCAGGCGTAGACGCGCCGGGCGATCGGGCGTGCCCCCGGAAGCGCGAAAACCGTCGCGAGCCACCCGAGCCCGCGGATGCGGTGAAGGAGCTCGGGCACCGCGTCGGCCCCGGCGAGCGTGCGGCCATCCGGCAGCACGAGCTGCATCGCCGTCATGCACATCTCGTCGCTGATGTGCGGGAAACGGGCGTGACGCGGCGCCGACCGGCACGGAAGGATCTCGAGCGCGCCGCCTGACATCGCCAGGCGCATGAGCCAGAGCGCGCTCGCCCGGCACATCGCGCACTCGCCGTCGTAGATCAGGACGGCGGGCGGGATCCCCATCCCTTGAGCGTGCGGTAGTAGATGACGAGCCCCACGGCTACCAGCAGCGAGACCGCCGCCTGCACGAGCCCCAGGGTCGTGTGGTGACGGGCGAGGGCGATCGCCGCGTAGAGGACGAAGAACGCGATCCCCGCGCCGATGAGGATGCGGTGGGCCGTGATCAGCTTCACGACGGGTTTCGGCTAGACGCCGAGCACCACCTTGATGGCGTCCCGCGTCACCCCGATGAGCCGGTCGACCTCGGCCTCGGTCACGACCAGCGGCGGCGCGAAGTAGACCGAGTCGCCCGGCGCCGGATGCGGGCCCGGCGAGGGCCGCGTACGCGTCACGACCCCTCGCTTCATCATCTCGGCCTGGATGCGCTGCGCGACCTGCTTGTCGCCGGCGAGGTTCTTCTTCGTCGCGCGGTCTTCCACGAGCTCGACGGCGGCCAGGAGCCCCTTGCCGCCCCGGATGTCGCCGGCGTTGGGGTGATCGCCGAACGCCTGCTGCAGGCCCTTGTGCAGACGCGTGCCCATCTTCGCCGCGTTCTCCCAGAGCCGCTCGCGCTCCATGATCTCGACGTTCCTGACGCCGACGGCGCAGCAGGTCGGATGGCTCGAGTAGGTGTAGGCGTGCATCCAGCGATCCTCGGGCTTGACCGAGTCCATCGCGTCCTTGATCGCCTTGGTGACCATGATGCCGCCGAGCGGCAGATAGCCCGAGGTCACGCCCTTCGCGAACGACATGATGTCGGGCTTCACGTCCCAGTGGGAGAGCGCGAACCAGCGGCCCGTCCGGCAGAATCCCGTGATGACCTCGTCGCCGATCAGCAGCACCTTGTGGCGCGTGCAGACCTCACGGACGCGCGGCCAGTAGTCGTCGGTCGGATAGATGACGCCGCCGCCGCCGTGAATGGGCTCGCCGATGAATCCGGCCACGGTGTCCGCCCCCTCGCGCAGGATCGTCTCCTCGAGCTCGCGCGCGGCCGCCTGCCCCACGGTCTCGCCGGGCTTGGCGCCCTGGAAACGATAGGGGTAGCACGTCTGGATGTGCACGAACCCCGGAACGCGCGGCTCGAACATCTTCCAGTAGGCGCTCATCCCGGTGGCGCTCATGGCCTGCAGGGTGACGCCGTGATAGCCCTGCTGGCGCGAGATGATCTTGACCTTGTCGGGCTTGCCCTGCGTCTTCCAGTAGAAGCGCGCCGTCTTGAACGCCGACTCGTTCGACTCGGCGCCGCCGCAGGTGAAGAACAC
>Ga0075425_100006036_pt1 | contig 12648 bp, 12 predicted proteins | sample SoiMethybrSBSTD4_FD_75300 | JGI IMG/M metagenome (GOLD analysis project Ga0075425, IMG submission 75300) | Bulk soil microbial communities from a Populus tree surrounding site in Tennessee, USA - Soil MetaG P. TD hybrid SBSTD4 | ecosystem: Environmental > Terrestrial > Soil > Tree plantation...
CCCAAAGTGCCTTATTGGGGTTCATCTGAAAATCCTCCATAATCTCTAGTTGAAGACGTGCTCAATGTGAGCAGTAACCGGCTATCAACAAAATGGCGCAGCATGTCGCGCAACCTCTAAAACGATACGTCCCCCTTCGATCTGAAGCGACTCACCTAACCTCCTGGTCATATCGAGTTTCGCCGGTTGCAGATTTGGATTCCATCACAATGCAAATTGAGGCTGGTCATTGCGATCGGCGGGCTCGTGGCTCGTGCCTCTGGGCCCCGAAAGCGACTTAACTCCAACTCGTCCATGCCGGTTTGCGGAATCGACCACGCCATTAAGCATTGGATCGCAATGAGCCTTGCCCAGAATAGCATGGGCCGCCGGATCGCGGCTCGACTACTCAGGCATGACATAACCAGACCCTCCCAATTCGACCGGAAAATCCCTCAGCTTTGGTAGCCCGTCCCTCATTGGCAGCACCGTTTCTGAGTAGTTGACGTGAAAAGCAGGAATAAATTTCATTGTCGGGATCGCCACCGCATAAACCTCAACGAGGCCGAGCCGAGGATGATCCGTCATCAAGTGGCCACCGCACCGCTTGCAATATTGACGCTGGCTAGCTTCCGTCTTCGTGAATTTGCCGATGAGCTCCGCGCCCTTTGTGACCCGGACATTTTGCGGCTTCCAGATCGCGAACGCTGACACGGGTGCGGCGGACCACGAGCGGCACGACGAGCAGTGGCAGTAGCCCATTCCTTCGGGTGCGTCCTGCACCTGGAGCTCCACGGCGCCACAGAAGCAATGGACTTTGTGCGTATACATTGTCTTCTCCTTCGTCGTGTCGGCGACATAACGACGTCTTTGAGAACACGTTCTTGCCCATTCCTGCGTCGAGGAGAATGATCGCGCGTTCGAATTTCTTGTCCCAGCTTCCGAGTTTCCGCTCATCCCTCGTTGATGATTGATTGCATTCGGGCCTGGCCCGATACATTCTCTTGACCAAGCGTCCGGCTTGCTTGATCCGGCGTCCGGATAGAGCCCGACGTGCTTGATCTTCGTTGAACCCAGCGCAAATCCACATGACCAAATGACAAAGGACCAAATTTCAACCGATTACTGAGCAAGACAACAAATGGCCGCGGATGCTCTGTCCGATGTACTGAAGACGGTAAGGCTCACCGGAGCCGCCTATTTCGATGTCGTCGCCCAGGAGCCCTGGTCAGTGCACTCGCCCTCACGCGATTTGATTCTGCCAAGGGTGTTGCCGGGCGCCGATCATCTCATTGCGTATCATGTCGTGACGGCCGGCCGCTGCTTTGCGAGGCTCGTCGACGGTGAGGCCATTCCGCTTGAGACAGGTGAGGTCGTGGTGTTCACCAATGCCGACCCGCATATCATGTCAAGCAGCGCAGGGATGCGTGCGAATGAGCCGGCCACCGACCTGATTGCTCTTGCCGATGCCGGACGACTTCCGTTCCACGTTAACCTCATGGACGGCGGAACCGCATCAGCCAAACTCGTGTGCGGCTATCTCGCCTGCGATTCCCGTCCCTTCAATCCGTTGTTGGAGGCGCTGCCGCCGATGCTGAAGGCAGGCGACCCAGGCAGGAACGACACCGGCTGGCTTGGTCAATTCATCCACTTTGCGGTCGCCGAGGTTGCCGACAAGCGTGCGGGCAGCGAGAGCGTTCTCACCAAGCTCAGCGAATTGATGTTCATTGACGTGGTGCGGCGCTACATAGAGACATTGCCGCCGCAGAAGACCGGCTGGCTTGCCGGCTTGCGCGATCCAGCAGTGAGCAGGGCGTTGGCGCTGATCCATGCGCGGCCATCGTTCAGTTGGACCATAGAAGGATTGGCACGGCAATGCGGGGCATCACGAACCGTTTTAGCTGAACGATTCGCGGAGCTGATCGGCGACACGCCAATGCACTACCTTGCCAAGTGGCGGATGCAGGTAGCCTCTGAAATGTTGAACCGGAGGAACTCGAATGTCGCGACCATCGCGGTCGAGATCGGTTACGAGTCCGAAGCCGCGTTTAGCCGTGCATTCAAGAAATTGATGGGTGTTTCGCCGTCGGCATGGCGCCGGGGCGAACGGTTGGCCGGCAAAGCGTGAGGAAGGTTTTGGCTACGAACCCATGCCGCCCCGCCGTCGGCCGAGGAACTAGATCTCGCGGCAGCGGCGGCGTAAGAGCTTCTTCAAGCAAAACAGCTCCGCTTCACCATGTCACCTCGCCGCTTCGCGGCGGATCAGCACCAACCCTTGTACAGGTCAACGCGGCGCAGTTGCACGCAAAGGATAGTGCCCGGCGAAGCTCGTCTGGGCCAATACTACTCAGCCTGCCTCTGCTGATCCTGTCCTGCTTGTGCAGGGCAACCAGAAGTGCTGCCTGAAAGCTGTCACCGGCTCCGATCGTATCGGCGACCTTGATCGAGGGCGCGTCCACTTTGATCTGTCCGGTCTCTCGATGCCAGGCCAGGGCGCCATCCAATCCGCGCGTGAGCACAAAAAGGCTGCAGCCATTGGCCAGAATCGAAGCGGCTCTGTCCGCGAAGGTTTCTTTGCCGTAGAGGTAGGTGAAATCGACATCCGACATCCGGATGATGTCTGCGCTGTTGGCAAACGACTCCATCCGGGCAAGATAGGTTTCCTTGCTTTTTACAAGATTTGGTCTGCAGTTCGGGTCGAACGATATCGTCGTCGATTGCTTTGCATCCTCGATCATCGCGGCGGTCTCAGCCGAACCACTATCATTGACAAGAGTTGTCGAGCCTATATGGACTGCCTCAACTGTTTCGAATGGAATCGCTCGGCGCTGGTAGCTCCATGCTCGTGACGCGGTATCTGCATCGTAGAATGCGTATTGCGACTCGCCTGCGACCAAGCGCACAAAGGCCAGCGTGGTCTGGTGATCGCTGCGCGTCGCGTAACGGAGGTCGACATCCGAGGCTGAGGCGTGGTCGGCGATCATGCGGCCGAACAGATCGTTCGAGATTCCCCCGACAAAGCCGGCCGGAGCGCCAAGACGCGCCAACCCGACCGCGACATTGAGGCAGGATCCGCCGACTGCGGGTCTAATCGCCTCCCGTCCATCGGCGGCCGCGACAGGTACAAAGTCGATAAGCGCGTCGCCACAACTGAGTATCATCGCCCCGACCCTTCGATCTTAGCCGGATTTGGCATTGAAGCCGCGCATCGCCTCCCGGCTTCCGCGATCAAGCCCGCGCAGCAGCTCGTAAACCTTGCGCTTTCTGCGATGAAAATCTTGCACTCCCGTCGTGCTCGGACCCGTCGCTCGGCCGAGGGCCGACATCGAGGCCATGGTTTCGCCAAGCGAGGCGTACGCCCCGGCGGCAACGGCGCCAAGCATGGCGGCACCAAGCAGCACAGGTTCGGAGGTTTGCGGCAGCGCGACGGCGAGTCCAGTCGTATCCGCCATGATTTGCCGGACAAGCGGACTTCGTCCCGCGCCGCCGCCGGTGACAATCACATTGCTGTAGACTCCATGTTGCCGAAATGCCTCGATAACGTCGGCAAGCCCATAGGCAAGCCCGCACAGGCCTGCCACAAACAACCGTTCCATCGCACAAATGTCCGTATCAAGATCGAGCCCCGCAATGACGGCACGCGAATCCGGGTCGGCATAGGGTGACCGGTTGCCTAGAAATTCAGGCAGAACGTGAATGTCTCGCGCAATGAGCGCCGCCTCGCTTGGGCTTCCCGCTCGATCGATTATCCGCCTTTCAAGAAGTTGAAGGATGTCCACGTTCTCGCGGTGCGCTGTTTCGTCGGCTTCCCGATGCGCGGGATGCGACCGGACCAGATGGTCAATGGCCGCTCCCGCGGCTGATTGCCCGCCCTCGTTCAGCCAAAAGCCCGGCACCATGCCAGAGTAGTATGGCCCCCAGACGCCGGGTACGAAGCATGGATTGGGCGTAGTGGCCATGATGCAGGCAGAGGTTCCCATGATGTAGGCGAGACGATCGCAGACATCGACCCCGGCGCCGGAAGCGTCCTTGCCGCCGATCGCGCCGAGCCCACCCGCATGGGCGTCGATCAAGGAGGCGCCGACCGGCGTTCCCGGATTAAGCCCCAAATCGAGCGCCGCCAATTCCGTCAGGCCCGATCCCAGCGGCGTGCCGGGCGCAACGATGTCAGTCCCGATGCGCATGTATTTGTCGGCGACGAATTCCTCGAGTCCCACGTCCCGAAGGTAGGATGCGCTCCACCGCCCTTCGTGTGCGAGATAGTTCCACTTGCAGGTGACCGTGCACGTCGACCGCGCCAGCGATCCCGTGGCACGATACGATAGGTAGTCGGCCAGATCGAAGAAATGACCTGCCGACTCAAAGCTTGTGCGCAGATGCCGCTTCAGCCAAAGCAGCTTTGGCATCTCCATCTCGGGCGAAATGAAGCCGCCCACATAACGCAGCACCTCATCCTGCGTCTCATTGATGAGCCGCGCCTCTGCCGTAGCGCGATGGTCCATCCAGACAATCACATTCCGGTCGTTGTCGCCGGACATGCTGACCGTAAGCGGCTCCCCTTTCCGGCCGAGTACCACCAGCGAGCATGTCGCATCGAATCCGATGCCCTTGATGAGGCCGGGCGATATTGCAGCCTCCGCCATCGCGCGGCGGATGGACGCCGCACACGAGTTCCAGATATCGGATGATGACTGCTCGACGATATCGCCGGCCTCCTGCCATATCCTGATCGGGTGTTTCACTGTCGCCAGCAGCTTTCCCGTTTCGTCGAAGATGCCGGCGCGCGTGCTGGAGGTTCCAACGTCGACGCCGATGAAGGCTTGCTGCATTTTCGCTCCCGTCAATTCGACGCAAGCTTACCAGCAAGTGTAGCCACCATCGACAAGAACAATGCTTCCCGTCATCAGGCTGGCCGCCTCAGATGCGAGGAAAAGCACTACCGACGCAATCTCGTCCACCTGCCCCATCCGCGCCATTGGCGTGCCGCCGATCCAGGCGTCGTACATGCGCGGATTGCCCTTCACGAAAGCGTTCAGTGGCGTCTCGATATAGGTCGGCGCGACGGCGTTGACGCGCACTCCCCGCGAGCCCCATTCGGCCGCGAGCGACTTGGTCAAGTGATGTACCGCCGCTTTGGAAGCGTTGTAAAAACATTGCTCCTGAGGCTTGTTTACGATGAAACCGGACATCGACCCGACATTCACAATGGCTCCCGCATTCGCGGCCAGCATGTGCTTGCCAAAGGCCCGGCAGCACCAGAAGGTGCCGTTGAGATTGACGTCGATGACATTCAACCAGTGTTCGTCAGTCACCGTTTCGGCTGGCGTTTCGCTTCGCGCAATTCCGGCGTTATTGACGAGGATATCGACCCTGCCATAGCGCGTCACAAGCTTTTCTGCGAGTTCGGAGACCTGCCGGGACTCTGTCACATCGATCACAGCAGCATCGGCGCGATAGCCCTTCCCGCTCAGGGCGTCGCTTGCGCTCTTGGCGAGGTCGGCATCGCGATCGGCAATGACAACTCTTGCTCCAGCTTCCGCCAGAGCTTCGGCGCAAGCAAAGCCAATGCCCTGGCCGCCGCCTGTTACGATCGCCGTCTTGTCTGGTAGCCTGAACTTCTCAAGATACATCGTCTTCTTCCTGTTACGCCAGAAGCGACTTACCATCCTTATCGAAGCGGTGAATGCGCGCGGGCTCGGGCGACAGCGCCACGCGATCACCGGCACTCAAGTTGAGCTCGCCGATATACCGCGCGGTGAGCGTTCCGATGGAGCCGGCGTCGACATAGAGGAATGTGTCGCTGCCGAGGTGCTCGGCGACCAATATCTTTCCTGGCCAGCCCTCGCCCTCGCGCGCGATCTTCAAATGTTCGGGGCGCACACCCATAGTGGCGGCGCCGTGCTTTGCTGCGGCTTCACCTGAGATGAAATTCATTTTCGGCGAGCCGATAAATCCCGCTACGAACAGATTGGCAGGTTTCTCATACAGTTCGAGCGGCGTGCCATATTGTTCGATCTCACCCGCGTTGAGCACGACGATCTTGTCTGCCATGGTCATCGCCTCAACCTGGTCGTGCGTGACGTAAATCGCCGTGGTGCCAAGCTGCTTCTGCAGGCGCGTGACCTCCAGACGCATTTGCACGCGCAAGGCGGCATCAAGATTGGACAATGGCTCGTCGAACAGAAACGCTTTCGGCTCGCGGACGATGGCGCGGCCTATCGCAACCCGCTGCCGCTGTCCCCCGGATAGCTCACGCGGCTTGCGATCCAGATAAGGCGAGAGGTTGAGTGTTGCGGCCGCAGCCTCGACCTTGCGGTTGATTTCTGTCTTTGCCAGACCAGCCATTTTCAGCCCAAACGCTATATTTCCACGCACACTCATATGCGGGTAAAGCGCGTAGGATTGAAAAACCATCGACAATCCGCGCTTGGCAGGCGGTACGTCGACCACGTTTTTTCCGTCGATCAGGATCTTTCCGCCGGTGACGTCCTCGAGGCCCGCGATCAGCCGAAGCAACGTCGTTTTGCCGCAACCGGATGGACCGACAAAGACGACAAAGGAGCCATCCGCGATGTTCAGGTTGGCGCCTTTGATAATGTGAACGGGGCCGAAGGATTTCTGGACTTCCTGAAGCGTGATCTGACCCATGTTCGCAGGCCTTTCTGCTATTTGACGGCGCCGAAGGTCAGGCCGCGGACGAGTTGCCGCTGGCTGAACCAACCGAGCACGAGAATTGGAGCGATCGCAAGCGTGGACGCCGCCGAAAGCTTGGCCCAGAACAGCCCTTCCGGACTTGAATAGGAGGCGATGAAAACGGTGAGTGGGGCCGCGTGCAAAGTGGTAAGGTTCAGCGTCCAGAACGCCTCGTTCCACGCCAGGATCAGGTTGAGAAGGAGCGTGGATGCAATGCCCGGTACGGCCATCGGCGTCAACACGTAGATCAGTTCACGGCTGATGGTCGCGCCATCCATTCGCGCGGCTTCAAGAATATCCTTCGGTATCTCCTTGAAGTAGGTGAACAGCATCCAGATCACGATCGGTAAATTGCCCAGACAGAGGATGAACACCAGGCCGGTCAGCGAGTCGAGCAATCCGAAATCGCGGAAGATCAGATAGATCGGAACAAGCACGCCGACCGCGGGCATCATCTTGGTCGAGAGCATCCACAGCAGGACGTCCTTCGTACGCTTGGTGGGAGAGAAGGCCATGGACCACGCCGCCGGGATCGCGATCAGAAGAGCAATCAGCGTTGATCCTCCGGCAATGATGATGGAATTGATGGCGTGGTGGAGATAATCGCTTCGTTCCTGAACGGTCACATAGTTTTCCGTCGTCCAGTGAAAGAACAGGAACGACGGTGGAATTGCGAAGGCCTCCAGCTCGGTCTTGAAGCTGGCGAGGATCATCCAGAGGATGGGAAAGAAGATCAGAAAGCCCACGAGCCAAGCGGCAACGGTCGAGACTGCCACCCGCTGCGTCGTTGCCATTCGCGCCATTTATCAGGCCTCCAGGTTGCGGCCGACGATCCTGACCAGGAAGAAGGCCACGATATTGGCGAGGACCACGGCCACCAGTCCCCCGGCCGAGGCGCTGCCAACGTCATATTGGATAAGGGCCTGCGAATAGATCAGGAAAGCAATGTTGGTGGTCTGTAGCCCCGGACCGCCGCCCGTGGTGACGAAGATCTCGGCGAACACGGTCAGGAGGAAGATCGTTTCGATCAGGATGACCACTGTGATCGGTCGCGCCAAATGCGGGAGCGTAATGTAGATGAATGTCGACAGGGCGCTCGCCCCGTCCATCTCGGCCGCTTCCTTCTGCTCCTCATCCAGCGATTGCAGCGCAGTCAACAGGATAAGCGTTGCGAACGGCAGCCATTGCCACGCGACGATTATAATGATCGCGAGGAGCGGCGCGTCGTTAAACCAATCGATCGGCGTGGCGCCGAACAGTTTTGCAATCCAGGCAAACAACCCCGACACTGGATGCATCAGGAGATTTTTCCAGATCAGCGCGCTGACTGTCGGCATCACAAAGAACGGCGCGATCACCATTAGCCGAACAATGCTGCGACCCATTACCGGCTGGTCAAGCAAAAGCGCCAGGGGAATTCCCAACAGGATGGTCAATGCGAGCACGGACCCGACAAGCACCAACGTGTTTCGCAGCGAAGCCAGAAAGGCAGGATCGGACAGGAAATACTCGAAGTTATCAAACCCCACGAACCGTTCGGATCCGGCGTCGAGGAGATTGTAGTGCAGCATCGAAAAGTAGATCGTCAGCGCGAGCGGAACGATCATCCAGATGAGCAGCAAGGCAACCGACGGCGCAAGCAGGCTCCGCGCAAGCACTTGCGTCTGCTGGGTCGCCATTCCTCGCCTCCCTCGGGTTTTTTGGAGAAGGCGCGGCCATCCGGTAGAAGACGGGACGGCCGCGTGGTTGCGTTCGGGAGAAGTGGGTTCTTGGTTAGCGCTTATTTGATGTAACCAGCCCGCTTCATTTCCCTTTCCGTCGACGATTGCGCCGCTGACAGCGCCGCGTCTACGCTGGTGGAGCCCGACAACGCCGCTGAAAATTGCTGACCAACCGCGGTGCCGATGCCCTGGAATTCGGGAATCGCCGCATACTGTACCCCGACATAGGGGACAGGCTGGACTGTCGGCTTGTTCGGATCTGCCGAATCGATCGACGCAAGTGTCGGCTTTGCGAACGGTGCGACTTTCAGGTAGTCGGGGTTCTGGTACAACGATGTGCGCGTTCCCGGCGGCACATTGGCCCATCCTTCCTTGGAGGCGACCAGTTTGGTGTAGTCCTTGCTCGTGGCCCAGGCGATGAATTTTTCCGCTGCTTCGACCTTCTTCGAGCCGGCGGGAATTGCGAGGCTCCAGGCCCACAGCCAGTTCGCGTTCTTGCCGAGGCCCGTGTTGGGAGCAAGGGCAAAGCCCACCTTGTCCGCAACTTTGGATTCCTTCGGGTTGGTAACAAAGGAAGCTGCGACAGTCGCGTCGATCCACATGGCGCATTTTCCGGCGTTGAACAGTGCCAGATTCTCGTTGAAGCCATTTGAGCTCGCGCCGGGAGGACCAGCCTCTTTCATTAGGTCAACATAGGTCGAAAGTGTCTTTTTCCATTCCGGCTTGTCGAACTGCGGCTGCCATTTGTCGTCGAACCAGCGCGCTCCATAAGAGTTTGCCATGGCCGTCAGGAACGCCATGTTTTCGCCCCAGCCGGCCTTTCCGCGCAGGCAGATACCGTAAACGCCGGCATCCTTGTCGGTCAGCTTCTTTGCCGCGGAGATCACGAAGTCCCAGGTCGGGTTTTCCGGCATGGTCAACCCCGCCTTCTGGAACAGGTCCGTCCGATACATCGTCATCGAGCTTTCGCCATAAAACGGCGCAGCGTAGAGCTTTCCGGACACCGACACCGCATCCCTGATCTTGGGGAGCAGATCGGCTACATCATAATCGGCGCCGAGATTGTCGAGCGGCACCAGCCAGTTCTTCTTGGCCCAGATCGGCACCTCATAAGTGCCGATCGTCAGCACGTCGAACTGTCCACCCTTGGTGGCTATATCGGTGGTCACGCGCTGGCGCAGGACATTCTCCTCGAGCGTCACCCATTTGACCGCGATATCGGGATTCTTTGCGGTGAACTCGCCCGTCAGACCCTGCATGCGGATCATGTCGCCGTTATTGACGGTGGCAATCGTCAGGGTTGTCTCGGCGATCGCGGGTGCCGAAAGCAAAAGCGCAGCCGCGCCCACAAGGGCGCCATAGACGTTTTTCACGGTGACCTCCCTATTCTCGCGTCTGAGCATATGCCCACGCGTTGAGCGTATGTTCACACCAACGATTCAGGTTGTCAAGCCGCGGCGCGCACGCTCCACTGTTATGGCAGCGTCGAGCATGAGGCTGCGGCGAACCTTGCCGGGGCGCGCCAATCAGCCTTCGATAATGGCGCGGGCGGTGGCTTCGTCGGTGATGAGTCCATTGACCAGCCGCCCGATCAGCGCGGCGCGTATCGCAGGAACCTTGGCCTGTCCGATCGCCGCGGCAATCGTCGTAGATTGGACCGGCGCCTGCGGGGGAATGCTCGTCAATCGCTTGTTCGTGCCGCCCTTGATGAGCCGACCCTTGGCATCATAAGCCCATCCCGTCACCTCGCCGACGGCGCCAAGCCGCATCATCTCGAACAGTTCCTCGCGCGTCACAAAACCGTCCACGTGTATCTGCGCCTTCTGATCCATCTGACCGATTCCGATGAGTCGCAGATCTGCCTTCCCGGCGATCGCCTTGACCTTGGCAATGGGCTCGATCCTGACCATGCGGTTGCGCTCATCCTCCGATGACATCAGGAACGGAAGCGGCATGGGATAGTGTCGGGCGCCGGTGCGGTCGGCGAGACGCCCGACGGTATCGAAGAAGCTGGCCGAACCGTCGGCCGAGATATTCCCGACCAGGGAAACAATCTGGTGGTTCGGGCGCTCAATTGGGGTCACGCGTTCAACCGCGGCCCGCACCGCGCGTCCCGTGCCCAACGCGACGATAACAGGGGTTTCCGGACGCAAGGTTGCATCCAGCAGGTTGGCACATCTTTCGGCAATTCCAGCGGTGCCTTGCGGCGATGCCGTATCCGTCGGCACGACCTCGCAGTGATCGAGATCGAATAGTCCCTTGAGCTTCGATGCAAGCTCCATGCATACTGCGATAGGATGTTCAAGACGGACGGTAATCAGGCGCTCGGCAAGGCACAAGGACACCAGCCGCTGCGCGGATGCGCGCGAAACTTGCAGCATCCTGGCAATCTCATCCTGAGTGTGCCCGGCGATGAAGTAAAGCCAGCCGGCGCGCGCTGCATCGTCGAGGCGCGTTTTCTCGCTATCAGGCGTTGCCATGGGTTGTCGCTACCCCTCTTTCCAAAAGTCTGCCATCCGGTCGAAGACACGATCCGCGCCGGCATCGCGAAGAATACTGCGCCCATCCCGGGAATGATAATGGCTGCCGCCGACAAATCCCCACACCATCATGCCGGCGGCCCTCGCCGCGGTCACGCCGCTGACACTGTCTTCGATCACCAGAGTTCGCATCGGCGTCGCTTGCATCTGTTCTGCGGCATACAGGAAGAGATCGGGGGCAGGCTTGCCTCGCGCGACCATCTGCGAGGTGAAAAGCCTCTTTCCAAAATGCGGAGCGAGCCCTGTCAATGCCAGCGAAAGCGTGACGCGATCCATATCGCTGGAGGAGGCGACGCAAAAAGGGATCTGCAAGCCTGACAACAGCGGGCCCACCCCGGGGATGGGCTGCAACGAGCCCTCGAAGGTTTCCCTCACCCGCGTTTTCAGCTCGTCCATAAATGCTTGGGGAACAAGGCGGCGGTCATCCTTGTAGTGGCGCAGGACAGCTGCAACGCTGCGGCCAAGAAACTGCTCGACCGCCTCATCCTCGCTGAGCGCGATGCCGCACCGCCCGAGAACCTCGGACAGACACTGGCAACTCAACAATTCGCTGTCCACGAGAACGCCATCACAGTCGAAGATGACCAGATCGGGCTTGGGAAAGCTCGGCCTCATCCTCCCATATGAGCATATGCTCACAGTCTGAGCAATAGCCCGGCCTCCCCCTGTCGATTTGGCGTCTATCGAGGCTTCATCCCGCCGAAGCAAAATCGCTGCAAGCGCCAGGACTACGCGGTCTCAGAGCTACATATGACGGCCCGATGCGATCTCCGCGCGTCGGCCTTCCTCGTCATCGCCGCGAGTTGTCGGCGTTAACCATTGCCCATGAGATTGCCCCGGAACGATAACTTCGAGCGGGTATCACAGCCGCCGATGCCGACACTCGCGTCGAGTGGCGGTTTGACTTCAATGAGCGTCCGCTGCTGAATGGCGAACGGCCACGGTCGGCGGGTCAAGGGAGGCGCATTATGCTGAAATCAATTGATCCCATTCTAAATGCGGACGTCCTTTACGCATTGCGTGCCATGGGTCATGGCGACGACCTCGTCCTCTGTGACACAAATTTTCCGGCGGACTCGGTCGCTCGCGAGACCGTGCTTGGGCGGCTGCTGCGTATTGATAATGTAACAACGGCACGGGCGGCGCGCGCGATCCTTTCAGTTCTGCCGCTCGACTCCTTTGTGGACGCGCCCGCCCTGCGAATGGAAATCGTCGGCCAGCCTGGCGAGGTTCCTCCCGTGCAGATCGAGGTCCAGACAGAGGTCGACGCCGCGCAAGGCCACCGCTCGCCGATGGGTTCGATCGAACGATTTGCGTTCTATGAACGTGCTAAGAATTCGTATTGCGTGATCCAGACCGGCGAACGGCGCTTTTACGGCTGCTTCATCTTCAAGAAGGGGGTTATCGCGCCGGATCCGGCCTAATTCGGCGGCTCAATATAGAGATGATGAAGCACTGCAGCGAACGTTCGTGACGTCAACATTGATCCGCGAAATCGCCAAATACTTCGTAGCCACCGTAGCCATCCAATCCACCTCTGCGACGAAGATGCAGATGCGTCGCCAACGCGCCGCGCTGCTCTCGCTCTCAATACGCCGCAGGCGACACTCGCCGCCTGCTGGCGTGTCTGCCAGCGGATTCGTTGACATTGATCGAGGCTGTTGCATACTCAAAGAAGGCCTCTATCAGCACCTGTCTGGCGCATAACGCCACCA
>Ga0075425_100006037_pt1 | contig 12647 bp, 12 predicted proteins | sample SoiMethybrSBSTD4_FD_75300 | JGI IMG/M metagenome (GOLD analysis project Ga0075425, IMG submission 75300) | Bulk soil microbial communities from a Populus tree surrounding site in Tennessee, USA - Soil MetaG P. TD hybrid SBSTD4 | ecosystem: Environmental > Terrestrial > Soil > Tree plantation...
GCGGAACTCCCGGTCCTGGATCTCCTGCGGGCTGATCGGCATACCGGTCACGAGCCTAACAGGATTCGCGAGTAGGTTCCCGCGCTCACAACCCCTGAGCTTGGAGGATCCTGATGAGGATCTCGAGCACGACGAAGACGATGATAGGTGATAGATCCATCGCGGTTGCACCCATGCGCAGCGGCGGCACCAGTGGCCTGACCAACCGCAGGAGCGGCTCGGTCACCACATAGAGGAAGGAATAGATCGGCCGTGCCCACTCGGGTGGGTGGGGGAACCAGGACAGCAACAGGCGAACGAACAGGATGAAGACGTAGATCTGGAGCAGGGTCGAAAGCAGGTTCGTGACCCCGAGGACCAACCGCCTGCTCCCGGCCTAGAAGTCGTTGAAGAAGCCGTGCTCGGCGAGGCGGCGCTTCTCGTCGGCCGAGATCTCCACGTTGAACGGCGTGATCAGGTAGACGGCATCGGCGACCTTCTGCATCCGGCCGTTCAGGCCGTACACCAGGCCCGACGCGAAGTGCAGGATCTTCGGCGCGTGCTTGGGCTCGGTCAGTCGCAGGTTGATGATCACGGGTACGCCGGACTTCAGGCGGTCGGCGAACTCCTGAGCGTCGTCATAGATGCGCGGCTCGACGACGTGCACCTGGCGCGGAGGCCCGGCGGTTCCCAGCGAACGGATGTTCCCCGTGTTCCCGGTGCGTGAGCCGGCGGGGTGGTTCGTCTCGCGCATCGGCTCGTCGCGACGCAAGGTGCGCACCATGCCGGTCGGCTCCTCGAGCTTCCCGTTCCCGTTCTCTTCGTGCGCCATCTCCTCGAGCTCCTCATCCTCTTCCATGAGGCCCAGGTAGATCAGCGACTTCCTCCACACGCCGGCCATAGCGTCTGCCTCCCGGTCAACCTTGCTCGGATAAGAGTACGCGAGGACGCGCTTTTTGGGGTCGAACGACGCATGGGCTTCGGTGCCCCACGATCAGTGCCCCCTCGGCCCGAATATCGCGGAACCGATCCGCACCATGGTGGCGCCCTCTTCGATCGCCGCCTCGAAGTCGCTGGTCATGCCCATCGAGAGCTCGACCAGCGAGGCGGCCCGCGCACGTCCTCGCAGCTCGTCGCGGAGCTCTCGGAGCGCACGGAACGTCGCGCGTGCGCGGTCGGCATCGCTCTCGGGCGCGATCGTCATCAACCCGCGCACGTTCAAGGCGGTCTCCGCGACCAGCGCATCGAGCGCGGGCGGGACGTCATCCGGCGCCAGGCCGTGCTTCGACGACTCACCGGCGATGTTGACCTCGAGCAGCACGTCTTGCGTTCTGCCGGCGGCGGACGCGCGCGAGGCGATCGTGCGACCGAGTGCGACCGAGTCGACGGAATGGATCAGCGCCGCCCGACCGACGACGTCGCGAACCTTGTTCCTCTGCAGCGTTCCGATGAAGTGCCAGGTGACGCGCTCGCCGTCCGCGCCGAGCCCGGCCTGTTTCGCGACGAGCTCTTGTGCGCGGTTCTCGCCGAGGTCGGTCGCGCCGGCCGCGATCGCCTCGGCTGCGCGGCCCGGTGTCACCTCTTTGGTCACGACGACGAGACGTACGTCGGCTTCGGAACGGCCGGCGCGCTCGGCCGTGGCGGCGATGCGTCGGCGAACCGCGGCGAGGCGCGACGCGACCGACGTTTCGCCGATCTGTTCCGAGGGCGCGTTCATGCGGCGATCCTCGCGAGAACACCCTGGCGTCCGGGCGAACCCGCCCGATGGGAGAAGAACCGGTTGCGCTCGCAGCGCGTACAGAGCGCGGCCGGCCACACCTCGCGCACGCCGGCCGCGCCGAGCGCGCGGAGCGCGCAGGCCCACAGATCGAGGCGCTTCGCTCCGCCGGTCATGCGCACGACGTTCCCGAAACGTTCGGTCGCCGGGTCCGCCACCTCGTCGCCGACCTCGTAGCAGCAGGGGCCGATGCTCGGACCGACGTAGGCGCTGAGCCGATCGGCGCCCTCCATCACCTCGACGGTCCGTTCGACGACGCCGGCGATCATGCCCCGCCATCCGGCGTGCACGGCTGCAACACGCCGCCCCGACGGATCCGCGAGCACGATGGGGACGCAGTCGGCCGTCAGCACCACGACAGTGACGTCGGGTGTGTCGGTCCAGACCGCGTCGGCGTCCGGGATCACGTTCGCCGGCGACTCCCACCCCGCCCCCCGCCGCGATGCGTCGGCGCGGACGGGCGTCGGGCTGTGAACCTGACGGGCGCCGGTCCAGGACTCGAGCGACCCGCCGACGGCCGCCAGTGCGCGCCGGCGATTAGCGCGCACGTGCTTGGCATCGTCCCCCGACGCGTACGACAGGTTCAGCGAATCGAACGGCGCGTTGCTACGCCCGCCGTGGCGGCCGGTGAACGCGACGTGGATACCGGAAGGGGCGAGCGCCGGGACGGTGAGATACGCCCCGGGGCTCGCCCCCGGTTCCTGCGGGAAGGCTCGCCAGGCGAACATCGCCGGCGTTCCCCGCCGCGGTGCTAGCGGCGGAGGAACGAGGGGATGTCCTCGAGCTCCTCGTCGGCGTCGAACACGAGCGTCCGGCGCGCCGGCGCGGCGAGCTCCTCCTCTTCCTCTTCCAGCGCGAGCGACGTGGACACCTCGCGCGTCGCCCAGCGCTCGAAGCCCGCGGCGATGACGGTGACGCGCACCTCGTCGCCGAGCGAGTCGTCGATCGCGGTACCGAAGATCACGTTCGCCTCCGGATGCGCGTGGTCCGAGATGATCCGTGCCGCCTCGTTCACTTCGTACAGCGTGAGGTCGCTTCCGCCGGTGATGTTCAGCAGGATGCCTCGCGCGCCGTCGATCGAGGACTCGAGCAACGGCGACTGGATCGCGCCGCGCGCCGCTTCAACCGAACGGTTGTCGCCGCGAGCCTTGCCGACACCCATCAATGCCGAGCCGGCGTCCGTGAGGATCGCCTTCACGTCGGCGAAGTCGAGGTTGATAAGGCCCGGCGTCGTGATCAAGTCGGTGATGCCCTGCACACCTTGCAGCAGCACCGTGTCGGCCATCTTGAACGCGTCGAGGATCGTCGTGGTCTCGTCGGCGACGTCGAGCAGGCGGTCATTGGGGATGATGATGAGCGTGTCGACCTTCTGCTTGAGCTCCTGGATGCCGCGCTCCGCTTGCTCGGCGCGGACTTTGCGCTCGAACGAGAACGGACGGGTCACGACGCCGATCGTGAGCGCGCCGAGACCCTTGGCGATCTCGGCGATGATCGGCGCGCCGCCGGTGCCGGTTCCGCCGCCCTCGCCGGCGGTCACGAAGATCATGTCCGCACCCTTGAGGACCTCTTCGATGGTGTCGCGGGCCTCTTCGACCGCGCGCCGGCCCATCTCCGGGTCGGATCCCGCCCCGAGCCCTCTGGTGATCTCTCGCCCGATGTCGAGCTTGAGATCCGCGTCCGACATGAGCAGAGCCTGGGCGTCGGTGTTGACCGCGATGAACTCGACGCCGCGGAGACCCTCTTCGATCATCCGGTTCACGGCGTTGACCCCGCCGCCGCCGATACCGACGACCTTGATGACCGCGAGGTAGTTCTGAGGCGTGGTGGCTGCCATAGCGCGACCCTCCTTAGGGTGGCCGATCCTCATTTTCCCAACCGATGCCCTACGTTGGCTAAGCCTCAACCAACGCTTGAGCACCCGTCCCCGCCGGATCGCGGAAGACGCGCGCGCCTGCGGCACTTACGTCCGTAGGCGCTGGGGAAGGACGCGCCGAGGAAGGTCCCGCGCTTCTCTGCAGGTCACGGAGGCTTCTAACCCTTAACTTCAGGATTAGTGTTATGTAAACCTCATGTGACGGTCCAGACGATACTCGTGTGCCCCCATGACGTCAAGACGAGAACGCGAAAAATCGAGAGGACGATATAGCGATGTTCGTCGTCTCTTCGAGGAGGCCCGACGCTAGTGGAGCGTGGCTGCGGGCCTTTCGGGTGATCGGACGTCGAGCCGCACGATGTTCCGGCCCATCCGGCCGACGCGGTTCATCACCAGCCGGACCGACCGGAGCTTCTGCGCGAGACGGTCCATGGTTCCGAAGACGATCGTCGACCCGCTCCGCACGAGCATCAGCCCGCTGTCGGCTGTCGCCTGGATGGTCGCGCCGGAGGTCCGGAGTGAGCGCGGCAGCGCGGCCCACAACTCCATCGCGTTACGGACATCAGGCTCCTGCAAGCGGTCCCCGGTCCCCGCCGAGGGCGCCCCGGCGACACTGATCGTCGGCAGCGAAGCCGTTCCATCGGCCACACCGAGGATCACCCCCGTGTCGTCCATGAGCCAGCGCCCTTCGACCGTCTCGAGGATGAAGGACGGGGCGCGCTCGGTGACCGTGATCCGAACACGCGCGGTCGGTACGCGCCGCACGGTGACCGAGCGCACCAGAGGCAGCGACGCGATGCGCGCGCGGACCTGATCGGTGTGCAGCCCGAGCATGCTCTGGCCGCGATGCAGTCCGCTGGCCTGAACCACCTCCGCGGGCGTCAGGAGCTTGGTGCCGGCAACCTCGATGCCTTCGAGCGCGAACAGCGACGAACGCGAAAGGAACCATCCGCCGGTCGCCAGCGCGATGAGCGTGATGGTGGCGAACGTGACGCGACGCCGCCGCTTGCGCGCCTGGTGCCGCACCTCCTTGCGTCGCGACGCGAACCGGGCGCTGCGAACGATCTCAGCGGGCTGCCGCCCCATCGGGCACCTCCTCGAATTCGCCGATAAGCCTGACCTCGGTGACGAGGTCGATCCCCGCCTCCTGAAGGACGCGACGCTGGATGCGCCGGATGAGGGTGTAGACATCGTCGGCGCGAGCGTCGGCGGTCGCGACGATGAAGTTGGCGTGCACCTCGGAGACGCGCGCCCCGCCGACGCTCATCCCTTTGCCGCAGACCTGTTCGACGATCCGACCTGCTGCCTCGCCCGGTGGATTGGTGAACACGCTGCCGGCGTTGGGCAGGTTGAGCGGCTGGTTCGCGCGGCGCCACTCGCGCGCCTCGCGCAGCCCCTCCTGGATCGCGGCCGGGTCGCCGGGGCGCAGCGCGAACCGCGCGCCGATCACCAGCCCGTCGCCGGGCAGATCGCTCGTGCGGTACGAGAATCCGAGCCGCGCTGCCGGGATCGTCTCGGTCACCCCCGTGTCGAGACGGAACACGTCGGCCGACGCCAGCGCTTCGCCGATCTCGTGACCGTGGGCGCCGGCGTTCATCCGCACCGCTCCCCCCACCGAGGCAGGGATCGCGATCGCGAACTCGATGCCGGCAAGCGCGTGCTGCCCGCTGAGGACGGCGACCGTGGGCAACGGCACCGCGGCTCCGGCGGCGATCGTGTCCTCCTCGACACGGGTCCAGCGGAAACCCGCCCCGAGGCGCACCGCGATCCCGTCGAAGCCGCGGTCCGAAACGAGAAGGTTCGATCCGCGCCCGATCATCAGTAGCGGGACCTCGCCGCCGGCGCGGGCGGCCGTCAGCGCCCGGAGATCGTCCTCGGTCGCGGGTTCGAAGAACACCGCCGCGGGGCCGCCGAGCCCGTACGATGTCATCGGGCCGATCGGCACCGAGCGCTCGACGCGACCGTGCGCGCGGGCGCTGAGGATCTCGAAGGCCTTCTCGACGGCGCTCATCGCCGGCCGCCGTTCGCAGGCGTGAGGTCGAGCACCGCACGGATGACCTCGTCGGCCAGCATCGTCACGTCGCCGGCGCCGATGGTGAGCACGAGGTCACCCGGCATCGTGCGTCCGGCGAGGAACGCCGGCACGTCGCCGGCCTTCGGCAGGTACGCGACCTGCGCACGGGGCCGGGCGGCGATCGCTCCATCCACGACGAGGTGGCCGGTCACCCCCGGGATCGGTTGCTCGCCGGCGCCGTACACGTCCGTGATCACGATCCGGTCGGCGGAAGACAGCGCGGCCCCGAGCTCGCGCCCGAGGTGCAACGTCCGCGAGTAACGATGCGGCTGGAACACCGCGACGACGCGCTCCCATCCTTGCTCGCGCGCCGCGGCGAGCGTCGCGCGGATCTCGGTCGGGTGATGCGCGTAGTCGTCGACGAAGGTGACGCCGTTGATGCCGCCGCGCACCTGGAACCGGCGCTGCACCCCGGCGAACGACGCCAGCTCCTCGGCCGCGACCTCGAACGGAACGCCGGCGAGACCCGCGACGGCCAGCGTGGCCAGCGCGTTGGCGACGTTGTGCTCGCCCGGCACGGCGAGCGCGATCTCCCCCACTGTTTCTCCCACGTGCCGCACCATCGCCCGTTGCCCGGCCGGGCCGCGCTCGATCACCTCCGCGGTCCAGTCCGCGTCGCCGTGCAACCCATAGGTCACCGTCGCCCGCTCGATCCGCGGCGCGATCGCCTGCACGCCGGGGTCGTCGATCCCGATCACTGCCGTGCCGCGTTCGGCGTCGAGCGTGTTGACGAAGGTCAGGAACGTCTCGCGGATCTCGGCTTCGTCGCGGTAGTGGTCGAGGTGGTCCGCCTCGATGTTGGTCACGACCGCGACCTCCGGCGCGAGCCACAAGAACGACCCGTCGCTCTCGTCGGCCTCGGCGACCAACCAGTCTCCCTCCCCCGAGTGTGCGTTCGTGCCGACCTCGTTGAGGTCGCCGCCGATCAAGAAGGTCGGATCCAGGCCTGCGTGCCGCAGGACCATCGCGATCATCGACGTGGTCGTCGTCTTGCCGTGGGTCCCGCCGACGGCGATCCCACGCTGGGTCCGCATCAAAAGCGCGAGCACTTGGGCCCGCTGAAGGATCGGGAGCGCGCGCTCCCGCGCGGCGTCGAGCTCCGGGTTGCCACGCGGGATCGCGGACGAGACGACCACGGTCGCGGCATCGCCGAGATGCTCGGCGCGGTGCCCGACCGAGATCCGAGCGCCCAACGCGCGCAACGCCGCCAGCCCGCGCGAGTCCTTGATGTCCGAGCCGGACACCGTCGCGCCCCGCGCAAGGAGCACGCGGGCGAGCGCGCTCATCCCGGCCCCGCCGATCCCGATCAGGTGGACGGCGCGGAGGAGATCAGTGCTCTGTTCGTCAGCCACTGTTTGCTCCTGCCAGCTCCAGCGTCCAGGCCGCAAGGGCGTCGGCCGCATGAGGGCGACCGAATCGCGCCGCCGCCGCGGCCATCGCGTCCCGCTCCGCGGGATCGGCGATGAGGTTTTCGACCGCGTGGCCGAGCGTCGATCCGGTCGCTGCCGAGTCGAGGATCACCCGCGCGCCGCCCGCGCGCTCGAGCGCGCGAGCGTTCGCCTCCTGATGGTTCGCGCGCGCGTACGGATAGGGCACGAGGATCGCGGGGATCCCGACCGCCGACAGCTCCGCGATGGTCGCGGCGCCGGCCCGGCAGACGGCGAGATCGGCGACCGCGTAGGCGAGCTCGACGCGCTCGAGGTAGTCGAGCACGCGCACGACGAGCGTCTCACTCGTCCGGATGCGCGCCCGCAAGACCGTTCCGTGTTCGCGACCCGCCGACACAAGCACCTGCACGTCGCTCCGGTCCTTCCAGCGTTCGGCGAGCTCGACGACCGCGTCGTTCAAGCGCGCGGCGCCGAGGCTTCCGCCGAGCACCAACACCGTCTTCCGCGAGGGATCGAGATCGAGCGCGGCGTATGCCTGGTCGCGCACACGCCCGCGGTCGAGCTCGGCGATCGAGCGCCGGATCGGATTCCCGGTCAGGCGCGTCTCGGCGCCGGACGGCAGGCGTGTTTCCGCCTCCTCGAACGACAACGCCACGCGCCGCGCGAGCCGCGCGCCCACCACGTTCGCGATCCCGGGGATCGCGTTCTGCTCGTGCAGCAGCGCCGGGATCCGCTTCGACCAGGCGCCCACCACGACGGGCAAGCTCGCGTACCCTCCCATGCCGACGACGATGTCCGGTGCCAGCCGCCGGAGCAACGACCGTGCGCGACCCGACGCGCCGACGAGCGACGCCGGCGCGAGGTAGCGCTTCGCGCCGAGCGTGCGCGCCCAGGGCACGACCTCGATCGTGTGCAGCGGGAAGCCTTCGGCGGGAACGGCATCCTTCTCGATCCCGCGCGACGTGCCGACGAACGCGACGCGCGCGTTTGCATCGGTGCGGCGGATCGCGTCGGCGAGCGCCAGGCCGGGGTACACGTGCCCCGCCGTCCCGCCGGCTGCGATCACCACGGTCGCGCTCACCGCCCCGGACTCGGCCTCCGCCCGGACCCGTGGGCCCCGGCCGCGACCGCCACCCGCAACGGACGGCGCCGCGGCCCGGCAGGCGCCTTCTCCTTCTTGGATCCGGGCGGCGGCCACTGTTCTTGCCGCGCGATGTTGGCCAGGATCCCGATCCCGGCGAGCGAGATCACGAGCGACGAGCCGCCGAACGACACCAGCGGCAAGGGCACGCCGGTGATCGGCAGAAGTCCGGTCACCGCTCCCATGTTCACGACGGCCTGCCCGACGATCCAAACCGTGATGCCGGACGCGACGAGTCGCCCGAACGGATCCGGGGCGCGCCGCGCGACGCGGATCCCGGCGTACGCGAAGCCGACGAAGAGCGCGATGACGGCGAGCGTGCCGATGAGCCCGAGCTCCTCGCCGAGGATCGAGAAGATGAAGTCGGTGTGCGCGTTCGGGACGTAGAGCCACTTCTGGCGGCTCGCCCCGAGACCGACGCCGAAGAAACCGCCGGAGCCGAGTGCGATCAGCGACTGCACCGACTGATACCCGGAGTTGAGCGGGTCACGGAATGGGTTCAGGAAGGAGAAGAGTCGCGCCCGGCGGTAGCCCTCGGTCAACGCGAGGCCGAGCGCACCGACGCTGCACATGACCCCGACCGACGCGAGCAGCGGCATGGGGACGCCGGCGACGAAGATCACCACGAACATGATCATCGCGATGATGAGCATGGTCCCGAGGTCCGGTTGCAACATGATCAGCGCCGCGACGATGAACGCGATCACGCCGAGCGGAAGCGCGATCTCGCGCAGCGTCGTCATCTTCCCCTGCTTACGGACACAGATGTCGGCGGCGACGAGCAACAACGCGAGCTTGGCGATCTCCGACGGCTGCACGCGGATCGCTCCGAAGCCGATCCAACGGGCCGAACCGCCGACGCGCGTACCGAACGCCGGGTGCAGGACCAGCACGAGGCCGCCGATCGTGAGCGCGAGCAGGACCCATCCCGCACTGCGCCAGCGGTGATAGTCGAAGCGGCTGAGGAACACCATCGTCACGACACCGAGCGCGGCCCACACGAGCTGGCGCTCGAAGAAGAGGAACGACGACCCGTACTCGGTGTACGAGGAAACCGAAGACGCCGACAAGATCATGACGAGCCCGAACCCCAGCAAGATCCCGGCGATGGAGATCACGAGATGGTAGGAGCGTGTCCCCTTGCCCGTTCGCTTCTTCGCGCTCTCGGCCGCGCGGGCGCGTTGCCAGATCCTGCTCTTGGCGAGCTCGACGACCGTCACGCGATCCCCTCCCCTGTGGTGTGTGCAGTCTCCAGACGTTTGACCGCGGCCCGGAAGGCTTCCCCGCGGGCCTTGTAGTCGGCGAACATGTCGAACGACGCGCACCCGGGCGACAGCAGCACGGTGCCGCCCGGTCGCGCGTGCGCGGCGGCGCGGCCGACCGCGTCGTCCATCGACGTCGCCCGCTCGGCCGGGATGGACGCCGCCGAGAATGCGTCGACGACCTCGACGGCGCTTTCTCCGATGGCGACCACTTGCGTTACCCCATCGGCACCGGCCGCGATCGCGCCGAGATCAAGGCCCTTGTTGCGTCCGCCGGCGATCAGCACGACGTCGCGCAGCCCCTCCAATGCTGCAAGCACCGCGTGCGGGTTCGTCGCTTTCGAATCGTTGACGTACGCGACGCCGTTCAACTCGGCGACGAGCTCCATCCGATGCGGCAGAGGCACGAACGCCGTCAAGGCGCGCCCGACCGCCTCGGGCGCTGCGCCGAATGCGCACGCAGCCGCAGCGGCGGCGACCGCATTCGCGCGGATGGGCGCGCCGCGCGCACGGAGGGCTTCACACTCGACGACCCGACCCTCCGGGACGACGATCCAGCCGTCCGCGACGCCGGCGCCGCCGGAGGGCACCACGCTTTCGTGGAACGCGACGCGGCGTCCCCGCGTCGCGGCGGCACCGGAGCACACCGCGTCGTCGTGGTAGACGGCCACGTCGTCGGCGCCTTGGTTTTCGAACAGTCGCGCCTTCGCTGCGACGTAGGAGTCGAAGCCGCCGTGCCAGTCGAGGTGGTCCGCCGCGATGTTCAGCAGCGCCCCTACCGGCGCACGGAACGAGACGATGTGATGCAGCTGGAAGCTCGAGAGCTCAGCGACGACGACGTCGTGTTCCTCGACGACGGCATCGATCAGCGGCCGCCCGATGTTGCCGGCTGCAGCCGAACGGAAACCCGCTTCCGCGAGCGCCTCGGCGAGCATGCGTGTGGTGGTGGTCTTCCCATTGGTCCCCGTCACACCGAGGATCGGCGCGCGCGCCAGGCGATACGCGAGCTCGACCTCGCTCCAGATGGGCACGCCGGCCTCGCGCGCCGCCGCGAGGATGCGGGCCCGCTCCGGCACGCCCGGGCTGGCGATGACCAACGCCGCTTCGGCGCCCACGCCGGGGTCCCCCGCCGCGCCGAGGAGCACGCGGGCCTCGCCGAGCGACACGGCGCGGTCGCGCAGCACCGGATCGTCGCCGTCGTCGACGACCGTGACCGACGCGCCGAGGCGAAGCAGGTGGCGCGCGGCCGCCTCCCCGGAAACACCGAGCCCGACGACGACCACGTGGTCTCCGGGGCCCGGCACCGCGGCACGATCGCCCTCGAACCGGCTCATGTGATCCCGCCCCGCGCCAGGAAATCCGCGTAGAACAAGCCGAGGCCGAGCGCCGCCGCGAGCCCCGCGATGATCCAGAAACGAACGATCACGGTGAACTCGGGCCAGCCGCCCAGCTCGAAGTGATGGTGCAGCGGCGCCATCTTGAACACGCGGCGGTGTAACACGTGGAAGGCAGCTACCTGCATCACGACGGACGTGGTCTCGATCACGAACAGGCCGCCGAGGATCACCAACAACAGCTCCGTGCTGGTGAGCACGGCCAGCGCGCCGAGCGCGCCGCCGAGCGCCAGCGACCCGGTGTCGCCCATGAAGATGCGAGCCGGCGCGGCGTTCCACCATAAGAATCCGGCGCACCCGCCGAGCACGGCCGCCGCGACGATCGCCAGGTCGAGCGGATCCGGGATGCCGCGGTAGCAGCCGGGCCCGGCCGCCGTGCCGCATGGATGGCGGAACTGCCAGAACGCGATCACGACGTACGCGGCGAAGACGAGCGCGCTCGAGCCCGCGGCGAGGCCGTCGAGTCCGTCGGTCAGGTTCACGCCGTTGGACGTCCCGGCCATGATCAGGAAGACCCACACGACGAACAGCGGCCCGAGGTTGAGCGCCGTCTGCCGCACGAACGACAGCCGCGTCGACGCGCCGACGTGGCGTGCGAGGAGCGCGAACGCGACCACGACCACGAGTTGCCCGATGATCTTCGCGGTCTTGTTCAGACCCAACGAGCGCTGGTGCCGGATCTTGAAATAGTCGTCGAGGAACCCGAGCGTCCCGAGAGCGACCATGGACGCGAGCACGAGCGACCCCGTGGTCCCGGTGCTCCGGAACGGCACGACCACGTGCGCCGCCAGGTATCCGGCCAGCACGCCGACGATGATGAGCAAGCCACCCATCGTCGGTGTCCCGCGCTTCTCGCCGTGGTGGCCGACGTCCTCGCGGATCAGTTGCCCGAATCCGCGCGCGCGGAACACGCGGATCGCGAACGGCGTCCCGCCCAGCGTCACCATGAGCGAAACGATCGCGGCGAGGAGGATCGGCCTCACGCCTCGCCCCCTCCCACCAGCGCCGCGGCAAGGCGCTCGAGCCCCACCGCGCGCGACGCTTTCACCAGGACGACGTCGCCGGGTTCCAGCGACCGCTCGAGGTACGCGCGCGCAGCGTCGCCGTCTGCCGCGAAGGTCGCTTCCTCGGGGGTCATGCCCTCGAACCGCGCGGCTTCGAGCAAGGGCCGCGTCTCGTCGCCGACGGCGATCAGGCGCGCGACGCCGAGCCGAACCGCGAGGCGGCCGATGCGGTCGTGCGACGTCGCCGAATGCTCGCCGAGCTCCGCCATCTCTCCGAGCACCGCCCACGTGCGATGTCCCCGTCCGATCTGAACGAGGGTCTTCAAAGCGGCCGCCGTCGAGGCAGGGTTGGCGTTGTAGGCGTCGTTGATCACGCGCCACCCGCCGGGCGCGTCGGCGACTTGCATCCGCCAGGCCGGCGGCGCGGTCGCCGCCAATCCTTCGGCGGCGCTCGCGACGTCCACGCCGACCGCGTGCCCGGCCGCCGCGGCGGCGAGCGCGTCGGACACCAGGTGTTCGCCCGGGATCGGCAGCCGGACCGACGCCGAGCCATCGGGCATGATCAAGGTGAACGAGGCGCACCCGTCCTCGCCGATCCGGATGTCTTCACTTCGCACCGCCGCCCGTGTCGCCGACCCGAACCGCAAAACGACCGCGGGCGTATGCGACCCCATCGCGTCGACCACCGGATCGTCGGCATTGAGGACGGCGACGCTCTCCGCGGTCAGAGTCTCGATGATCTCGCGCTTGGCGAT
>Ga0075425_100006038_pt1 | contig 12647 bp, 12 predicted proteins | sample SoiMethybrSBSTD4_FD_75300 | JGI IMG/M metagenome (GOLD analysis project Ga0075425, IMG submission 75300) | Bulk soil microbial communities from a Populus tree surrounding site in Tennessee, USA - Soil MetaG P. TD hybrid SBSTD4 | ecosystem: Environmental > Terrestrial > Soil > Tree plantation...
ATTGAGCAGTTCAAGCGAGAGCGTCAGGAGCGTGAGACTCTCGAGCGTGAAGTGTTGAGCTTGAGGCGCGAGATGAGTCGCATCAGCGACGACAAAGAGCGTCTCGAACAACAGGTCGAGAGACTGCTAAGCGAGCGAGACGCAATCAAGCTGAAGGTAGAAGGTATGCTTGACGCGATCGCGGGTCTTGATCCAGAACCGGTGAGCAGTGGAGCTGCGCAGCCTTGAGTCGATTCCGCAACCGTTCGTCAGCTGATCAGTTATGGATAACAATCCGAGCCAATCACATAAAGTCGTAATCTACAATCAGACGTATACCCTTCGAAGCACTCACGACTCCGAATACATCCAGGAACTGGCTGAGCACGTCAACAAACGCATGAACGAAATCGCCAGGGCCACGATGACTGTCGATTCGCTCAGGGTCGCGATTCTGGCCGCCATTCAAATCGCCGACGAGTTCTATCAATCCAAACGCGAGATGAAGGAGACGGAAGACGAGATTGCCGATCGGAGCGCCAAGTACGCCGAACTCCTGGATCAGTTCCTGAGATCGGACGTAGCAGAGCCCGCCAAGTAGCCTGCCATTCGATCTCAACAAACCGACCGCGAGGAAGAATCGCGATGAACAATAAACTCAGCCGGCGGCGGCTTCTCGAGCTGGGAGCCGCGGCAACCGTGGGAGCCATCGTGAACACAGTCGATCAACCTTCGAGTCACGCTGCATCTGATACCACCCGTACGCCGGGTTTTTCTGGACTTGCCGCCGAATACGACAAGTATGATGGCCTCGGCCTCGCTGCTCTCATCGCAAACCGACAGATCACTCCTGTGGAGCTGTTGTCTGCGGTAAAGCAGCGACTCGAGTTGCTCAATCCAAAGCTGAACGCAACTGCTCATGTTTTTTTCGACAAAGCCGAGAATCAGATCAAGCAAGGACTGCCCGATGGTCCATTCAAAGGCGTTCCGTTTGCGCTCAAGGATCTCGGACAACAGCTCGCGGGGACCGTGACTTCATATGGAAGCCGCGTGTTCAAGGACAACACGCCCGACTTCGACAGCACGCTGGTTACTCGATACAAGCGGGCTGGTTTGGTGTTCTTTGCCAAAAGCACTTCTCCGGAGTTCGGTCTTACAACGACGACGGAGTCCGTGCTATTTGGAAAAACGCATAACCCGTGGAACCTCGATCGGACGAGCGGCGGATCCTCCGGCGGTTCGAGCGCGTTGGTGGCGGCGCGAGTAGTCCCAATGGCTCACGGCAGTGACGGCGGCGGATCGATCAGGATTCCGTCATCGTGCTGCGGACTGTTCGGGCTTAAACCGACTCGCGGGCGAGTACCGATGGGGCCGTCGCAATTTGAAAGTTGGAATGGTTGCTCGCACCACCACGCACTGACGATTTCGGTTCGAGACAGCGCGGCGTTGCTTGATGCTTCGTGCGGCGCAGAGCCGGGGTCTCCTTACTTCTCTCCGCGACCGGAGAAGAGTTTCCTGAAAGAAGTTGGCAGCGAACCTGGATCGTTGCGTATTGCTCTGGCCGTTGCGACTCCGGCGAAGACGCCTCTCGATCCGGAGTGTCAAAAGGCGGCGATGGAAGCGGCAAAGCTTTGTGAGAGCCTGGGTCATAAAGTGGAAGAGGCTCAATTGCCGATCGAAGACGGGTGGATGCGCGAAGCATTTTTGACCGTGCTTCGAGTGTCGCTCGCAAGAACTCTGGATGATGCGACTAAGCCGTTGGGGAGGCCTGTTACCGAGAAGGATGTGGAACCGGTGACCTGGCTGCTGGCTGAAGTCGGGCGGGCGGTCAACGTAATCGCATACTCGCGGGCGATTGCGACGATGCATCAGGTGGGATTGGCAATGGCGAAGTTTCACGAGAAGTACGATGTGGTTTTGAGTCCCACGCTTGCGAAACCTCCCGTGCCGCTTGGAGTGTTGAGTCTTTCGCCGGAGAGCATTGCTCAGTACTCAAAAGATGTGACGGAGTTTGGACCTTACACGGCGCTCTACAACGTTACTGGACAGCCATCGATGTCGGTCCCGCTGCACTGGTCCGCGGATGGGCTACCGATTGGAGTTATGTTCTCAGGGAGATTTGGTGAAGATGCGTTGTTGTTGAGGCTCGCGGGTCAGTTGGAAAACGCGAAGCCTTGGGCAGGAAAACGCCCGCCAATCTCGTAAAGTTGCGTCTAGTTGTATCTAAGCCATCTGCCAAGCTCCGCTATGTTCGGGCGTTTACCGTACATCAGAATTCCAACTCGATAGATCTTCGCCGCAACCCAAACGCAAAGCAGGATCGTCGCTACCATAATCGCCATCGACAACAGGACTTGCCAAAGCGGCGGGTTGACTACTGCAATTCGCATCAGCATTAGCGTCGGCGCGAAGAACGGCACCATCGACAACACGATTGAAGACCCGCTTGTCGGGTTGGCAATGATCATATTGAAGATCACCATCGGCACGACCAGCAAAAGCGTCACCGGGATCTGCGCCTGTTGTGCTTCTTCCTCGCTCGACACAGTCGCACCGACCAGCGCATACAAAGTCGCAAACAGGAAATACCCGAGCACAAAATAGACTACAAAGTAGATCAACAGACTGACAGGTATGTTGGGCAGCGTCAGCCCGCGAGCCGAGAACGCCGAAACTCCAAACGTCGTCAGCAGCAGTGCGGTCAACGCCCAAACTCCGATTTGCGTCAGTCCAACCAGACCAATACCGATCACTTTCCCAAGCATCATCTGTGTCGGCTTAACCGAAGACACAAGCACTTCCACAATTCGGGATGACTTCTCCTCGATCACCCCGCGCATCACAAACAGTCCATAAATCAAGACCGACATGTAGATGAAGAACAACATGATGAAAGCGACGATGAAGTCGGCGCGCCCGCCTTCCTTTACTTCGCCGCTGGCGGTGACCTTGTTTGTCTTCAACTCGACGCGCCTGGTGTAAACCGCAATTTGCGCCTGATCGAGTCCGGCTCGTTTGAGCCTCAGCCCTGATACCGCCTCATTTATCGATCGCTCGAGTGTTCCAATCGAGAAGTCGCTGGTGTTCTTTGCGTAATATTCCGGCTCGATCTTGTCGAGGCTCCCGGGTCGCAGGACCAGATAGGTCGAATCGGGATCACTTGCCGCTTTTGCCTGAAGCTCCGCCAACGCGCTCTGCATTTCTTCATTAGATGTGACAACTCGCCGCGTCAATCGGTAAGTTGTATTACCGACACCGGGATCGCGTTTGTCTAATTGGTCGGGGGAATCGAATTTTCCGGAAGTCGTTCGATTGAGTGCATCAAACAGGTCGGGGTCGCCGCTTTGATCCAGCACGGTGACGCGACGCTCACCTCCTCCTCGAGTGGCAAAGAAAATCGGCAGGGTGACCAGCCCAAGCATCAACAGCGGGCTGATGATTGTCCCGATCATGAAGGCTTTAGTTCTGACACGAACAAGATATTCTCGCTTTATGATTATGAGTACTTTGTTCATTGCTCGCTTCCATTGCCGGAAGCCTTCCCGGTCACGCTCTCGATAAAGATTTCGTTAAGCGAAGGCTCCACCAACTCGAAGCGATTCACCCGTGCGCCAGCAGCGATTGCGCTCTTGAGCACCTCCTGCGCATCGGCGCTGTCGTTGAGAAGGATCTCACTGTAGTTTGGAAACCGCTTGTGCTGTTTCACCAGGTCCGACTGAAGGAACGAATCCGGCCCTTCGTGATCGAGAATTACCGTGTTCTTTCCGTAGCGTCGTTTTACCGCTTTGAGACCTCCGCTCAGCACCTGAGTTCCGTGATTGATCAGGCAGATGTCGTCGCACATCTGTTCGACCTGTTCCATCTGGTGGGTGGAAAAAATAATCGTCTTCCCACGCTGTTTGAGATCGAGAATCACGTTTTTCAACAGGTTTACGCTGACCGGGTCCAGCCCCGAAAAAGGCTCGTCCAGAATCATCACATCCGGATCGTGAATGACGCTGGCAATGAACTGTACTTTTTGCTGCATTCCTTTTGAGAGGTCGGTGGGTTTCTTGCCCTTCCAATCGGCGAGCTCGAGTCGTTTGAGCCAGTCATCGGCGCGTCTCGTCGCCTCCGTCGTGTCAATCCCTTTGAGATTCGCGAAGAAGATCAGTTGATCTTCTATCTTCATCTTCTTGTAGAGACCGCGTTCTTCGGGAAGGTATCCGATGTGCGACTGCATTTCGTTGGTGACGTGTTTATTCATCACCAGCACATCTCCGTCGTCTGGAGCGAAGATGTTGACGATCATCCGGATCGATGTCGTCTTGCCCGCGCCGTTTGGTCCGAGCAAGCCGAAGATCGTGCCTTGTCTGACTTCGAATGAGACATCCTTAACTGCGACGAACTGATCGAAACGTTTTGTGACGTGCTTCAGTTCAACGACATTCATCAGTGTTCTCCGCTGGTTTAGTTTGAATGCCCGTATACTTTGTGTGACTAAAAATCTGAGGGCTGAAGTCGTAGCTGCTTATTCGCGATCGTCTCTGTCCCTGTAGACCGCCGGATCGAAGTTGCGGGTTGTGTTTTCGGTGACGCTCCCGATCCCCATCGGCGGCGATGTCAACTGAGGATGAGTGTAGTCGCGCGCGATCGGTTTTATACCTCTATCCTGAGTGGACGGCAACGGCTGATGCCCGGAAAGTCGCAACAGGAGCCAAACAATAAGACCGACGACACAAACTACCGTGGCTCCGCCGAACGCCATTATTCCTATCAAAGCTCGCGTGTCGAATCCTGGTCGTTCCCCGAGGTTGTAGACCGTTGCGAACAATGCGATGAATCCCCCGATTGCCACAGCAGCAACCGGCAACAGCATCCCCATCATCTTAGGAAACGTCGCTTTTTGTTCGACCGGCGCGGTCGGCGCGCTCAAATTGGTTCCGCAACGCTTGCAGTACTTCAAACCCTGGGTTGTTAGATCGCCGCAATTCGGACAGTACATCGGACCCTCTTGTGTAATCGCCGGTCGCAGGATTTACTGGTCTTGACCGACTCGATCCCAACTGCTCACGTTATCATAATTTCGTTTTTCGAACGACCGCGTTGTATTTTCGGTGACGCTTACAAGAGGCTCCTGTCGTCCGGTAATTCGCTCCGCAGCCGGCTCGATTTGACGAGGCTCGATCTTCGGCCCTTTCAATGCGACGCGATTGTTCTGACCAATGATCCGAGAAAGCAATCGAACGAGCATCGCGACGACTGCGAGGGTGACGCCGGCATCGAGGATAAACACTGCCATCATATCGCTCTGGGAAAAGCTCAATCGAGAGAGTTCCTTCGTGATAGCGAACGGCATCAGTAGCCCGGTTATCATCACTACGGCGATCATTATCAGGAATGCGACGATAAGCCCGATCGGAAGATCGCGTGAGGTTGGGCCATCCTGCGTAGCTGTGAGACTGACGCCGCATCGCTTGCAATACTTCAATCCCTCAACCGAATCAATGCCACAAGACGGACAGTACATGACCTCCTCCAGTCACCGGCACCTTACTGTCCGGTATCGCGTTGAAATACAGGTTCGAAATTACGAGTGGTGTGCTCGGTAACGGTAAGCATTGCGCTCGGGGGCGCCGGAATGCGGGGAGCTCTGATTCCAGGCGGAAGAGTCTTCTGTCGCGATTCCTTGTTTGACCGCGAATCGAACCCCATCACCCTTGCAAAAAGCTTTATGAGGAGCAATGTGGAAACTATGACCGCCGATGACCCGAAGAACACCATCATTGCGGCGATAGCAGTGGCTTCGTGGGCTGGGGTCGCAACGATTCCGAATGGCTGAGGTCCTACCAGCATCATCGCATTCTTGAAGACAATCGACAGGCCGCCCAGCACAAGACCCAGTGTGGACATCGCCAGGATAAGCGCGGTTACGACGTTTCGGTTGTCACCACAGCTCTGAGGTTCGGAAGGCTCGGACAATGCTCCGCCGCAATGTTTGCAGTACTTCACGCCGGCAGTGGTTTCCGCTCCGCAGTTTGGACAAAACATCTGACCTCCTACAATACGCTGCAATCGTGTGGGTTATTCAAGAAGGAGCCCAGTCCTACTACGAACACTGCGCGTCCGAGGTTCGGCTACAGTCTAGTTGAAATGCCGGTGAAATTACAAAAATCTGTTTATTCAGAACAAAAACGCGCGGTAACTGCACCTTGCAGCGCTCGAAACCGGCGTGCTAGATTGAGCTTCATTCTCGAGTGCAAAAAACATTCAAATCACGCCCAGGAGCATACGCATGTCACAACCGGCTTCTTCGATAAATGAAAGCTCGCCAGCCCCGCTTACCTCGCTCTCTGATGAAGAATCATTGTTCAGACAATCGGTGCGCGAGTTCGCAGACCAGCAGGTCCGTCCGTTGGCAGGTGAAATGGATGAAAAGGGCAAGTTTGCCCCGGAACTCGTTCAGCAATTCTTTGACCTTGGGTTGATGGGAATCGAGATCCCCGAGGAGTACGGCGGTCAGGGAGGGACTTTCTTCAACGCGATTCTGGCGGTCGAGGAGTTGTCGAGAGTCGACGCTTCCGCGGGCGTCATCGTTGACGTTCAAAACACGCTCGTAAACAACGCGCTGTTGCGCTGGGGCACTGAAGAGCAGAAGAAAAAGTACCTTGCTCGACAGGCCGCGAACACCGTCGGCGCTTACGCCTTGTCAGAAGCGAGCTCCGGGAGTGACGCGTTTGCGCTGGCGACAAAGGGCGAGGATAAAGGCGACCATTTTGTTCTGAACGGCCGCAAGCTGTGGATCACCAACGGCGCGGAAGCAGGGTTGTTCATAGTGTTTGCGAACATCGCGCCGGACAAGGGTTATCGCGGAATCACCGCATTTTTAGTCGAAAGAGATTTTCCCGGCTTCACGGTTGGGAAGAAGGAGAACAAGCTCGGAATCCGCGCCAGCTCCACCTGCGAACTGATCCTGGAAGACTGCGCGGTGAAGAAAGAAAACGTACTGGGTGAAGTCGGCAAAGGCTACAAGATCGCAATCGAGACGCTCAACGAAGGGCGAATCGGGATCGGCGCCCAGATGGTCGGCGTCGCTCAGGGAGCGCTCGAATGTGGCATCAACTACACTCGCGAAAGACATCAGTTCAGCAAATCGATAGCATCGTTCCAGGGCGTCCAGTTTCAAATCGCGCAGATCGCTACCGAGCTGGAAGCGGCGCGATTGATGGTTTACAACTGCGCTCGAATGAAGGATGCCGGCGAGGACTTTGTCAAACAGGCGGCGATGGCCAAGCTCTTTACATCGCAGGTCGCCGAGCGGGTTACGTCACAAGTTGTGGAGCTCTACGGCGGCTACGGATACACCAAAGATTATCCGGCGGAGAAGTATTACCGCGACGCAAAGATCGGCAAGATCTACGAAGGAACCTCAAACATGCAGCTTCAAACAATCGCCAAGATGATCCTGGGCGATGGGTAAACTACCGGCGTTGATGCCACAATCCTGACAAGGAGAACACATGAGCTTTCAGAAAATGATACGTGTAGCCAGCTTGTTGTTGTTGCTGTTCGGAGTTGCAACGGCGGCTAACGCGCAAAGGCGTGGTGATTATGACCGTCGTCGAGATGATGACCGCTGGGAGCAACTCGGACGATCTTATGTCGACGGCAGAAACGACCATGATCGGATCATTGTAAACAACCGGCAGAGCTATCGGGCGCTTCAGCTGGGTGTGAAAGGTGGTACGATCGAATTCCAACGGGTTGTAGTACATTTCGAGAACGGCGCCGATCATGAGGTCGAGGTCCGCGATCGCATCAACGAACGCACCAGATCGCGAGTCATCGATCTGCCGGGAGATCGCCGCCGCATTCGCAGCGTCGAATTCTGGTATTCAAAAGAGCGCTGGCGTTCGCGACCTTTCGTCAATCTCTGGGGCCGACGCTAGGAACTAATAACGAAATCTCTCAGGCTAGCCGCTCAGACCCCTCGGGTTCGCGGTCTGATGAGGTTGATGAACTCGCGCCCGGTTGCCTGGTGGGTACAAAGCGCGATTCGAAGACCGCGGCTAGCCGTGCCTCGCGACGATCCGACGAAAATCAAACGAGAGGGAGCGCCGGCGAATCGGATTGAAGCGCAAATGAGCCGGCACGCACGCGAGACGCGTGCGCTCCTTGTTGATCAATAGTCGATGATTGCCTGAGCGGACCCCTCGTCCTTCAAACACCTACTCAGCACTCTTAGCCGTATGTTTCACACGAACCGAAGTAAGTTCGTCAGTGAGGCCGCTACAGGGATTTCCGGCTGGATCGGGAAGCTCCATATGAAAGATAAATCTGGACGACATCAGAGCAGCCACAAGCTGGCTCTGGTACTTCTCAACATGGTACTCGTCGGCGGGTATCTGGGTCTCGCTGAGTCATCGTCGTTTGGTGATACGTACCCTCGACAAGCGGGCATCGACGCTCTGAGCTACACCTTTCGTCTGACTGTCAGCGACGACACCGACGAGATCATCGGCGAAGCTACGATCGACTTACGATTCCTGAAGGACGGTCTCAAAGAATTCGTACTCGATCTTGCATCGACAAATGCAGGCAAGGGAATGAAGGTCTCTGAGGTGCGATCAGGCGCAGCAAAATTGCGTTTCACCCACGAAGCAGACCGACTCACCATTTCTCTCGACTCGCCTTCGAAAACCGGAGAGCGCAAGCAATACACCATTGTCTATCGAGGTGTCCCGGCAATTGGTCTCCGAATCCTGAAAAACAAGTTCGGTGAGCGTTGCTTCTTTAGCGAGAACTGGCCCAACAACGCGCGACAATGGTTACCGATGATCGATCATCCTTATGACAAAGCGACCAGCGAATTCATCGTGACCGCTCCGAACAAATACCAGGTTGTCGCAAACGGATTGTTGCAGGAGGAGACCGATCTCGGGGACGGCAGAAGGCTGACTCACTGGAAACAGTCGGTGCCGATCGCTTCGTGGCTGAATGCTCTGGGGATCGCGCAGTTTTCAGCGCATCAAGCCGGGAAGGTCAAAGGAGTCGAGCTGCAAACCTGGGTCTACCATCAGGAACGCTCCGAAGGCCCGGCTTGGTTTGAGACGACTGCCAGACAGGCCATGGAATTCTTCAGCGAGAACATTGGCCCGTATTCCTACGAGAAACTCGCGAACATAGAAGCGGCTGGCTTTGGAGGTGGTACCGAGCACGCCAGCGCAATTTTTTACGGCGAGAATTCGATCCTGACGGATCCGGCTACGGGTGTTTCCCGCCGGGGCTTCGGTCTGATCACTCACGAAATCGCACATCAGTGGTTCGGAGATTCAGTGACCGAAAAGGACTGGGATGACGTCTGGCTGAGCGAAGGCTTTGCGACATACTTTACGCTGCTGGCGGCCGAACACTATCAGGGTCGTGATGCTTTTGTGTACGGACTGGAGCGGAACCGAGAGACGGTCTTCTCGCTTGAAAAACGAACACCCGGCATTGCAGTGTTGCACGACAACTTGTCGGACATGAAGAACGTGCTCAACCAGATCATCTATCAAAAAGGCGGCTGGACCTTGCATATGTTGCGAGGTTTGATGGGCACCGAGAAATTCTGGATCGGGATTCGGGACTACTATCATCGCTATCGAGATGGGAGCGCGTCGACCGATGATTTTCGACGTGTGATGGAAGAGAATTCGGGGCTCGAACTATCGTGGTTCTTCCGGCAGTGGCTTGCGCGAGCAGGTTCGCCATCGATTGCCGGCAGCTGGAGCTACGATTCAACAAAGAAACAAATTGTAGTTGAGCTTACACAGCAGCAGCCTGGAGACGCGTACCGTTTGCCGCTCGAGGTCGGGTACACGGTCGACGACGCACAAAAGATTGGGAAGATCGAGATGACCAGCAAGCAGCAACGTTTCGAGATCGCGTCCGAGAAGGAACCGGCGTCGGTCGCGCTCGATCCGAACACGTGGATGCTGATGGAATCGCGCTTTAGCAAGCATTGATAAATTCGTTGCGGTGCCAGGCACTGCGATTTGGCGATTCGCAAAGAGAGGCGATCTTCGGGACGGTGCCAGGCACTGCGATTTGGCGATTCGCAAAGACACGCTGTGCAATGGATTCAGGAGCGATAAATAAGGAATCGCAGAATCGCACGCCCGGCACCAAAATCGGCACCGACCCCAACCGAATCAAGGATGAACTATGCTGACTATTAAGACCTGGCTCTTCTTTGCTCTTGGAGCCTTCACACTCTTTTTCATCGGCTCCTGGATTTCCGCGATCAGCCGGCGGAACAGCTCGGAGCGCGCGAAGCCTTCACTGGTTGAAGCGGGCATCGGGTTCGTAACAAATTTCTTCGACACGCTTGGCATTGGTTCCTTTGCTACGACGACGTCAATGTACAAGATCTGGAAATGCGTGCGCGATGAGGTCATCCCGGGAACGTTAAACGTTGGTCACACTCTTCCGTCGATCGCTCAGGCGTTTATCTACATCGCTATTGTCCAGGTTGATATGACCACGTTGATTCTGCTGATCATGGCTGCGGTAGCCGGGATGTGGTTGGGCGCCGGAGTCGTCGCGAAGCTCCCGCGCCGCGCAATACAAATCGGAATGGGAATCGCATTGCTGGTCGCCGCTGCGCTAACGATGATGACGATCTTCAATAAGCAGGCCGGTGGCGGAGATGCGCTGGCTTTACACGGCGCGCTGCTGGTGACCGGGATCATTGGAAATTTCATTCTGGGATCTCTGATGTCGCTGGGCATCGGGCTGTACGGACCCTGCTTGATAATGATCAGTCTGCTGGGAATGAATCCGATCGCGGCGTTCCCGATAATGATGGGCTCGTGCGCTTTCCTGATGCCCAGCGGCAGCACTCGATTTATACGTAAGGGACGTTACAATTTGGCGGCGGCCCTCGGGCTGACGCTCGGAGGCATTCCGGCAGTGTTGATCGCCGCTTACTTCGTCAAATCGCTTAATCTGTATTATGTTCGCTGGCTGGTCGTGATCGTCGTGGTGTACACGGCGTTTATGCTGTTGCGCTCGGCGCAGGTTGAAAAGAGACTCCCAGAAACGCTGACCGCCGAAGCTTAAGTGCTCGCTTATCTTTGAGCGAAAATGATCAGTCGAAAACCTTTTGAGGTTTTTAGATAAAGCCAAATAACCCTCGGAGAAGTCGATGCAAATATCGGCAATCAATGTTTATCAGGTTGATTTACCGCTCTACGAAGGGAGCTATAAATGGTCCGGTGGCAGAAGTGTCGATGTCTTCGATTCGACTGTTGTCGAGCTGATCACCGACGACGGGATCTTTGGGCTTGGTGAGGTTTGTCCTCTCGGGCCGGCGTACCTGCCGGCGTACGCCGCCGGGGCTCGCGCAGGAATTGCTGAATTGGCGCCTCATCTGATTGGCGCGGATCCTACGGAACTCGCACTCATCAATCGGTTGATGGATCAATCACTGCGCGGACACCCCTACGTCAAATCAGCTGTGGATATGGCTTGCTGGGACATCCTTGGCAAGGCGTGCGGTCAACCGCTGGCGACGTTGATGGGTGGTCGCTATGGAGAAGACTTCGCGCTTTATCGAGCGATCTCGCAAGACACTCCCAAACGAATGGCCGCGAATGTCGGAGGGTATCGCGCACAGGGTTATACAAAGTTCCAGCTCAAATCGGGGAGTGATGTCGAGACTGACATCGCTCGAATCCATCTCGTAGCGGCGCAGCTCAAGCCCGGCGATGTGCTGGTGGCCGACGCCAATTGCGGCTGGACGCAACACGAAGCCTTGCGCGTCGCCGACGGTGTTCGCGATGTGAACGTCTATATCGAGCAACCGTGTCTGAGCTACGAAGAATGTCTCGTTGTAAGGCGACATACAAATCGTCCTTTCATCCTCGATGAAGTCGTCGATGATTTGAAGACCGTCGTCCGCGGATACAACGATCAAGCGATGGATGTGATAAACCTGAAGATCTCGAAAGTAGGCGGTCTTACAAAAGCGCGTCAGATTCGAGACCTTTGTGTTTCGCTGGGAATCGCTATGACCATCGAAGACACCTGGGGCGGCGACATAATCACATCAGCGATCGCCCATTTGGCGCACAGCACGCCGACGGAATATCTCTTCTCGGCAACCGATTTCAACAGCTATGTCACCGTGAGCACGGCGATCGACGCGCCGCAGCGTCTTAAAGGTAGAATGTCGGCGCCTTCAGGGCCCGGGCTTGGAATCGAACCCCGTCGCGATGTCCTGGGCGATCCGGTTTTTACTCATCGTTAGATTTATCCAGCAGACTCTCACTTAAGGACGAATGTCCGTTCACCAACACTGAACCAGGGCTCGCGTGTTAATCACGCCCGCGCCAATAGGAGGCCTGAGATGACTAAAGTGTCCTTGCCGAAACGGGCGGCTGCGGAATTTGTCGGAACGTTCTGGCTGGTATTTGGGGGTTGCGGCAGCGCGGTACTCGCTGCGGCGTTTCCAGGGTTGGGTATCGGGTTTGTAGGAGTGGCGTTCGCATTTGGCTTAACCGTGTTGACGATGGCTTACGCGATCGGACACATATCAGGTTGTCATCTGAATCCGGCGGTTTCGATCGGTCTCGTGACTGCAAAGAAATTCCCGGCTGTCGAACTGGGACCGTATGTGATTGCTCAGTTGCTCGGGGCGATTGCCG
>Ga0075425_100006041_pt1 | contig 12645 bp, 15 predicted proteins | sample SoiMethybrSBSTD4_FD_75300 | JGI IMG/M metagenome (GOLD analysis project Ga0075425, IMG submission 75300) | Bulk soil microbial communities from a Populus tree surrounding site in Tennessee, USA - Soil MetaG P. TD hybrid SBSTD4 | ecosystem: Environmental > Terrestrial > Soil > Tree plantation...
TGGATCGCGACCCAGCGCTCGCTCTCGACCGAGCCGATCTCGTCGTCGTCGTGCTCGCCGTAGCCGCGATCGTGGTCGGCGACGCCGCGCACGAACGAGTCGAACGGCAGCGGCGGCCGAACGCGCCACGCGAGGGCGATCACCGCCGCGAGCCGGGCATGGTCGGCCTGCGGGAAGACGACGCCCCTGCGGCGCGAGCGGAACACGCTCAGCCGGCGAAGCCGCGGATCCGCTCGCGGATCCCGTGGGCGTCGAGCCCGAGCTCGGCGTCGTGCTGCGCCGACGTCCCGTAGCGCTTCAGGAAGCGCCGCGGCACGCCGATCGCGAGGAGCCGGGTCGGCCGGTGCGAGAGCGCGGCCGCGACCTGCGCCGCGCTCGTTCCCTCGTAGACAGGCTCGACGAGCACCACCTCGGCGGCCGGCGCCGCCTCGCGGGCGAGCGTCTCGGCGTCGAGCGGGACGAGGGTCGTCGCGTACAGGACGGTGGCGTCGATCCCGTCGAGGGCGGCGAGCGTGCGGGTGAGGAAAGGACCCGCTGCGATCACCGTCAGGTCGGAGCCCCGCCGGACGACGGTCAGTCCGCCCGGGGCGAGCTCGACGGGCTCGTCGTTCTCGACGGTGCTCGTGCGCAGATACGTCGGCCGGCCGTTGGCGTAGCTCCGGCGGACGAGCGCGGCCGTCTCCTCGGCGCTGCCGGGAACGAGCACCTCGACGCGAGGGATGCTCCCGAGCGCCTGCACGTCACCGCCCGCATGATGCGTGCCGCCGGACTCGCCGTAGTCGTAGGAGGCGCCGGCCGAGATGAACAGGCCGCCGAGACCCTGGTAGCCGAAGTCGAGCTTGATCTGCTCGAGGGGGCGCTCAGCGAGGAACGGCGCGAGGGTGTGCACGATCGGGTGATAGCCCTCGAGCGCGAAACCGGCCGCGATCCCGACGGCGGACTGCTCCATGATGCCGACGTTGACGGCGCGGGTGCAGTCGTGCTCCAGCGCCGGGCGGAGGTAGTCGAGGCTGATGTCGGCCATGATCACCGCGACGTCTTCGTCGCGGCGGAAGACGTCGACGACCGACGCCATCGCCTGCTCGCGCATCGTCGTCATACGACCGCCACCACCGCTGTCGGGCCGGCGCCGCGGCGGCGGTAGGCCGCGCGCAGCTCGTCGTGGTCGCGACCGTCGACCGTCACGGCGTCCCACTCGAACGCGTCGAGCTTCCGCGCGATCTCCCCGAGCTCCACGCTGCTCGAGTGATTGTCGACGACGATCAGCGTGAGGTTGTCGAGCCGCGCCGACCCGGCATGCAGGATCGCTTCCCAGTTCGAGCCCTCGTTCAGCTCGGCGTCGCCGGTGAGGACGAAGGCGCGCTGCTCGCGGAGCCCACGCGCGCGCAGCGCATACGCGACGCCGACCGCCAGCGGCAGGCCGTGCCCGAGCGAGCCCGTCGAAGCCTCGACGCCGGGTACCTGCAGCCGGTCGGGGTGCGCTCCGAGGATCCCGTCCCAGCGCACGAAGCGCGTGAGCTCGTCGGGCGCGAAGAAGCCGTTGTGGGCGAGCACGGCGTAGTAGGCAAGCGGCCCGTGCCCCTTCGAGAGGATGAAGCGGTCACGCAGCTCCCAATCGGGGCGCGACGGGTCGACGCGCAGCTCCTCGTAGAGCACCTGCAGGACGTCGAGCGTGGAGAACGAGCTCGCGTCGTGCTTCTCGTCGCCGCTCGCCTTCGCGATCAGCTGGAGGAGCTCCTCCCGCGCAGTGGCAGTCTCCATAGCCATTTCCTTATATTAGGAAATGACGATACAGTGTGTCAAGTGGACGCGTCGCCGAAGCTCAAGGCCTTGGGCCACCCCGTACGCTTGGGCATCGCCCTGCGTCTCGCGCAGGAAGGCGGCACGTGTGCGTGCGACTTCGCGGACATCTTCCACGTCAGCCAGCCGACGGTCAGCCAGCATCTGAAGGTGCTGCGCGACGCCGGCCTCGTCCGTACGCGCCGCGAGGGGACGCAGATCTACTACTCGCTCGACCCCGACGGCGTGCGCGCAGTGCAGGCGGTCGTCGGCGACCTCGCGGCGTAGGCAGACACCGCGCGGGAGCGCTGCGTCGCGTGCCGCGCGGGGTGCGGTGTCTGACACCCTTTCGAGTCGTCGGCGGCGTTGCGAACCGGTGTCGGACACCTCGGTGTCCGACACGGTTGTGCGTCGCTAGCTCGCCTCGGGCTCGGGCGGCTGCATCGCCGCCCCGCCGGGCAGCGGGAACGGCCGCGGCTTCGGCTGCGGACGCCGCTCCGGCTCCCGCGTGGGCTCCGCGGCGCGCTCCTCGGGGAAGACGGCCTCTTCGGTCTCGCCGGCGAGGAGCCGCTCGAACTGGTCGCGGTCGATCGTCTCGCGCTCGATGAGGATCTGCGAGATGCGGTGGAGGTCGTCGATGTGGTCGAGCAGCACGCGGCGCGCGAGGTCGTGGCCGTCCTCGATGATGCGGCGGACCTCGTCGTCGATCTCGCGGGCGACCTCTTCCGAGTAGTCCGGCTCTGCGCCCATCTCGCGGCCGAGGAACGGCATGTCGTGGTTGCGGCCGAGCACGCGCGGGCCGAGCTTCTCGCTCATCCCGAAGCGCATGACCATCGCCTTGGCGGTCGACGTCACCTTCTCGATGTCGTTCGCGGCGCCGGTCGTGATCTCGTTGAAGACGATCTCCTCGGCGGCGCGGCCGCCCATCGTCATCGCGATCTGCTCGAGCAGCGCCTTGCGCGTCGTCAGGTAGCGGTCCTCGGTCGGCAGCGAGATCGTCAGGCCGAGCGCCTGCCCGCGCGAGACGATCGTGATCTTGTGCACCGGGTCGGTGTTCTCGAGGAAGTGGCCGACGAGCGCGTGGCCCATCTCGTGGTACGCGGTGATCCGCTGCTCCTTCTCGGAGAGCAGGCGGGCCTTCTTCTCCGGCCCTGCGATCACGCGCATGATCCCTTCCTCGAGCTCCTCCTGCTCGATGACCTTCTTGCCTCGGCGCGCGGCGAGCAGCGCGGCCTCGTTGATCAGGTTGCGCAGGTCGGCACCCGTGAAGCCGGGCGTGCCGGCGGCGAGCGCGTCGAGGTCGATCGCGGTCGCGAGCGGCTTGCCCTTCGAGTGCACCTCGAGGATCTTGCGCCGGCCGTTGCGATCGGGCCGGTCGACGACGATCTGGCGGTCGAAGCGGCCGGGGCGCAGCAGCGCCGGGTCGAGGATGTCCGGCCGGTTCGTGGCGGCGATGAGGATGATGTTGTCCTTCATCTCGAAGCCGTCCATCTCGACGAGCAGCTGGTTCAGCGTCTGCTCGCGTTCGTCGTGGCCGCCTCCGAGGCCCGCGCCGCGATGCCGGCCGACGGCGTCGATCTCGTCCATGAAGATGATGCAGGGCGAAGCCTGCTTCGCCTGCTCGAACAGGTCGCGCACGCGCGAGGCGCCGACGCCGACGAACATCTCGACGAAGTCGGAGCCCGAGATGGAGAAGAACGGGACGCCGGCCTCGCCGGCAACTGCGCGCGCGAGAAGCGTCTTACCGGTTCCGGGAGGCCCGTAGAGCAGGACGCCCTTCGGGATCGACGCACCGAGCGCCTGGAACTTCTTCGGGTTCTCGAGGAACTCCTTGATCTCCTGCAGCTCCTCGACGGCCTCGTCGACGCCGGCGACGTCTTTGAAACCCATCTTCGGCGTGTCCGGCGCCATCCGCTTCGCACGTGACTTGCCGAAGCTCATCACCTTCGACCCGCCGCCCTGCACCTGGTTCATGAGGAAGATCCAGAAGCCGATCAGGAGGAGGAAGGGCAGGAACGACCCGATCAGCGCCATCCACGAGAACCCGCCGGTGCCCTTCGAGTCGTACTTGACGTTCTTCTGCTGCAGGAGCTGCTCGAAGGCGAGCTCGGACTGATCCGTGGGGTAGTGGACGGTCGCGGTCTTGCCGTCGACGTACTTGACGCTGATCTGCCGCTTGTTCGGCGTGAACTCGACGCTGGCGACGTCCTCGGGATGCGCCTTGATGTCGTCGCGGAGCGTCGAGTAGGTGACGTTCGGGCGCGAGTTCGAGTGCTTCGGGATCAGCGTCTGGCTCGCCAGCCAGACGAGCAGGACGATCACGATGAGCGGGAAGAAGGCGCTGCGGAAAAAGCGATTCACGGTAGTTCTTCGGTCAGGGTAGCTCTTTGGATCTGCCTGTGGTCACCCATTCGGACTTAGTTGGGATTCCCCCTTTTATCGGGTCAGGCCCCTTCGGGCATTAGATCGGGATGGAGAACCCCCACGTACGGGAGATTTCGGTACCGCTCGGCGAAGTCCAGGCCGTAGCCGATCACGAACTTGTTCGGTATCTCGAAGCCCACGTACCGCACCGGCACGTCGATCTCCCGGCGCTCCGGCTTGGTCATGAGGGCGCAGATCTCCAGGGTGGCAGGCTCGCGCGATTCCAGGTTTCGAAGCAGATAGGAGAGCGTCAGACCCGAGTCGATGATGTCCTCGACGACGAGCACGTGCCTGCCCTCGATGTTGATGTCGAGGTCCTTGAGGATCCGCACCACGCCCGACGAGTCGGTGGCCGCGCCGTAGCTCGAGATCGCCATGAAATCGATCTCGCACGGGACCGTCAGCGAGCGCATGAGGTCGGCCATGAAGAACACTGCCCCCTTCAGCACGCCGACCAGGAGCAACTCCCGGCCGGCGTAGTCGGCGGAGAGCTCCCGGCCGAGCTCGTGGATCCGCTCCTGCAGGCGGTCCTCGTCGATGAGGATCTCGCCGACCCCGTCTTCGACCTCAGTCTGCGACACGGGTCGCCGTCACCCCCTCGGCCTCGACGATCCCCGGCACCGCGACGACCTCGTCGCCGCGGACGACGAGCGGCCAGCCTTCCCGGTCGGAGCGAGGGACCTTTGCGTCGACGAAGACATCCTGGATCTTCTTGCTGCGGCCGGCGAGGCGGTCGCCGGGACGCCACCCGCGTACCTTAAGCCCTGGGAGGCTCGATTCGATCAGCCACGGCCCCCACTCGACCGGCCCGTCCAGGTCGCGCGGGCCCGGCTCGAGCCAGAGCCGGTCGTGCTCGCGCACGGCCTGGAGCCCGCCGCCGAGGTCGATGCGCTTGGAGCCGTTGCGGGAGTCGAGCAGCTCGGCGAGCGCCGGCGGCATCGTCCGCCGCTCGTCGACGGCGCGCAGGACGTTCTCGCGCGCGGCCGGGTGGAGCCGCTCGAGCAGCGGCATCACCTCGTTGCGGATGAGCCCGCGCAGCGTCCCCGGGTTCGTCGAGTCGGTGCGCCACTCGAGGCTTCGTTCGACGCAGAACGCCTCCGTCTCCTCCCGCCAAACGCAGAGAAGCGGGCGCACGACGCCGTCCTCGCGCCGCACCTTGATCCCCTTCGTGGTCCCGCTCGCGGCGAGCCGGTAGAGGATCGTCTCGACCTGGTCCGAGAGCGTGTGGCCGGTCGCCCGCAGCTCGCCCGCGCGGAACGAGTAGCGCACGTCGCGCAGCCCTGCCTCGGTGCTGCACCGGGCGCCTGCCTGCACCACTTCGGCGGCGAAGCGATCGACGCACCAGCGTGCGTCCTCGTCGGACTCGGCGCCGCGGAGACCGTGGTCGACGTGCAGCGCCGAGACGCGGTAGCCGAGCTCGTGGAGGGCGTGGTAGAGGCAGGTGGAGTCGGCCCCGCCGGAGACGAGGCACAGGACGGGGCCGCCTCGCTCGATCAGGCCGTGGCGGCGGATGTGCGACTCGATCCGGGGCAGCAGATCCAGATCGGCAGTGTGCCAGCGGTCAGCCGTCGCCGCCCTCGTCGCAGGGGCCCGGCATCCAGCCCGGCGGGTGCGGCGACTCCAGCGGATCCGGTCCGAGCCGGCGCGGGTGGTGGCCGAGGTACGAGGCAAGCTCGCCGGCCGCCCAGTGGCCGACCCAGAGCAGGAGCGCGAGCCAGAGGAGCCGCTTCAGAAGAGCACGCTCCGGTACTCGAGCACCTTGCGCATCCCGATCGCCTCGTACGTCGCGATGGCGGGGGTATTCTCGCTACGCACGAAGAGCGTGACGGTCGGCGTCGTCTCCAAGAGGAGCCGCACGAGATCGCGCATCCCGCGCGCGCCGTACCCGCGGCGGCGCACCTCCGGATCCACCCACACCTGCTGGATCTGGACGGCGCTCGGCGTCCAGGCGGAGGCCTCGGCCTTGAAGAGGATGAGGTCGTCCTCGAGCCAGACCCACGACCTCCCCTCCTCGATCTGCGCTTCCGTGCGCCACTGGAACCCGTCCGCGTCGTGCGCCAGAGGGTCGACGTGCAGCTCGAGCTCGTGCGCGGCGGCGCACGCGGGCAGCAGCCGCTCGAGATCGTTGAGCGTCGCCGCGCGCAGCCCGGTGTGTCCCGGCGCCGGGGGCTCGCTGATCGCGTAGACGGGCTGGTGCAGACGGTCCTCGCGAGCACGAGGCAGCACGTCGCGCGCGGCCTCCCAAAGCTCGCTCACGGCGTTCGCCTCGCCGATGATCATGCGTGAGCGGGCGCCGGCGGCCGCGCCGACGAAGGCGCCGCTCCCCGGCCCGGACGGGACGAGGTTCGCGCCGGCGTGACAGAGCGCTGTCACGCGATCGTCGGCGTCGGCGACCGCGACGAAGCGTCCGAGCCCGCGCCGCGCGACGTCCTCGAGGAACACGCGCTCGACGGGATCGCGTGCGCAGTACTCCAGCACCTGCGCGTGCGATGGCTCGAAGACGGTCATCGACTTAGTCTTCTATAGGCTCCTCGGCCATGCCGATCCACGTTCGCGCCGAGCCGGGCGACTATGCAGAGGCCGTTCTGCTTCCGGGTGACCCGCTGCGCGCCAAGTACATCGCCGAGACCTACCTCGACGACGTCGTGCAACGTAACGCCGAGCGCGGCCTGCTCGGGTACACGGGCACGTACAAGGACAAGCCGGTGTCGGTGCAGGGCACGGGCATGGGCTGTCCGGGCGCGACGATCGTCTTCGAGGAGCTCGTCCAGCTCGGCTGCAAGCGCCTGATCCGCGTCGGCACGTGTGGTGGGCTCCAGCCGCACCATGCTCTGGGAGACGTGATCGTGGCGTTGACGGCGGTGCCGGCGGACTCGACGGCGCTGCACCTCGTCGGCAACGAGCCGCACTGTCCGACGGCGTCGTGGTCCGTCATCCACGGCGCGGTGCACGTGGCGAAGGAGATGGGCCAGGAGCTGCACGTCGGCTCGATCGTCTCGAGTGACCTCTTCTACAACCCGGACGGCGGCCAATACGAGCGCTGGTCGAAGCGCGGCGTGCTCGCGGTCGAGATGGAGGCCGCCGCGCTCTTCACGATCGCCGCGCTCCGGAACGTCCAGGCCGGGTGCCTCCTCACCGTCAGCGACATCGTCGTCGAGGGCGAGTTCAAGCGGATCACCGACGACGACCTCCGCGCGGCCGTCGACCGGATGACGAAGATCGCACTCGACGTCGCCATCTCCGATCACTGAGCACACCGTCTTCCTCGTCAACCCGGCGTCGAGCAACGGCGCGACGGGCAAGCGCTGGCCGGAGCTCGCGCACCGCGCGGAGCGTCTCGGACTGACCGGCGAGACGCTCTTCTCGCAACGACCCGGCCACCTGATCGAGCTGGCGCGATCCGCGGTCGACGGCGGCGCGAAGCTCGTCGTCGCGGTCGGCGGCGACGGGACGCTGAACGAGGTCGTCAACGGCGTCGCCGGCCGCGACGTCGAGCTGGCGACGATCCCGCTCGGGACCGGCATGGACTTCGGCCGCACGTACGGCCTCCCGACCGGGTTCGACGAAGCGGTCGCGGTCGCCGTCGGCGGGAAGCCGCGCACGATCGACGCGGGCCGCGTCACGTTTCGCACGTGGAGCGGCGAGGAGGCCGAGCGCTGGTTCGCGAACGTCGGCTCCGTCGGCATGAGCGGCGCGGTCGCCCAGCGCGCGAACGGCATGTCGAAGGCGCTCGGCGGCAGGGTTACGTTCTTCTACGCGCTCACGCGCGTCTTCCTGGCGTGGCAGAACACCGACGTGACGGTGACGTTCGACGGCGGCGAGCGCCGCGGGAAGATGCACGACGTCATCGTCGCGAACGGCGTCTGGCACGGCGGCGGGATGATGCTGGCCCCGGACGCGCGGCCCGACGACGGCCTGTTCGACGTCGTGCTGATCGGCGACGTCGGCAAGGCCGACTTCGTGACGACGGCGCCGAAGCTCTACAAGGGCAAGCACGTCGGCCATCCGAAGGTCGAGGTGCTCCGCAGCGCGCGCGTCGCCGTCGACGCGGTTGAGCGGCTCCCGATCGAGCTCGAGGGCGAGCAGGTCGGGACGACGCCGGCGGCCTTCGAGGTCGTGCCGGCCGCCCTGCGCGTCCGCGTACCGGGCTAGGCACCGCTTTCGGGCGGAGCGGTGGTCGTCTTGGCGGCGGTCGTCTTCTTCGACGCTCCCGACGGCTTCTTCGTCGAGCGCTCGAGCTTCGCGACGCGCTTCTCGAGCTTGTCCAGGCGCTTCTCCATCTGCTCGAGCCCGCGAACGCGCTTGCTGAGGTCGTCGACGCGATCCTTCAGCTGCATCGCACCCTGCACGAGCTTGTTCGCCGCCGGGTTCTGCGACGCCTTGCCGAGCACTTCCTCGCCGATCGAGGCGAGACGGTCGAGTGGGCTCTTGGCCATGCTGATCCTTTCCCGGGTCAGCCCCAGCGGCTGACCGTGTCCGTCGACTGTGGCACGCGTCGCTGATTATCACGCTCCGTCCGGCGGGCGCCGGGTGGCGTGCCAGGTCGCGCTCATGTCCTTCTCGCCGTGACCGGCGGCGATCGCCTGTCCGAATCGCTCCCCGGTCGCGTCCATCAGCGCGAGCGAGATGCCGGAGCGGGCGGCGAGCTCGCGGACGAGCTCGACGTCCTTCAGCGCCGTCTCGAGCTTGAACGACGGAGCGAAGCTCCGCTCGGCGATCGCCGCACCCTTCGTCTGCAGGTAGCCGCTGTCCATCGCGCCTCCCGACAACGCCTCGAGGACTCGACGCGGGTCGAGGCCGACGGCTTCGGCGAAGGCGAGGAGCTCCGCCGTCGCCTCCGTCAGCATCAGCACCCAGCTGTTCATCACGAGCTTGAGCCGCGTCGCATCGCCGACGCGGTCGCTCACGTCGACGATCGTCGAGCCGATCGCTTCGGCCACGGGCCTCACCCGAGCCCGGAGCTCCTCGGGCCCCGAGAGGAACACGGACAGCGTCCCCTCCTCCGCCGGCTTGCGAGTCCCGAGCACGGGCGCGTCGACGAGCGTGTCGGCGAGTGCGGCGAGCTCCTCGATCGCAAGCCCCACGGTGGACGACTGCATCCAGGCGGCGCCGTCCAAGTCGATGCCGGCGACCGCCTCCTTCACCGCCTCGGCGTCGCGAAGCATCGTCACGACGACGTCCGCGCCGCGCGCCGCCTCCCCCGGCGAGTCGGCAACCGGGAGACCGGTCGCCTCCGCCTTCTCGCGCGTCCGGTTCCACACCGCGACGTCGTGCCCCGCGGCGGCGATGTTCTTCGCCATCGGCGCGCCCATGATCCCCGTGCCCAGCACCGCCACCCGCATCTCTACGCTCCTTTCATGATCGTCGCCCACCTCGACCTCGACGCGTTCTTCGCCGCGGTCGAGGAGCTGGAGAACCCTGAATTGAAACGTGTGCCGCTCGTCGTGGGCGGCGATCCCAACGGGCGCGGTGTCGTTGCGACGGCGAACTACGAGGCACGCCGCTTCGGCATCCGCTCGGCGATGGCGGCAGCGGAGGCGCGCCGGCGCTGTCCACACGCCGTGTTCGTGCGCCCGCGCCACGCGCTCTACCGCGACTACTCCCGCGAGGTCTGGTCGACGATCCGCGAGATCGTGCCGACGATCGAGCAGGCCGGCATCGACGAGGGCTACCTCGACCTCGGCGAGGTGGCGCCCGCGTTCGACGACGCGCGCGCGCTCGGCGAAGCGGTCCAGGCCGTCGTCCGCGCGCGCACCCGACTCTCGTGCTCGATCGGCATCGCGACGTCGAAAGTCGTCGCGAAGGTCGCGTCCGACCGGCGCAAGCCCGGCGGCCTCACCGTCGTGCGCCCGGGCCGCGAAGCGTCGTTCCTCGCGCCGTTTGCGATCCGCATCCTCCCGGGCGTGGGGCCGCGCGCCGAGGACCGGCTCCGCGCCGCCGGGATCGCCACGATCGGCGACCTCGCCGCGCTCGACGACGAGCAGCTCCGCGCGCTGATCGGAGGGAAGGTGGGGCGCGAGCTGCGCGAGCGTGCGCGGGGCATCGACCCTCGTCCGCTCGAGGTCTCGACGGAGCGCATCTCGATCTCGCAGGAGGAGACCTTCGAGCGGGACATCGGCGACCGGGATCGCCTCCACGACGAGCTGCGGCAGATGGCGGCGAAGCTGGCGGAGTACCTCCGCGGGCGTGGACAGGTCGCGCGCACGGTCACGACGAAGGTGCGCTACCCGGACTTCGCGATCCGAACCCGCTCGACCTCGCTGCCGGTGGGGACGGACGACGGCGATCGGATCGGCGAGCTCGCGTGCGGCCTGCTCGACCGCGCGCTGCGCGACCGGCCCGGGCCGCTGCGCCTCGTCGGCGTCGGGGTCTCGGGCCTCGAGGAGCACGTGCAACTTTCGCTCCCGGCCGTCGTCTGACCCGATACAGCAACGTTGCAGCATTTTCACCCTTTTGCGTCACACGACGGCCGAGAATCGTCCTACCCTGGAAGATGAGATGAGCGCACAGCAGCAGACGAGCGTCCACACGCACAACACGAAGGTGGTTCACGTGCTGCTGCAGCGCGCCGGCATCCCGTACGAGATGGAGCAGCAGATCTGCACGTCCTGCCGCCGCGTCCTCGACGAGAAGCCGGTCAGACGGGCCGCAGCCTAGGCCCGCCGCGCTGCAGGTGCCCGGCCGGCACCGCCGGCCTCCTCACGTTGACGGCATCGAACGCACGCACTCGGTCAGCGCCTTTCCCGCCAAGCCGCGCACCACGAGGTCTGCGCGATCGTCGTACGGCGTCGGCTCGCGGTTGACGATCGCGATCTTGCCGCCATGTGCGAGCGTCTCCTCGGGGAGGCCGGCGACGGGCCACACCTCGAGCGACGTCCCGACGACGAGCAGCAGCGCAGCCTCCCGCGCCAGCGTCGTCGCGCGATCCATCGCCTCGGCCGGCAACAGCTCGCCGAACATCACAACGCCCGGCTTGAGAACGGCCCCGCAGGCGGCGCAGCGCGGGAGCGGTAGGAGCGTGCGCACGTCCTCGTCCCGGTGGCCGCAGGACAGGCACGACGCCGTCCCGATCGACCCGTGGACCTCGATCACGTCGTGCGAGCCCGCCTCAACGTGCAGGCGGTCGACGTTCTGCGTCACGATCGCCTCGACGAGGCCGCGGCCCTCCAGCTCGGCGAGCGCGCGGTGGGCCGCGTTCGGACGCGCCTCCGCGAGCACGTCGAGCCTCACGTTGTAGAACTCCCAGACGCGCTCGGGGTCACGGCGGAACGCGTCGATCGACGCGACCTCGTACGGATCGAACTGCTGCCAGATGCCGGTCGCGCTACGGAAGTCGGGAATGCCGCTCTCGGTGCTCACCCCTGCACCGGTCAGCACCAGGCACGGCTGGTTGTCGAGGATCACTCGGCCGAGGTCACGCGCGCTCATGGCGCCAGTATTGTCAGCGCCCTTGAGCCAGTTCCATTTCGATCCGTCGACGTACGCCGACCTGATCGCGACAGAAGTGCCGGCCTACGACGAGCTGCACGAGCGGCTCGCTGCTGCGACCGAAGGCCTCGAGGTGCATCGCGCGCTCGACCTGGGCGCCGGCACCGGCCGGACGTCGCGCGCCCTCCGCAGCCGTCACCCGGCTGCGGCCATCGTCGCGGTCGACGAGAACCCGGGGATGCTCGAGCGCATCGAGCTCGGCGACGTCGAGTGCCGCGTCGGCAGGTTGCAGGATCCGCTCCCCGACGGCCCGTTCGACCTCGTCGTCTCCGCACTCGCGGTCCACCACCTCGATTGCGCCGAGAAGAGGGCGCTCTTCTCCCGGGTCCACGACGCGCTGAGGCCGGGCGGGCGCTTCGTGCTCGCCGACGTCGTCACCGCGGACGTGAAGGTCGCGCCGCTGAGCGACGGCTACGACAAGCCCGATCCGGCCGAGGACCAGGAGCGCTGGCTGCGCGACGCCGGCTTCAACGCCGAGATCCTGTGGGAGCAGGACGACCTGGCGCTGCTGCGCGCCGATCGCGCGTGACGTGAACGGCTTCAACTTCTCGACCGAGGTCAAGGTGCGCTTCGCGGAGACGGACGCGCAGGGCATCGCGCACAACGCGAACTACCTCGTCTGGTTCGAGGTCGCCCGCGTCGAGTACCTCGAGCAGCACGCGGGTGGCTATCAGCGGCTGCGCGACGACGGCATCGAGGCGCTCGTCCTCGAGTCGCGGGTCCGCTACCTGCAGCCGGCGCGCTTCGACGAGCGGCTCGTCGTCCATGCACGCTGCGTGGACGTGAAGGGCGCGCGCTTCCGCTACGAGTATGCAATCGAGCGCGACGGGACCGTGATCGCGGACGGCTCGACGGCCCATGCGACGGTGGACGCTGCGTCCTTCCGGCCGACGCGCGTCCCGACCTGGCTCGCCGACGCGATCGCTAGTGCGGAGCGGTCGGGGCCGTCTCCGT
>Ga0075425_100006043_pt1 | contig 12643 bp, 18 predicted proteins | sample SoiMethybrSBSTD4_FD_75300 | JGI IMG/M metagenome (GOLD analysis project Ga0075425, IMG submission 75300) | Bulk soil microbial communities from a Populus tree surrounding site in Tennessee, USA - Soil MetaG P. TD hybrid SBSTD4 | ecosystem: Environmental > Terrestrial > Soil > Tree plantation...
GTCAACTCGACAAGCGCACCGTGATGCAACTGGTCGGCGCGACCGCCCCGGCCGGTGCGGTGCTCGATACGCGCGAGATCGCCGACGACCCTACCTTCGAGCAGCGCAAAATTCGGCAGACCATGGCACACCCGGTGATCGGCGACTACACAATGAGCGGGTGGCCGGTCCGCTTTGGCGACGCGCCACCGGCCGTCGGTCCGGCACCGTTATTGGGCCAGCACAGCGGCAATGTGCTCACCGATTGGCTCAAGATGGATGATGTCGCGATCGGTACATTGCGCGACGCCAAGGTGATAACAGGTGATGTCGCGGCTACGCCGATCGCCGCGGAGTAGAATCGCGGACCTAGGCGCATTGCTTGGGCGAAATCGTCCATCCGACGCGGAGCACAATCTTGATCCGGATTCCTCGGCCACGAGTGAGCTGTGCATGCTCAGTTCTTCAACCGATACCCGGTGCGGAAGATCCACCACACGACCAAAAGGCACAGGAGAAGAAATAAGAGCGTCATGGCCAGGCTTATATCGATGCTCACATCGGCAGCGTCGTAGAAGCTCCATCGAAATCCGCTGATGAGGTACACCACAGGATTGCACCAGCTGATCTCCCGCCAAATCGGCGGCAGCACTTTGACCGAGTAGAAGCTGCCGCCGAGGAATGTCAGCGGCGTGATTACCAGCAATGGAATGACCTGGAGCTTCTCGAAGCCATCCGCCCAAATGCCAATGATGAAGCCGAATAGGCTGAACGTGAGGGCGGTGAGGATCAAAAACGTCACCATCCATAGGGGGTGCTCGATCCTGAGCGGCACGAATAGCCCAGCCGTGGCCAGTATTATGAGTCCTAGGATGATCGACTTCGTGGCCGCCGCGCCGACGTACCCTATCACGATCTCAATGAAGGAGACGGGTGCCGATAGCAGCTCATAAATTGTGCCGACGAATCTGGGAAAGTAGATGCCGAACGAGGCATTGGCTGTGCTCTGGGTGAGCAGCATCATCATGATGAGGCCGGGCACGATGAACGCGCCGTAGGCAATGCCGTCGATGCTGGTGATGCGCGAGCCGATGGCAGCGCCGAACACCACGAAGTAGAGCGACGTAGAGATCACCGGTGAGACGATGCTCTGCAGCAGCGTGCGGCTGGTGCGCGCCATCTCGAAGCTGTAGATTGCCCACATCGCGCGCAGGTTCATTGTCCGCGCCTCACTAGGTCGACGAAGATGTCCTCGAGCGAAGTCTCGGTCGTATGCAGATCGCGGAAGCGGATACCGGCCTCGCCCAGGTCTCTCAGTAGGGCCGTGATCCCGGTGCGTTCCGCCTGAGTATTGTAAGTGTAGATCAGCTCGCGACCCTCGTTGGCGAGCGTCAGGGGACGGTCGGCGAGGCTGGGTGGAACGGCATCCAACCTGTTCATGAGCTGCAGGGTCAGCTGCTTCTTGCCCAGCTTTCGCATCAGCTCCGCCTTCTCTTCAACGACTATCAGCTCGCCATTGCTGATGATACCGATGCGGTCGGCCATCATCTCTGCCTCCTCTATGTAGTGGGTCGTCAGGATGATGGTGACTCCGGAGTCACGCAGCGACCGTACTACGTCCCACATGCCCTTGCGCAGCTCGACGTCCACGCCGGCAGTCGGTTCGTCGAGGAAGAGCACCTGAGGCTCGTGCGCCAGCGCCTTGGCAATCATCACCCGGCGCTTCATGCCACCTGACAGCGTTCTGATGGCACTGTCTTTCTTGTCCCACAGAAAGAGCCGTTTCAGGACGCCGGTAATGTGGTCGGGTGCGGCGCGTTTGCCCCAAAGTCCGCGGCTGAAGCTGACAGTATCCCAAACCGTTTCGAATGCATCTGTTGCGAGCTCCTGCGGTACGAGGCCAACTAAGGAGCGGGCTGCGCGGTAATCCGTGATGATATCGTGGCCGTCGATAGTCACTTGACCCTGGCTGGCATTGACGATGCCGCACACAATGCCGATCAGCGTCGTCTTGCCGGCACCGTTCGGGCCAAGGAGTGCGAATATCTCCCCTTGCTGAATATCGAGGTCGATGTGCTTCAGCGCCTGGAATCCCGACGCATAGGTCTTTGCCAGGCCTCTTATGGAGATGATGGACTGCATGGGCTGAGGCATACTCCTTCCGCAACTATCCACGGTGGCGCCGTCAGCGCGACGACCGCGGCGTGCGGGCGTCAGAGAACCGGCACAGAATCTGTTGTGAGCAGACGCGACAATGGGAGGCCTTACCCTTGCTTGGCCACGCGCTTTGCCGCTAATTCAGACGACAGGGAGACCCAGGAGTGCCGGCATTCCTCCCAGACCGAGATGGTCGGCGGTGGAAAATTGGGATCGGCGAAGGTGCCGATGGCCACGGCAATCAAATCGGGAAAGCCGGTGTTCTCCCAATAGAGCGTGGAGCCGCACACCGGGCAGAAGCTATATCTAAGCACGTTCCCGCTCTCGGCCGTGCGCGTCCACTCGGTCGCCTTACCGGTAACGGTGACCTGGTCCCGGCGAAACCGCGCTTGGTTGCTGATCACGGCGCCGGTGCGGCGCTGGCACTCCAAGCAGTGGCACATGGCGACGCGCGTGGGTTCCCCCTCGACGGTGAGGTGCAGTTGGCCGCAGCTGCAGGCGGCGTTACGGGTGGTCATAGGTATCGGCTCCGGGATTCAAGGATGCTGCGCACGATAGCAACAAATCTGCGCAGCATCCCGAATTATCCTGCAATGAGGAGGCGGGTTTGCAGGACATGGCCGGAACCGGATGTGGGCGCGAGCCAGCGGCTCTGCGATCACCTGCTGATCTCCAATCTGCTGACCAAAGACGCCAAACCCACGTGTCATTTCGCCCCAGATGGCTCCGCAAGACAATCAAGGGCTGCTCACCTGGGATCAGTTGGGCGGCGACTTGTCTGCGTGCTCATGGCTAATCTTGATGCAGGTGCTTGAACCACAAGGACGCCGGCCTGCCAAGTCAGCACCCCCGGCGACGCGGAGCTTGACATCCGCCTCCGCATCTCGCGCATCGGCAAAGCTTTGATCCATGGGCCGGATCAGCTGCGCCCATGCCAGACGCTGGTGAAGCCTGCATTACCGCCGAATTGACCCACTTAGTGCCCCTCACGTGCTTTTTGGTTCCACCATTCGAGTGTACCCATCGGGATCTTCCTAGAGTCGTGCTCGAAATATTGAGTACTATCGAATGTCCTAGCGTCGCGTTGCCGCGCCGCAATGGCCGAAGGTGAATTATCGATGTAACGGCCGTGGGCGAAGGTTGATTCACTAACGACGAGCAAAACGCCGATCGATAAGAGGCCGGTAAGGATCGTTTTCATGGGTTCCTCGGATGATCAGTTGGATGCTGAAGGGTCAGTGCGTGCCAGCACGAAATGAGCCACGCGCGTAGGCACGCGCTGAGCAATGGGGCTATCACCGACGATGTTGCGGGGCGTTGGGCGGCTACCGCCCATTAATCGAAGTTAAGGGTTGAGGCCTGGCAAGAATTCGCCGCCTCACCGTTCAACGGCTCCAATATCGACGGCATAGGTGAAGGCCGCGGCGCTAGTCACGATCGGCTGCGCAGCAGCGCACAAGAGATTGTCTTCATGATCAGTCTCCAAGCTTTAGATGTTTATTTGCGAGCCGACAGCCCGTGAACCAAAAGTGGGAACTAAAGCGCTTGTACAACACGGTACTCAGGTATTTTTTTGGATCAGTTTTTTGTTCAGTCAGCGTGAAGTCGAGTGATCGCTCAGTCTGCGTCGCGACGACGATCCCTAGAGAAGCGAGAACGCCGGGCTCGGCTTTCAATTTTCTCTTGCTGTCCGACCGAGCCTTGAACTTCGCAATGGGCATGTGCATTAGCGCGATCGCGCCCACTGTGCCTAAAAACCCTGACCGCGCACTGCTCTCGACCATCCCTATCGCATGCGCTGCGGCGGGGATTTTTTCTCGCCCGATTGACAAATGCCAATAGAGTTCGGGTGGGGTCAAAGCATCCTTGCTTTGTTTACGGTTTGCTTGGCGTCCAGCTAATGGTGCGCGGTGCGGCAGGGGTTTTCTTGCCGGATTGACAAATGCCAATAACACCAGGTGCGTCGCGGTCACCGTTTTTGTTCGTGCTGCCTCTCTCCCCGATTTGGCGCGCTGTGCTCGTGCAGGAAGACGCGGTCACATACCCGTGACGAATTTTGATACTTTCGTGCGCCCGGTGAGAGAAGCTCTACCGTAAAGACGACAGCGCGTTGGCCGGCAAGGCGCGGGGATCGTTGCGATCTATCATGACGGTACGTGCTCGGGCGGTTCAGTCTCTGGGTGCGACGGGGCGAGCGAAGTTCATGGAGAAGATCGCGCGCAAGAGTGCTTTCGATGGCGTTTTTGTTGCGGTGCTCTCTTGCGCGACAAAGAATCCTACCGCACGACGTTGTGCTCCCAAGGCAAGTGGAGGGGAGCCAGCGAGCCGCGGGACCCACGGTGAGGTTTGGATGCAGGCAGAGAATTCGGGTGCGGTCCTTCCCGGCAATGACGCGCAGCCGGTGCATCCCATCGGCGGGCCGAGCGTTCTTTTGCGCGGGGCGCAACGACGATGATCCCCCCTCACTCGTTAGCGAGGTCATCGATCGCCTTCTTGTTGCGGTCGCTAGCGCCTGCGCCGCCAATCCGGTGGCAATGGCCGTTCCTTGCCACCGCGTCGTACGCAGCAATGGCGATCTGGCGGGTTATCGCTGGGGTGTCGGGCGCAAGCATGAACTGATCAGGAAGGAGGCCATGGTATGAAGTCCCGTTCGTCCACGATCTCCTCGGCCTCTGCAGTGATGTCCGCAGAGGCACGCGTTGCCGCCTATAACTGGCAGGTGTTCGCAGGGGAGCTCGACAACTACGGTTGCGCCGTCTTGCCGAAGCTCCTCTCGCCCGGGGAATGCCGTACCATCGCGGCTCTTTATTCCGATGAGAGCCACTTCCGAAGCCATATCCACATGGCGCGGCACGGCTTCGGTTGGGAAACGACGAGCGCTATCCCAACAACCACGCGTCGTTTCAAGCAATGCCACGGCGGTGGTCAGACGCGCCCAACGCCACTTCTGCTGCAGTATGTCCCGGGCGACTTCAACTGCCTCCACCAGGACCTCTACGGCGATCTCGCATTCCCGATCCAGGTCGCCATTCTCCTCTCGGAACCGGGTAAGGACTTCACAGGTGGCGAGTTCGTTCTAACTGAATAGCCGCCACGCATGCAAAGCCGCATGGAGGTCGTACCGCTTCAGCAGGGTGATGCCGTGGCCTTCGCAGTGCATAACCGGCCAGTGCAGGGATCCAAGGGCAATTACCCCGTGAATCTCCGCCACGGCGTGAGCCGCGTCCGCTCCGGTGTGCGGCACACAGTAGGCATCATCTTCCACGACGCGACCTAAGGCGGCAGACAGGCGGCGTCAAAGCTGCTTTCGATTTGAAAGCGGCCGGATCGCTGCGCCATTGCCGGCTTCTATCATGTCGGCGCAAACAAGGTCGCAGGAGCCAAGATGGGCGAAATCATCCGCTTCGCATGGGGGGATCAGTTGCCTTGGCGATTTCATGGTGGCCGCGTCCGTCCTGGAATTCAGCGCAGACCATTCCAAGATCGAGGAGGCGTTGCGTGTTCGCTTCCAGGAGGCCGACGTCATTGACGGCCAGGACAGATTGAGCGGTCTCGTCGAAAACGTGACTGGCGCAATCGAAGACCCGGGTTTTGATCCGGGCGTCCCGCTTGATTTGCGCGGGACGGTATCAGGTCCGTGTATGGCCGATGTTGCGCGAAATACCCGTGGGCGAGGTAGACGAACTACGGCGATGTGGCAGCCAAGCTGGGCACGCGCGACGCTCGAGAGGTAACCGAGGCGATCGCCGGCAATCCCATTGCGGTCCTGGTGCCGTGCCATGGCGTCATCAAGAAGGGCGGCTCGATCTCCGGCTACCGTTGGGGTTTCAAGCGCAAGCGCGAGCTGCTGGAGCGCGAACAACGCTCTAAGACCACCCAACTTGACTAGCGACATTACACCTCACAACGCGAAACCCTTGCAAGCGTTTCTGCAACTCATGATCGTTCCAGTCCTTGCGCGTCAGCCTTCGGGCATCATGTCGCCCAGAGCGTGCAATCCCACTTCACCCCCCGCGGGTACGCCCGCCGGGCGCATACAAAACGATGCTCTGACCGGCGTTCAACTCCCCGATCAACCGGACATCGTGAGTGGAGCATGTGGCGCCGCATTTATGCCGTATTCCCAATCGTCTGTGCAATCTGCCGCCGATGGCACAGGAACATTCCGCGCTCGCGTCATTTCCCGCGTAGCGGTGTACGGATCGGACTCGACAGCGAGCCCTCAATGAACTCACCTGAATACGATGCGCGCGAGGTGCTGCAGAAATTTATCGCGACCCTCAACGCGACTGCCGATGCAGTTATTCGTGATGCAGCGGACCTCGCGCACCCCAAAGAGGTCATCAAGTCCGTGCTGCAACACTGCATCAAGACGATCGAAGGGGCCGATGAAAGGACGTTTCTGCGAACGGCCTACCTTTCACTTGGAAGCTATCAAGATCTGACCGATGACGAGCGCAAGGCCCTTTCGGCGCTTCGCGAAGTTGGGCCGCCGGCTCCGCCAGAGAGCAAACTCCAGGAGGAACAAGCAAGGCGGATCCGCGAGTTTGCCATTCCGCTCCAGGCCGTCACGGATCGACTGAAATCGGAAACAGCGATCATGGCCCAAGAGCTGAAACTATTGCCAGGTCAGGAGTGAGCCCTGCAGTGGTGACAAGCTGCGCGACGGAGACTTCACCCTCCCGCGCACGACTTGCAGTGCGTCAACTTCCTCATTCAGCCGAGCGGCACTCGGCGCTCTTGGGTCCGCCCGAGCACCTATCGGCAACGTCGGTTGTGGAGGTCCGGCCATTTCCCGCTGGGCTACTCCAGATCGGACGTACCCGAGTTGTGTCCGAGAAACAAGGGGTTATCTGCCAGCGAGGTCGCTGATCGGGTCCCGATCGCCTCCGAGAACCTGTGGCGGTAGTGCATCGCCAGCAGGACGCAATCGCGGGGTCTACCTTTGTTGTCGCCTTCGAGTTGCGCCTCTCGTAGGCGACGTAGTACGCTAATCTGGGTGCGGAGAGCAGAGAGGAGAATCCGCTGCAGTCCTAGTAAGCGGAAAGAAGTTGCGATGTAAACGTGTGGGTGGGGTGGGCGCTTAGGCCCAGAGTGCGCGTAGAGGTCGCTATGTGGCGGGGACACAAAGCATCTCAGTTGACGATTTTGCTGTCTGCAATACTGTGGCTGGTTACGTGTTTCGAACCTGCCCGAGCGTCAGATAGCACTTCCAAATGTTGTGCCGAGCTGGACGCGAGGCTTGAAGAATTGGCGTCCGCCGTGCTTGGCGACACTGCACGCAACGTCAAGGTGCAGATCTACGGTCAGGTCAATAGGGCCATACTGTTTTGGAAGGACGGCATCGAGTCCAAGGCCACCTTGGTCGACAACAACACTTCATCGAGCCGCTTGGGATTCATTGGTGAAGGTACGATTCGACCCGGGCTCACCGTTGGATCCCGCTTTGAGATGGAGTTTGTCTGGCCTTCTTCCTCCGAGGTATTTGACCCTAAGAATCTAACGCATGATGAAGCGCTTACCGGCTATGCGGTTCGCCAGGCCTACGGGTTCATCAGCGACGAACGTCTCGGCACTTTGACGTTCGGCCATCAGTGGTCGGCATCGGGCAACCTGACAATCATCAATCTCGGCAGTCAGATGGATGATGCCGCGCTACACTACAATAATGCGTTCAGCCTCGGATTGAAACTTTCAGGCGGTATCTTTACCGACCTGAAGTGGGGCCAGATTGCGGAAAGCGTCGACGCGATGCGGGGAGAATATCTTCGCTACGATACGCCTTCGCTCTTCGGCTTCGTGCTCTCGGCGTCGGTTGGCGTGACAGATGCATGGGATGTAGCGCTACGCTATGAGGCCAATGGAGAAGCTTTTCGGTTTGCAGGAGGTCTTGGCTACAGGAGCGATCGAGAAAAACTTCTGAACGAATTCAGGGGTGCCGCCTCATTGCTCCATCACGCATCGGGACTCTACGTTACGCTAGCGGGGGCACAGCGCGATGACGAGCTTAGCAGCATCATTGCACAACCCCCCTCGTATTTTGGCTACGCGCAGGCCGGCATCAGCAGGAAGTGGCTCCCCTATGGCAACACCACGGTCTATGGCGACGTGGGCCTTTACAAAAACTTCGAAGTTGGCGAGCTGCTGAGCGCTGACCTTACGACGAACAAGCTTGAAGTATGGGGTACGCTCGCGCAGACAGAGGTCCGTCGCCGGGGCTTCGGGATCGAACAGGCGTTCGATCAGATGAACCTGTTGGTCTATGCCCAGGCGCATTTCTATGACGCGAAGATCAGCGGCTATCCGTGTAATTCAAACTTCGTTCCGAAAATCTGCGGCGTCAATGTCAATGAACTAACCGTCCTCCCAACCTTGCCGTGGGATGCCTTTGTCATGGGGGCGCGCATTCGGTTCTAGTTGTCATAGGTCTTCGCGACAGCAGTGGATGAAACGGTGCGGCACTGTAACGATCCAAACCATCAGCGAATAGCGGGCTCGTTCGTGAGAAGCGGCCTGCAGTCGACTGCGAGCGCATGAAGAGGGCCGAATGCGCAATTTGTACTCCGTATTGAACCTCTCCCGCGGCGCCAGTAGCAAGGACATCAAGGCTGCCTATTGGGCGCTTGCAAAACAGTTTCATCCTGACGTCAACGCCGGCGACAAACAAGCGGAGGGGTGGACCAAAGAACTCAATCGTGCTTACGAAATCCTGGGGGATGCTAATGCGCGCGCAGCTTACGATATCGAATTGGCGCGCCAGCGCGCCAAGGCGCGGAGAAGCTTCTTTGGTGGGGCAGCCGCAGGCGCCGCTACCCTGATACTAATGCTGGGTTCCATCTCCATAGCGCTAGTGTGGAAACAGTACGCGTTGCCGACCGGGAGTGTTAAGAACGAAATGGTGGTTGCAAAAGCGCCCGCACAAGACCGCGCCACTCTAAAGTCCGATAGGCCTGAGCACTCGGAAAGGGGTGTTGATCCCGGCGAGCCAGTGACTGCACCTCTACCGAGGCCGTCGAGCGAACTGCCGGCAGCAACAAGCCCGAAAATGACAAGCGCGGCACCAAGCGATTGGACGGCGCGGATGCCGGACGAGCCGGCACCGTTCGCAGTTGTGAAGGAGAACGTGTCTACAGAGGCGCAGCCTCGTGCAGCGCCGTCCGAGCCGTCGAGAACGGAAATGCCACAGGGGCAGCAGCCGGTATTGCAGGCGCCCGAGCCGCAGCCATCCCCACGCACCGAGCCAGCGATTGCAGCGTCGCCAGACATCGTGGCGAAGCAAGCGTTGCCGACGGCCGCGGGTGGTCGAGAGCCTAGCAGCGAGCCGGCCCGGAGTGATGGTAATCGCAAGATGCAGGCCGTCGACAAGAAGCCGAAAAAGCGCACGAACATGCCGAGAGTTGCGGCAACGAGGACGCCAAACAAGCCGCAGGAATCTGAGCGGGAGCCGCGCCTTGTTTCGAACAGGGCCGCGGCTTTAAGGTGGCCGAGTGCGGATGAACCATTTGTCAATCTCGGTGCGAGGAACAGATGAGCCCACGGGAAAGACATGCGACACACGACGCATGGAGTTTTCCACCAGACTTCGTAGAGTCCATCACCTCGAAGGAGGCGGATGATGAAGAGTTGACGGCTCTGCAAAGAGCAGATCATCGGCGCCTTGGCAAAGCGTGATCTGGTACTCCGCCAACGGAGACCTATTGGAAGTATCGCAGATCGAGCGCGACGTTCTACCAGTGGCAGCCAAAGTGCGATGGCGTCGGCATCTCCCGAACGGCTGGCAGACAGCATGGTACCCCGGACTTCGTCTGCCACTCTAACGGGGACCCACTCCCCCCTGCGACCCGTTCGCCTTGTCCGTACCGATGGAGCAATCGATGGAGTCCTCATTGCAGGTAATCCTGCGGCAGGCCGCGGCACGGGAACAACGTCCCTTCATTATCCTCGGCTTCCTGACCGGGCTCGGTCTATCCGCAGTAATCGGTGCTGTGCTCTACGTCTTTCTCACGTTAGGCTAGTCCCACGAGGATGCCCAGCCAACCACTACCGGTCGAGGCGCCGCGAAAAAGTCCAGAGTGTCCGAGCCACGGATACGTCGCAGGAGCCGACGGCAACCGAGCTTCTGTCGCCATACTGGGACATGAAATGACAGAACCACAATTGCGCGAGCTGTTGTCACAGGAAACTCTGGCTTGGGCAGAGAGGTCGCCTCCCGACATCGTTGCCGAGCTTGCAAAGCCGCAGACTTTTCGCCGAGGTGCGGGTGACTCCTGGCACGAAATTGAAGTGACGCTTCTCGAAGCCACCAACGACTACATCCACGTCAAGACAAGTATTCATGATGGCAGCCTCGTGTGGGCTCTCAAGCCGATAACGTCGAGCTTCCTCATTTATCGCGACGGACGTATCGAGGTTTGATTTTCGCTCGAAGACGCGGGGCGCAATCGCTGCACGCGACGGCACATATGGCGCCATGCTCGACCGCTGCCCGATCCACATCAAATCAAACTGGATCGCTTGATGTCGATAAGTGCGTGACCGGGATCGAGGCGTGGTGACCTGCATCTCGGAGCAAAGCCCAACGCCCAGCAATGGTCGTGATCAAGGCCATCCGAAACCGACGTAGGTCAGCTCACTCGAATGCACCGCACAAAAACGACAGATGGGGGTAACCTTCACCCAACTCAGGGTTACCCCTGATTTTCGGCTCTCTTCGAGCCCGCGATGTTGCAGCGGACGCCAATCGGTCGATCGCTTTGCGAGCTAAGGACGAACTCGCCGACGCGGTGGGGTGGAGTATAGCGTCTCGGACCACACGTATCGGCGGGTACGCAGTTTCACGCATGGGCATTCATCTCAAATTCCTGGCTGCGTTGGGCGGCTCGGGCTTGGCTGGGGCATTCCTCTTCGGGATAGCATCGCTAGATCGCGATAGCCTCGATCTCGGCTACTTTCGCAGTGCCCCAACATCGCCGCCTCTCCAGACGGCAAGCAGGTGTGGCTGACCCTGAAGGATCTCGGGTTGGTCATGGTCTTCTCGGCAGAGACGCCGTTCGAGGTGCTACGCGTCATCGAAACTGGGCCGATCACCAATCACGTTAACTTCGTCAACACTGCGCGTGGACAGTTTGCCTATGTCACAGTCGGTGGACTTAATCAGGTGAAGGTCTTTCAGACAGACACCTTCCAGCAGGTTGCGACGATTCCCGTCGGCGACTTGCCGCATGGTGTCTGATCCTCCGGAGACGGTGCGCGCATCTGCGTCGGTATCGAGAACGGAGATGCTGTGGCCGCAATCGACACATCAACAAATCAGGTGATTGCTGCCATACCAAATGGACAGGCCGCACAGGCGCTGGTTTACATCCCGCAGGCTGTGCCCACGGAGACAGCTGGGGTCGAGAACCTAGAAGCCCTCGGAATTGCCGGGGCTGCTGTGCACCTGAAGCTCGCCGCCGCAGGTCGGTCCATGTCCACGACCGTGTCATTGTTCGATCAAGGGTTGACACAAATGCTGCAGGCGGCGGTCACGGGCCTCGAGCCGGACAAGCCCTATGTGCTTGCGCTGACATCCAATTCAGATGGAACCGGATAGATCGAGCCGATCGCTCGGTTTAGAACAAATGGCGCGGGCGCGCAGGTCGTCAATGCCGTCGGACCTCTTCGACAAATCGTTGATCCGCGCGATGGCCGTGAGCATCGCAGATACTTGGCAATCATTGCTGTCGAGAACGGAAAACTGGGCCGACTTGTACAGCTCCAGCAAACCGACACATCCCCTTCAGGCGGGCGTGCCCTGCAGTAGGCAGTGCTCACGGCTCCTGATGCCCGATATAACGCGCGTGAGGTGACCGCCAGAGCCTGCTCGATAACGATGCCATCGCCAAAATTAACTGGCAGAATAGCCAGCAACCGCTACGGCGAGACACCTTGAAGGGCTTCAGGGGCGACGGGCTAGGCTCTGTCGCCCAGAAGCTTTCGCAGTCCCAGGCCACGCGGATCACCGGATCGATCCGCTCATTCGACGAAGAAAGAGTCGCCCTTGATGGCCCGTGGCATCGAAGTCGACCTCGGCACGCTGAATGAGCCCGATATTTTTGGCCCGTGCCGCACATGCCGTCACGCATGCGAAAGCACCGAGGATGAATGAGTGTTGTCACATGCTATCCGATGATATTAGGGGACTACCCGATGTTCGACAGCATGACTAAAAGACCGATTTCATCAAATGCAGAGTCATCAGTTATTCCGAACAGAGACTATGTGCGCAAGCTGTCCAAACGCTTGGTCCCTCCGGCGGATTGGCCGGGGTGCTACCGCAAGGTCGCCAACAGGTGTCCGGCTACCTTCAAATCTGCCGTATCCAAACCTTCCACGAACGTCTCGAATATTGGCCGTAGCACCGCCTGGGCGCGTTGGCGCTCTCCCTGAGCGATCCGCAGCGAAGCCAAATCATTCGCGGTGCGCAATTCCCAGGATCGCGCACCTTGTTGACGACTCCAATCGAGCG
>Ga0075425_100006044_pt1 | contig 12643 bp, 11 predicted proteins | sample SoiMethybrSBSTD4_FD_75300 | JGI IMG/M metagenome (GOLD analysis project Ga0075425, IMG submission 75300) | Bulk soil microbial communities from a Populus tree surrounding site in Tennessee, USA - Soil MetaG P. TD hybrid SBSTD4 | ecosystem: Environmental > Terrestrial > Soil > Tree plantation...
GTCTGCTTGCGGCCGCGACGAAGAGTCGAGCGCCAGGCGGTGACCGCGCGCCGCGTTGTACGCGCGACCCACGGTGCCGCTGCTCGACGATCGGATCGTCTCGATCACATCGGCCATGTCAGCCTGCTCCTTTCTGTCAGTTCGCCGGGCACAGCGCTCGCGGCGCGCGGTAAACTCGGGCTGCGGTCGGACCGGGCCCGGTATGCGGAGGTGCTTCCATGCTCCAGGAGTTCAAGAAGTTCCTCATGCGCGGCAGCGTCATCGATCTCGCGGTCGGCATCGTCATCGGTGCCGCCTTCACCGTGATCGTCACCTCGTTCGTCAACGACCTGCTCATGCCGCCGATCGGCCTGGTACTCGGCCGGGTCAACTTCGTCGACCTGTTCGTGAGCCTCGACGGCCGCGCCTTTCCCAGTCTCGCCGCGGCCAAGGCGGCGGGCGCCCCGACTCTCAACTACGGCGCGTTCATCACCGCGGTCATCAACTTCCTGATCATCGGCTTCGCGGTCTTCCTCGTGGTGCGGATGGTCAACCGCCTCATGCCACCGCCGGCCGCGGCGCCGGCCGCGCCCACCCGTCCCTGTCCGTTCTGCACGCTCGCGATTCCCGTCTCGGCCGTGCGGTGTCCCCACTGCACGTCGGAAGTTCGCCGAACGTAGAGCGGGGGCTCGTCCCCCGCCCCGTCGGCGTCAGGCGGGGAGCTTGTCGTACATGCCGTGCACGTCGGCGGCGTGGAACCGGGCGACGTGGTTGGTGGGCGGCAGCGGCTCCTCGTAGAAGAACGCGGGCAGCTCGTCGTCCTTCGCCGTGAAGCCGGCGCGCTTGTTGAACTCCCACTCCAGTCGCAGCGCCTCGCGTCCGAGCGGCTCGAAGAAATCCTTCGTGAGCTCCGTGCCGTGGGCGGCGTTGATGGCGTTGGCCAGGAACTCGGTGTTCGGGTTCGTCACGCTCATGCCGAAGATGCAGAGCCCGAGGGAGTCGTTGGCGGCCACGCGCGCCTGGTGGGCGAGGCTCTGCTCCACGATGGCCGGCGCCTCCATCTCTCGTGTTTTGAGCCGGGGCAGGTTGCCGGCGGTGTGATCGGCGCCTTGCGCGGTCGCCATCATGGTGATGCCCGTGGCCTCGACGACGCGCGGGTCGTAGGCGCTGATCGCCTGCTTCTTGATGACGGGCACGCGGCGGACCTTGTAGTGCTCGCCCACCCGCGCCGTTCCCTGCGCCCACAGCCGGCCCTGCTCGGTGCCCTGGCGGATCTCGCCGAGGCAGTCGGCCATGAACTTCACGTCGCCGAAGGCGCCCAGCCCCGCTTCCATGAGGACGGCCAGCGTGGCGCCGAGCTCGATCGTGTCCACGCCGAGGTCGTTCGCGAGGTAGTTCATCTGCGCGAGATCATCGGGATCGCTCAGCCCGCAGTTCGTGCCGAGCAGTCCGAGCGTCTCGTACTCGACCGGCGAGACGACCTCCTTGCCGTTGGCGTCCGCGTAGATGTTGCTGCACTGGATCACGCACCCGGGCATGCAGGCGTGCGTGTGCTCGCCGCCGCGCGAGACGTTGAGCTGGCTGATGTACTCGCCGCCCATCTTGAACTTCTCGCCGGTCGAGACGTTCACCATCTGGCCCGCGCTGAAGTTACGCACGGGGAGCCCGCCCAGCGTGTTCTGCAGATCGGCCATGCCCATGGTGCCGATCTTGGCGTAGAAGTTCGCGACCATGGAGTCGGCCTGGAGCATCTTGGCGTAGTCCTTGATCGCGGCGTTGACCTTCTTCGCCTCGTGGAACGGCGGGATCTTGTCGAGGTCGACGACGACGGCCTTGACCTTCTTCGACCCCATCACCGCGCCCACGCCGCCCCGCGCCGAGAGACGCGCGGGCCGCCCCTCTTTGTCGCTGAAGGAGATTCCCGCCAGCAGCCCCTGATACTCGCCGACGGGGCCACACAGCCCGATCGTGACCTTCTTTCCGTAATGTTTGTGGAGCATCGCCTGGGCCTCGAAGTTGCCCTTGCCGAGGTACGGCGTCGCGTCGTCGAAGTCGATCGTGCCGTCCTTCTTGAAGTGGATCACGGTCCAATCGGCGGAGGCGCCGTGGAGCGTGAAGCCCGCGATCTTCAGCTGGCCCAGACCGTAGCTGAAGCTTCCGCCCCCGTTCGCTTCCTTGACGCCGCCCGTGAGCGGGCTCTTGCAGCCGACGCTCGTGCGGTTGGCGTTGGAGAAGCTCGAACCCGCGAACGGCCCGGCGGAGAAGATCAGCGGATTATCCGGCGACAGCGGGTCGACGGTGGCCGCGCCTAGCTCGAGCAGGGTCTTGGCGATGAGGTAGCGGCCGGCGCGGACGATCTCCTCGCCGTGCAGCTCGCGCTTGTCGATCCTGCGATCGCCCAGGTGGATGTCGTAGTACGTGCGCATTGAGGGCTCCCCATGATCGTGCCGTTGTTCGTCGACGCCGGCGGTGGGCCCGGCGGCGCCTCGATCGTGCCACGCGCATGGGCGTCCGTCAAAGCGCTCCCGACGGTCGCCCGAGGCGTCCATCGGTGTCATAATGCGCCCAACCCGAGCACCAACCGGAGGACTCATGGCCAAGAAGAAGCTCTTGTTCGTCGGCGCGGGAGCGATCGGCAGCTATCTGGGCGCGTTCCTCACGCGCGCGGGTCACGACGTCACAATCGTCGACCCATGGGCAGAGCAGGTCGAGACGATCAACAAGCGCGGGATCACGGTGACCGGCCCGCACGACCCGTTCGAGGCGCGCCCGACGGCCGTGCACCTCAACGACGCGGCTCGCCTGCCCCGCGACTTCGACATCGCGTTCGTAGCCATGAAGGTCTACGACACGGCGTGGGCGACCCAGCTCGCGATCCGACACCTGACGCCGGGAGGCTACGTCGTGGCCTCCGAGAACTGCTGGCCCGATCCCATCGTGGCCTCCGTGGCCGGCGCCGATCGCTCCGTCGGCCTCATCATGTCGAAGATCGGCGTCGCCGTCTGGAAGCCGGGTCAGGTCGAGCGCGGCATGGAAAAGGGCGGCAACAAGGGCCATGACGTCTTCCGCGCCGGCGAGCACGACGGCAAGATCACGCCGCGGACCCAGGAGCTGGCCGAGATGCTGACGTGCGTCGACGGCGCCCTGGCGACCGACAACCTGTGGGGCGAGCGGTGGTCGAAGCTCTCCGCCAACTCCATGGGCAATCCCGTCCAGGCCATGTCGGGCCTCGGCTCGCTGGAGATCGCCTCCAGCGAGGTCGGCCGCGCGATCACGATCCATCTCGGTTCCGAGTCGGCGCGCGTGGGGCTGGCCCGCGGCTACAAGATCCCCAAGTTCAACGGCGCGGCCGCCGAGCAGTGGGCGGATGCGGGCAAGCGCGAGACGTGGGACGCGCTCGACCGCATGCTGACGCCGACCTCGTCGAGCGGGCGGAACTGGCGTGCGTCGATGGCCCAGGACGTCGCGAAGGGCCGCCCGACCGAGATCGATTACATGAACGGCCACGTGCTCGCCCAGGGCCGCGAGGTCGGCGTGCCGACACCGGTGACGGCCGCCGTCGTGGAGATCATGCGCGAGGTCGACCGGGGGACGCGCAAGCAGGACGCGAAGAACATCGAGCAGGTGCTGCGCAAGGCCGGGGTGTAGGAGCACGCGATGGCGAGCGACAAGATCACCGTGCTCGATCCCAGGGGGTTTCCGCCGGTCGTCACGCGCAAGGAGCTGGCGCCGCGGCTCGACACGCTCGACGGCAAGACCGTCTACCTCGTGGACTGCCGCTTCGACGACTCCGACGTGTTCCTCAAGCAGGTGCAGGCGTGGTTCGCCGAGCACCTGCCCGCCGTGCGGACCGTCTTCAAGCCGATCTCGAGCGTCTACCTGAAGGACGACCCCACCACCTGGGAGGAAATCCGCGCGCGCGGCCACGCGGCCATCGTCGGCGTCGGACACTGAAGCACCTGCGCGCCGGCGGTCGCCGCGCACGCGATGACGATCGAAGCCAGGTACGGTGTCCCGACCGTGGCCATGCACACCGACAAGTTCGTCAAGGTCGTTCGCTCGGTCGCCGAGGTGAACGGGATGCCGGGCTTGCGGCAGGTGTTCGTGCCGCAGCCGGTGATGGGCAAGACGGCCCACGAGCTGCGCGCCTACGTCGACGGCGCGGATCAGGTAACGGGCCGGCCCGTGATGCGGGAAGTCCTCGACGGTCTCACCCGCCCCTTCACTGACGCCGAGCTGAAGCTCGTCGAGTACGATCGCTCGACGCCGCGCCTCCTGCCCGCGGACACCGAGGACAGCCTCCACCGGCTGTTCCTCGACAACATGTGGACGGACGGCCTGCCGATCGTGCTGCCGACGGAGGAGCGCGTCGCCGCGATGCTCGCCGCCACGCGGCGCAAGCCGGACGAGGTGGTCGGCCGCATGCGGCCCACGCACTTCCGCGAGGCTTGGGAGTACACGGTCGAGAAGGTGGCGGTGAACGCGGTCATGGCGGGCGCCCGGCCCGAGTACTTCCCCGTGATCCTGGCCATCGCCGCGAGCGGCGCCACCGCGCGCGGCAGCACGACCAGCTCGGCCGCCGCCATGGTGGTCGTGAACGGGCCCGTGCGCCACGGGATCGGCATGAACGCGGGCATCGGCGCGATGGGTCCGTACAATCACGCCAATGCCACCATCGGCCGCGCCTACGGCCTGCTCTCGCAGAACCTGCAGGGCGGCTCGGTGCCGGGCCTCACCTACATGGGCTCGCAGGGCAACAACTACGCCTACAACAACGTCACGTTCGCGGAGAACGAGGAGCGGAGCCCGTGGGAGCCGTTCCACGTCCAGCACGGCTTCGCGCCCACCGACAGCGCGGTGAGCGTCTTCACCGGCTGCCGCTCGACGGCCTACACGCTCGGCGTGCGCGAGAAGCACTGGCGCGAGCACGTGCGCAACCTGCTGCGCGGCATGGATCCGCACATCCCGCCGACGCTGATCCTCGACCCGATCGCCGCGCGGCAGTTCATCGACCGCGGCGGGTTCACTAAGAAGGAAGCGCTCATCGACTGGATCCACGACAACGCGCGGATGCCGGCCGGTGAGTACTGGGACTACCAGCTGATCCAGAACTACATCTACCCTCGGGCGACCTTCGGCGAAGAGCCGTGGGCCGGCAAGCTGCGCGCGGCGCCCGACGAGCTGATCCCGATGTACGAGCGCGACGACATCCACGTCGTGGTCGTGGGCGGCGAGACGAATCCTTACTGGCGCATCATGGGCTGCACGTACCAGAAGACCATCTCGGTCGACGAGTGGCGATGAGCGGAGGACACCTCATGGAATACACGCGGATCTCGGCCGACTGTCACATCGATCTCCCGTTCCTGCCTCCCGACCTCTTCACCTCGCACGCATCGGCCGCCCTGCGCGACCGCATGCCGTACGTGGCGGACGGGCCGGAAGGTCCGCACTGGACGTGCAAGGCAGGGCGCTCCTTCGGGTTCGTCAACGCCGTCGGTCCGGCCGGGCAGAAGTTCGTCCCGGGGATGAACTACCGCGTCGACGTCATGGCCTCGACGGGCCTTTACGAGGACGGCAAGAACGGCATCCGCCGCCCGACGACGCCGGAGCTGCGGCTCAAGGACATGGACCGTGACGGCGTGCAGGCCGAGGTCATCTTCGGGATCCTCGGCGCGGCCAGCCGGCTCGGCGACCACGAGGCCGCGAACGAGATGATGCGCGTCTACAACGACTGGCTCGCCGACTTCTGCCGCCACGCGCCCGACCGGCTGATCGGACTGGCCTGCCTGCCCTACGGCGACATTCCCGGCGCGGTGGCCGAGCTCCATCGCGTGGCCAAGATGGGCCTGCGCGGCGTCGAGCTGTCGTGCTCCTGGGACATGGAGCCGATGTGGCACCCGATGTGGGAGCCGTTCTGGCAGGCGGTCAACGAGGTCGGGCTACCGCTTCACTTCCACACCTTCCCGACGGTGCCCATCGACAAGATCAACAACCAGACCGGCCTCACCCGGCGCGCCGCGTTCTTCACCGTCGTCTCGGGATTCCAGATGAACCTGGTGAACATCCTGGCCGCCGTCATCGGCGCCGCCGTGCTCGAGCGCTATCCGCGCGTGCGCATCTCGTTCGGCGAGAGCGGCATCGGCTGGATCCCCTACGCCCTCGACCGCATGGACTTCGAGTGGGAGGACCGCTTCCGCGACCTCGGTCTCACGATGAAGCCGAGCGACTACTACCGGCGCCAGTGCAAGGCGACGTTCCAGTTCGATCGCATCGGCGCCAAGCTCATCGACGACATGGGCGTGGAGACGCTCATGTGGGGCTCCGACTACCCGCATGCCGACGGCGTGTGGCCCGAGTCGTCGAAGTACATCGAGGAGCAGTTCGGCCACCTCGGCCCCGAGGTCATCCACAAGGTCACCTGCGAGAACGCCGGCAAGTTCTACGGCCTCATCTAACTCGGAGGGGGGCTTTGCCCCCCTTCCGACGCTCGTCGCTCGCCTGGGGACTCGCTCCTCGCTGCCTCCCCCCAGGACACGATTGCGCGGGCAAAGCCCGCGCTCGAACGGCGAGATTCCTACACCATGTATGGGATGTCGGACGAGACTGTGGGGTAGGCGTAAAACAGGTGCTTGAGGTCGTCGGCGCGGGCGTTGAGGCGGATGGCGAGGGCGAAGACGTTGATGACCTCGTCCGCGTGCGGGCCGAAGAGATGCGCGCCGATGATCCGTCCGCTCGCCTCGTCGATCAGCACCTTCGAGCCCGACGCCGTCTCCCCCGCTCGCTGTGAGCTGAGCCACCGCGACGTGTCCTCGCGGTGCACGCGGAAGCGGAGTCCTTGTTCGCGCGCCGCCGCTTCCGTGAGTCCGGTCGAGGCGAGCGGCGGCGTCGTGAACACCGCGCTCGCCAGCCCCGCGTAGTCGACCGTCGCCCGGTTGCCCTCGAGGAGGTTCGTCGCGACCACCGAGCTCTGGTGATCGGCCACCGGCGTGAGCGGTGGACCGCTCGCCGCCGCGTCGCCCGCCGCGTACACGGCCGGATTAGACACGGACTGCAGATACTCGTTCACGACGACGCCCCGCCGCGCCGTCTCCACGCCCGCCGCGCGCAGATCCAGGTCCGCGAGATCCGGCACCCGCCCCGCGCCGTGCACGGCGAGATCGGTCTCGAAGCGTCGCTCGGCGCCGCCTACGCTGGCGACGACAGCCAGTCCCGTCGCCGTCCGCTCGACGCCCCGCACCTCGGCGCCGAGCTCGACCGCGATCCCCAGCTCGCGCGTCCGCGTCACGAGCGGCGCGACGAGGTCGGCGTCGAACCCTTCCAGCGGGCGCGAGCCGCGATGCAGGATGGTCACGCGAGCGCCGGCCTGCGCGGCCACGTGGGCGAACTCGAAGGAGATGTACCCGCCGCCGATGAAGACGATGCGCGCCGGCAGCTCATCGCGATCGAGAAAGCCGTCGCTGATGGTCACGTGCTCGGCACCCGTGAACCCGAGCGGCTGGGGAATCGCGCCGGCCGCGATGAGGACGTGGCGGCCGGTCAGGCGGTCGTCGCCCAGCTCGAGCGTCGTGCGCCCCACGAATCTCGCCCGTCCGTGGAAGGCCGCGATGCCCGCCTTCGCGTAGCCCTCCTCGTTGGCGGCCGGCGTCGGGTCCGTCGTGGCTCGCTTGGCGCGCATGAGCGCCGCCCAGTCGATGCCGACGCCGTGGGCGCGCACGCCGCGCTCACCGAGCGCCCGCGCCGCGTGGACGGCCTCGGCCGCGGCGACCAGGATCTTCTTGGGAATGCATCCGCGGAGCGCGCAGGTGCCGCCGAAGGGGCGGGAGTCGACGACCGCCACGCTCCATCCGGCCTCGCGGCAGCGGGAGGCGGCCTTGGACGCGATACCGCTGCCGATGACGACGAGGTCGTACTGTCGGTCCATGAGCTGGAGGGGGCCACGCGGCCCCCTCCCGGCGATGACTTACTTCTTCGAGGCGTTGTCGAGCACGAGCCGCACTTCGGCGGCCGCCGCGCGCCACATCGGGCCTCCCGTAGCGTCGTACTCCGACTGGACGAGCTTGCGGAACTCGGCCATGGCCGCGTCCTGCTTGGCCTTGTCGTCCTTCGGGGCCACGTCCGTCGTCTTGGAGCGCAGGAGCGCCGTCTTCGAGGTCGCGGCGTGCGCGCGCTCGATCCAGCGACCGACCTCGTTCCAGTCCTTGTCGAAGAACACGACGACCGGGATCGACTGGTAGCCGTTGTTCAGGAAGGTGTCGCGGAGATCGGTGGCCTGATCGCGCAGGAAGACGCGCAGCTCGCAGCCCGGCATCGTCTCGCAAACGTGCGCGAGGAGCGGAGAGTTACGATGCACGTCGCCGCACCAGTTCTCGGCGAGCATGATGGCGTACTTGACGTTCTTCACGCCGCCGAAGAACTTGCGCTCATCCTCGGTCAGCGCCGACTTCTGGTAGTTCTCTTCGGTCCGGGCCCGGGTGTCGCCCATCTGGGCCATGTAGTCCTTCCAGCTGAGCCCGGTGGAGAACCGCTGTGCGTCGAGGGGAATCCTGAGTTGGGCCATGTCGTCCTCTCCTTCGGTGGGTTTCGAGGCCGCCTCATTTGTACACGAAATGCCCGGCCCCGTCGACCGATCGCCCGGCCATCGATTGACAGCCAGCGTTCGCCGTCGTACCAGTGGGCATGCCGCCGCGCCGGAGACGGCCAGCGTGACGCAGGTGTACGACGACATCGGTCGCGGCTACCTGACGACGCGGCGGCCCGACCCCCGCATCGCGCGCGTGATCCGCACTGCTCTGGGTGACGCCCGGAGCGTCGTGAACGTCGGCGCCGGGGCGGGATCGTACGAGCTGCCGGACCTGTCCGTCCTCGCCATCGAGCCGTCGCGCGAGATGCTGCGGCAACGGCCGGCCGGCGCGGCGCACGCCCTTCAGGCCGTGGCCGAGGCGTTGCCGCTGCGGGACGCCACGGTCGATGCCGCGCTCGCGGTGCTCACGCTCCATCACTGGCGCGATCCGGCGCGGGGGCTGGCGGAGATGTCGCGCGTATCGCGCCGGCGCATCGTCGTCGTCACCTGGGATCCGGCGGCGCCCGATGCCTTCTGGCTCACGTCCCATTACTTTCCGGAGATCGTCGAGCTCGACATTCCGCGTTTCCCCGCGATCGAGACGTTCTACCGCCGCCTGCCGAACGTCCGGGTCGAGCCGTTGCCGATCCCGCGCGACTGCGTCGATGGCTTTCTCGGCGCCTTCTGGTGCCGGCCCGAGGCCTATCTCAATCCCGCCGTTCGCCAGGCGATCTCGGGCTTCGCGTTGCTCGCGCCTGGTGTCGCCGGCGCCGGCCTCGCTCGTCTGGCCGCTGATCTCGAGTCCGGCCGCTGGGACGCCAGATTCGGCGCGCTGACCCAGGCGCAGGCCGCGGATCTCGGCTATCGCGTCGTGACGGCGGAAAAGGGTCCCGCGTCTTGACTCGTCGCGACGTTGCTCTCATAGTCTGACCGCATCTTTGGTCACCGGGAGGCTTACATGGCACCAGCGGGAGCGCCGAAGTACGAGGTCGTCGAGGGATGGGAGCAGCTGCCGGCAGGTTGGGAGCACCGGGACGTCGCCGGCGTCGCCGTCGACCTCGAGGATCGTGTGTTCCTCATCTGCCGCGGCGACCACCCGGTCATCATGTACGACGACCGGGGCAAGTTCCTCGGCTCGTGGGGCGAGGGGGATTTCACCTACCGGACCCACGGGATCACCATCGGACCGGACAACTCGGTCTTCTGCACCGACGACGGCAATCATACGATCCGTAAGTTCACGCCCCAGGGCAAGCTGCTGTTCACGCTGGGGACGATGAGCACGCCCTCCGACACGGGCTACGACGGTAAGGACACGCGCACGGTGACGCGGCCCGGCGCGCCGTTCAACAGGCCCACCAACATCGCGGTCGCGCCGTCGGGCGATCTCTACGTGTCCGACGGATACGGCAACTGCCGCGTGCACCAGTTCTCACCGACCGGCACGCTGAAGCGGTCGTGGGGCGTTCCCGGCTCGGGTCCGGGCGAGTTCTTCCTGCCTCACGGCATCGCCGTCGCGACGGACGGGCGGGTGTTCGTGTGCGACCGAGAGAACGACCGGATCCAGATCTTCAGCCCGGACGGCGAGTACTTGGCGGAGTGGACGGACACGCGACGGCCGACGCATCTCGTGTTCGACGCCCAGGGGCGCGCGTACGTGTCGGAGCTCTGGTGGCAGCCGGGGCAGACGTCGGGTCGCTACGGTCCGGCCGGTGACATCCGCTCGGGCCGGCTCAGCGTCTATGACCGCGACGGCCGCGTCCTGGCTCGCTGGGGCGGTCCCGACCCTGTCGCGGCCGGCAGTTTCGCCGCGCCGCACGGCCTGGCCGTGGACTCACGGCGCGACGTCTACGTCAGCGAGGTCACGTGGACGTTCGCGGCAAGCCGTGGCCACGTGCCCGCGACCTGCCACACGTTCCAGAAGTTCGCGCTAAAGTCCTGACGCGTGCTTCAGCGGTGACGGCGAAGGCACTGAACGCGGGACCCGCCTCTCCTCACGGACGGTGAGGCGGGGCCGCTCGGCCGATGATGCGGCGTGACGGTGGACGAGCTCCTCGATCCCGAGCCAGATGGGAAGGCTAACGGCCACGAGGTACCCGACGATTTCCTGGATCGACATTGCAGCCTCCATCGCCCTCCGAGTCTCCCAGCCCTGCCCCTAGACGCTCGATGGAGCATCGCCTGTGCCGATCGTCCAAGCGGCCGCGATATCGACGGTCCGCCCGCGCCGAGGCGCCTGGCGCCGGGCAACTTGCCCGACGCTCGCCATGCGGGGCCCGGGCTTGACGCCACCGTCACGGCCGCAGTGAGGAGACGCCCATGATCCGCCTGACCATCGATGGCACGTCGCGCGAGCTCGACGTGGATCCTGCGATGCCGCTTCTCTACGCACTCCGCTCGGAGCTCGGGGTGACGGCGCCGAAGTTCGGCTGCGGGCTCGCGCAGTGTGGCGCCTGCACCGTGCACGTCGACGGCCGGCCCACCCGCTCCTGCACGACGCCCCTCGGCGCCGTCGGCGGCAAGAAGATCACGACGCTCGCCGGTCTCGGCACGCCGGAGTCGCCGCATCCGTTGCAGAAGGCCTGGATCGCCGAGCAGGTTCCCCAGTGCGGCTACTGCACCTCAGGCTTCATGCTGACGGCGGCGGCGCTGCTCCGCGAGACGCCGAAGCCGAGCGACCGGCAGATCCGGCAGGCGCTGTCCGGGCTCAAGTGCCGCTGCGGGACGCACATGGCGATCCTTCGCGCGATCAAGCGCGCCGCCGGCACGACGGCGTAGCAGGCCGATGAAAACGACCGATCTGCGTCGTCTGTCGGCAGACTAGGGGGCGGGAATGGACGGTTCACAGATCTCTCGACGCGATCTCTTGAAGGCCGGCGGCGCCCTCGTCGTCAGCTTCGCCATTCCTGCCGCCGTGGTGGGCCAGACCGGCGGCGACGCCGGGAAGCCTGCGCTCACGCCTGACGAGCTCGACTCCTGGATCGCGGTCGGTCCCGACGGCCGGGTCACCGCGTTCTTCGGCAAGATGGACATGGGTCAGGGCGTCGACGTGGCGATCGGCCAGATCGTCGCCGACGAGCTGGACGTCGCCTTCGAGCGCGTGACCGTGGTCATGGGCGACACCGCGTTCACCTGCAACCAGGGCGGCGCCTCGGGTAGCACCGGCGTGCAGCGGGGCGGGATGACGCTCCGGTACGCGGCGGCAGAAGCGCGCCGCCTGCTCGTCGAGCGCGCCGCGCAGCGCCTCGGCGTCCCCGCCGACGCGCTGACCGTTCGCGACGGCGTGGTCTCCGTGGCCGCGGATCCGTCGCGCCGCGTGAGCTATGGCGAGCTGGTCGGCGGGCAGCATTTCCACCACAAGCTCGAGTGGAACAAGCAGTACGGCAACCCGCTCCTGGCCAAGGGCCAGGCCGCTCCGAAGCCGCCCGCGGCGTACAGCGTCGTCGGACGATCGATCCCGCAGCGGGTCATCGCCGACAAGGCCTTCGGCAAGCTGCAGTACGTCACCGACGTCCGGATCGAGGGCATGCTCCATGCGCGCGTCGTACGGCCGCCGACCGCCGGCTGCGCCGCCGTCGCCGTCGACGAGTCGTCGCTGGCCGGCATCCCCGGCGCGCGCGTGGTCCGCGACAAGGAGTTCGTCGCGGTGGTGGCCGAGCGCGAGTGGGATGCCGTGCAGGCGGCCCGCGCGCTGAAGATCACCTGGGCGCCGCCGTGCACGCCCTTCCCCGACATGGACGCGCTCCACGACCACATCCGCCGGGGCAAGGCGATCGGCGCGCAGACGCCCGTGAACACGGGCGACGTGGAGGCCGCGCTGAAGACGGCCCATCGCGTGGTCGAGGCGGAGTACGAATGGCCGTTCCAGTCGCACGCGAGCATGGGCCCGGCGTGCGCCGTCGCCGACGTGCGCGCCGATCGCGCCACGCTCTGGACCGGCTCGCAGAAACCGCACTACGGGCGCAACGGAGTCGCTAAGCTCGTCGGCCTGCCGCCGGAAAGCGTGCGCGCGATCTGGACGCCGGGACCGGGGTCGTACGGCCGCAACGACGCGGGAGACGCCGCGCTCGACGCCGCCCTCCTGTCGAAGCTGACCGGCCG
>Ga0075425_100006045_pt1 | contig 12640 bp, 11 predicted proteins | sample SoiMethybrSBSTD4_FD_75300 | JGI IMG/M metagenome (GOLD analysis project Ga0075425, IMG submission 75300) | Bulk soil microbial communities from a Populus tree surrounding site in Tennessee, USA - Soil MetaG P. TD hybrid SBSTD4 | ecosystem: Environmental > Terrestrial > Soil > Tree plantation...
GCCTTGTCCTGGCCGCGCGGCGCGAGCGCGCCGCCGATCACGTTCAGGTCGGGTGAGACCGACTTCAGCGTGTCGTACACGCGCGCGAGGAGCAGCTCGTACGAGCGCGCGGCGACGTCCGCCCCGCCCGGGCCGAACTGCGGCCTCCAGAAGAGATTCAGGTTCGGCTCGTTGCCGATCACGAAGTCCGTGATCGCGGGGAACGCGCGCGCGATCGACGCCGCGTAGTCGGCGAACTCACCCCGCGCCCGCGACGTGAGCGGCGTCGTACGCCAGTCGCGCTGGTAGATCGACAGCATCAAGCGGACGCCGTCGAGCTGCGCGGCCGCGGACACGTTCCGCAGCACGATGCGATCGTCGCCGCCGACGGACCGTTGGCCGGGCGACCACGTCACGGTCATGCGCACCGTGGACACGCCGGCGAGCGCGGCGAGATCCATGCGCGCCTTCGCCTGCACCGGGTCGAGCCGCTTCGCGCCGTCCTCGGCGGCGCCGACGAACATGCCGATGCCGGCGGTCGCGGGCTGGACCGCCACGAGCGAGAGCGCCAAGACGGCGAGCGTGAGTCGCAGGGGGAACCGCATGACGCCGCAGAGTAGCCGTGGAGCCTGACGGCTCGGGCCTCAGGCTCGGCGGAGCAGTGGCAAAACCCGTTCGCAGAGCAGCTCGACGCCCTCGGCGGTCGTCCGCCCCGTCGGCGTCCCGAACTCGACGCGTACGACGCCCGCGTCGAACAGCGCCGCGGCGTGCTCGGCGACCTCCTCGGGCGTGCCCGCGATCGCGAACTGCTCGAGCTTCGGCTCACCGCCGACGGTGGGATCGAGCGCGCCGACGACGTCCAGGTACACCTGGGCCTCGCGCCGCGCGAGCTCGCGTGCCGCGTCACCGTCCTCGTCGACGACCGTCACCGCGCCGACGACGATCCCGACGTCGTCGCTGCCGATCCACTCGCGCATCCGCCGCACCATCGCCGGGTTCGCGGAGCCGCCGATCTTGACCTCGTCGGCGACGCGCCCCGCCAGCGCGGCCATGCGCGGCCTCCACGTGCCGATCATGAGCGGGATACGCGATCGCGCCGGTTCGTACTCGAGCCGTGCGCCGGGTGCCAGCGTGAAGTGCGCGCCGTCGAATCCCGAGGCGTCGCCGGCGAAGAGCCGACGGACGATCTCGACCGCCTCCCGCATCCGCGCGACCGGGGCCTGGTGGTCGAGCCCCAGACTGCCGAGCCACGCGCCGACGACGAGCCCGAGGTAGGCGCGCCCGTCCGAGACGAGGTCGAGCGCGGCGGCCTGTCCCGCGAGCTCGACGGGGTGCAACGTCGTGGCGTTCAACGCTGCCGGGCCGAGGCGCACGCGCTCGGTCGCCTGCGCGATCACCGTCAGGGGGACGATCGCGGGCTGGTAGAACAGGTCGTGGTACACCGAGATGACGTCGAAGCCGCCCTCCTCCGCCCGGCGCGCGAGCGCGGCGTACTCCGCCGGGGCCTTGTCGGACTGCAGGCCGAGCCCGACCTCTCTCAGGTCAGCTCCTCCGTCGTGAGCGTCCGCTCACGGATGCGCTCGATGCGCATCACGACGCGCTCGTCAGGATCCGGGCAGGCGACGTGGCTGTCCTGCTCGAGCCAGTCGCCCGCGGCAAGCCGGCGCTGCTTCGCCGAGATGAACGGCAGGACCGACTGCAGCGCGTACAGGCAGAAGTGCTTGCCCTCGGGGATCCGCACGCGGCTCGACTCCGTGACCTCGAAGTAGTCGCCGACCTGGAGCCCGCAGACCGACCGTCCCTCGATCCGCTCGACCGTCACCCGGATGTCGTAGAGACGCATCTCCGTCACAGGGCGAGCCTACTTGCGTCTCGCCACCTCATCGGAGAGTGTGTCCACCAACCGTCACGAAGGGGGACTCATGAGACGAGGAAGACTCGCCGGATCCGCTGTCGTCGCAGCCGTCGCGCTCGCCGCCGCGGTAGCGGCATCCTCCGTGGGCGCTGCGCGACCGGAAGCGCAGTCCGCCGCGGGGAAGAACTGCGCGTTCACGCTGCGGATCGGAGACGTCCTGCCGTTCACCGGCGGCCTCGCGGCCTACGGCGCGAACCTCGATCGTGCGGTCAAGCTCGGTGTCGCGCTCCAGAACGCTGCGCTCGCCAAGACGGGCCTCGCGAAGAAGATCAAGGTGACGCTCGTGGGCTCGGAGGACGGCCAGACGCAGGCCAGCGCGTCGGTCGAGGCCGCGACGAAGCTCGTCAAGTCGAATCACGCGAACGTGCTGATCGGCGAGATGGCCTCGAGCGCGACGATCCCGATGGCCCAGTCCGTCGCGATCCCGAACAAGGTCGTGCAGATCTCACCGACGTCGAGCGCCCCTCAGCTGACGACGATCGCCGACAACGGCTACCTCTGGCGGACGTACCCCTCCGACACGTTGCAGGGCAAGGTGCTCGCACAGGCGGCCGTCAGCGCCTTCGGCAAGGGCGCCAAGCTCAACATCGGCGCGCGCAACGATGCGTTCGGCACGGCGCTCAAGCAGCTCTTCGTCGCGCAGTACACGAAGCTCGGCGGCTCGATCGGCGTCGACGAGTCGTGGAACCCCGACCAGCCGACGTTCGACACGGAGGCGCAGAAGCTCGTCTCCGGCAATCCCGCCGGGTACGTGATCATCGACTTCCCGGAGACGTTCCAGAAGCTCGCTCCCGCGCTCGTGCGCACCGGCAAGTGGGACGCGACGAAGACGTTCATGACCGAAGCGCTCCGGAACACGACCGTGCTCGATGCGATCGGCAGCCCGGTGGTCGGGTTGCGCGGGACGGCTGCGAGCGCCGCGGGCGGCCCCGCCGGCGCGTCGTTCGCGGCCTACTGGAAGTCGCACGTCAAGGGCGCGAAGCCGTATACCGGTTTCGAGGGCACGGCGCTCGACGCGGCGAACGTCGCGTTCCTCGCTGCGATGCGCGCGTGCTCGGCGTCCCCCGCGAAGATCAAGGGGAGCCTCGTCGCGGTCTCCGGTCCGCCCGGAACGAAGGTCACCTACCTGCAGCTCGCGAGAGCGATCAAGCTGATCGAGGCCGGCAAGGAGGTCGACTACGAGGGCGCGTTCAGCCCGGTCGACTTCGACCGCAACGGCGACATCGGCTCCGCGGTGTTCGAGATCTGGAAGTACTCGGCGCCGGGGAAGATCGACACGCTCAGCACGATCACGTTCAAGGGTTAACCACCGAGGTAGAGCTGGGCGACCTTCGGGTCGCCCAGCAGCTGATCACCCGTTCCATCGATCGCATTGCGACCGCCGTCGAGGACGTAGCCGCGGTGGGCGAGCTCGAGCGCCCGCCGCGCGTTCTGCTCGACCATCACGATCCCGACGCCGAGCGTATTGATCTCGACCAGCTTGTCGAAGACCTCGTCCATCGCCTGCGGCGAGAGCCCGGCCGACGGCTCGTCGAGGAGGAGCATCGCCGGCGACGTGACGAGCGCGCGCGCGAGCGCGACGAGCTTGCGCTGGCCGCCCGAGAGCGTGCCTGCGCGCTGGCGCGGACGCTCGCGGAGGATCGGGAAGAGCTGCGCCACGCGGTCGAGCGCAGCGCGCCGGTCCGCCTTCGGCACGACCAGCGACCCGACGTGCAGGTTCTCCGCGATCGTGAGCGTCGGGAAGACGTTGTCCGTTTGCGGGACGAGATTGAGGCCGCGCCGCGTCAGCCGGTCGGCGCGCACGCCTGTGACGTCGTCGCCTGCAAACCTCACGGTCCCCGCGCGCCGGTCGATCAGGCCGTAGATGCCCTTGAGGAGCGTCGACTTGCCGGCGCCGTTCGGGCCGATGACCGCGACGATCTCGTCGCGATCCGCGCGGAGCGAGACGCCCTGCACGATCAGCACGTCCTCGTACCCCGCCTCGAGCGCGTCGACCTCGAGGAGGGTCATGCAGCGGCGCGACGGGCGCCGAGGTACGCGTCGAGCACGCGCTCGTCGCTGCGCACGTCCGCCGGCGTGCCGTCGGCGATCACCCGGCCGTTGTTCATCACGATCACGCGGTCGCTCGCCGCCATCACGAAGTCGAGGTCGTGCTCGACGATGAGGAGCGTGATCCCGTCGCGGTCGCGGAGCTGCAGGATGTGCCGGAGGAGCTCGACGCGGAGCCCTGGGCTGACCCCCGCCATCGGCTCGTCGAGGAGGAGGATACGCGGTTCCGCCATCAACGCCCGGATGAGGTCGAGGAGCTTTCGCTGTCCGCCCGAGAGCGTCCCGGCGAGCTCGGCGCCGTACGCGTCGAGGCCGACGAGCGCAAGCAGCTCGTCGGCGCGCACGCGCGCTTCTCGCTCGCGTGCGCGAGTCGTCGGAACGAGCACGTTGTCGAGCACGGTCATCCGGCTCAGCGTGCGCGGCGTCTGAAACGTGCGCACGAGCCCGGCGCGCGCGATGCGATGCGGCGGGAGCTTCTCGATGCGCCGTCCGTCGAGCAGCACGTCTCCCGCCTGCGCGCGGAGGAAGCCGGAGACGCAGTTGAACACCGTCGACTTCCCGGCGCCGTTGGGGCCGATGAGCCCGGTGATCGATCCAGGTTGAACGTCGAAGGTCGCGCCGTCGACGGCGCGAACACCGCCGAATGCGCGGACGAGACCCGCCACCTCGAGCCGCGCGCTCATTCGAGCACCATCTCGTCGCGTCGGCCGAGCAGCCCCTGCGGGCGGAAGACGACGAGCCCGATGATCACGAGCCCGATCACGATCAACCGCAGGTAGGCCCGTTGCGCCGAGTCGAGCTCCGAGAGCGGCGAGAAGTCGAGGAACCGCGTTCCGGCGAAGAGGAAGCCGAACACGGCAGCGCCGACCGGCACGGCCCACACGCGGCCGAGGCCGCCGAGGATGACGATCATCCACGCGAAGAACGTCAACAGCGGCTGGAAGTCGTCGGGGCTGAAGAAGGAGAACTGCCACGCATAGAACAGCCCCGCGAGCCCTGCCAACGCGGACCCGATCACGAGCACCTGCAGCTTGTGCGCGAGGACGTTCTTGCCGAGCGACGCCGCCGCGTCCTCGTCCTCGCGGATCGACCGCAGCGCGCGTCCCCATGACGTGCGCACCGCGAGCCAGACGAGTGTGAGCGCGACGATCGCGACGCTCCAGACGATCACGAGCATCGCCACGTCCTTCGAGCCGACGTGGAGCCACGCCTGGACGCGCGCCTGGAAGCGCTCCCACTGGCCGTTGTACTGAGCGGCGACGCCGACCTTCCCGAGCGCGATCGTGCCCTGCGACCCGCCCGTGAGCGAGTCCTGGTTCGTCGCCACGTAGCGGACGATCTCGCTGAACGCGATCGTGACGATGGCGAAGTAGTCGGCGCGGAGGCGCGCGGAGGGTAGGCCGAGCAGGAGGCCGGCAGCGCCCGCGACGACAACCCCGAGCGGCGCCGCGAGCCACGTGCTCAGGTGCTCCTTCACGACGAGGATCGCCATCGTGTAGGCGCCGATCGCCATGAACGCGACTTGCCCGAAGTTGAGCAGCCCCGTGAGCCCGAACTGGAGCTGCACGCCGAGCGCGAGCAGCGTGTAGATGCCGGCGACGACGCCGACGAACGCCCAGAAGTCACCGCTCGCGAGTGCGCTCATTTGTCGTCGCCTCCGTCGAGCCTACGGCTCATACCACGCGCGCCCGTCCGAAGAGCCCCTGCGGCCGCACGAGCAGTGCCGCCGTGAGGACGACGAAGGCGACGACGGGCTTGTACGTCGGGTCGACGCCGCCGAAGAGTGACGGCCAGGTGGAGACCTCCATCGCGAGCCCGAGCGTCAGCCCGCCGGCGAGTGCGCCGTACGCGCTGCCGATCCCGCCCAGGACGACCGCCGCGAAGATCGGCAGGAGCAGCGTGAAGCCGAAGTTCGGGTCGAATGTCGACTGCGCGAGGCCCGCGAGCACGCCGGCGATGCCCGCGAGCAGGCCCGAGAGGATCCACGTGAACGCGATCGCACGACCGACGTCGACGCCGGCGATCGCCGCGAGCGCGCGATCGTCCGCGAGCGCACGCATCGTCCGGCCGAGCGTCGTCCGTGCGAGGAAGAGGCCGATGGCGACGATCACGACGGCCGCGGTGACGATGGTGATGAACTGCGCCTGCGAGAGCCGCACGCTGCCGACGACGTACACCTTGAACTGGTCGACGCGATAGGTGTGCGGCTGCGGGCCGTAGGCGAGCAGGAGCGCTTGGCGGAGGACGAGGGCGAGCCCGATCGAGGCCAGGAACAGGCTCATGAAGCCGGCCCGGCGCACCCGCAACGGCCGCCAGAGGATCCGGTCGAGCAAGAGCGCCAGGACCGCCGTCGCGAGCATCCCGAGCGCGGTCGCGAACACGAGGGGCACGCCGAGGGGGCCGTTGAACGCGTAGGCCGCGAGCGCGCCGAACGCGATGAAGTCGCCGTAGGCGAAATTGACGAGCCGCAGGATGCCGTACACGATCGAGACGCCGACCGCGCCGATCGCGATCACCGATCCGGTCACGAGCCCGTTGGCGACGAGTTGCAGGAACACGTCAGACGAGCTGCGGCTCGGGAACGGCTCGACCCTCCGCGAAGCGGCCTGCGTCGAGGACGTCGAGGGCGTCGTCTCTCCTGCCGTCGACGATCGCATCGGCGACGATGCGCGCGACCGCGGGCGCGATCATGAACCCGTGGCCGCTGAAGCCGGCGGCCACCCAGAGGCCGTCGTCGACCTCGCCGATGATCGGCTGGTGATCGGGCGTGACGTCGTACGCGCCCTGCACGAGGAGGGGGAACGAGACGTAGGTGAGGATCGGCAGCAGCTCGTCGATCGTCCGGCGAACGTGCGCAAGATCGCAGCCGGCGAGGTCGCCCGCGAGCACGCGGCCGTTGCCGAGCTGCTTCGCGGCGAAATGGCGCTCCGCGGAGACGACGAGCGGCTCGAGCAGGCGCTCGGCGATCGGCTCGCTGTAGAAGAGATACCGCTCCTCGCGCCTGATCGGGAGACCGGGGAGGAGGCCGGGCGTGTCGGCTCCGGCGGCGACGACGACCGCCTCGGCCGCGAGGTCGCCGAGCGAGCGCACGGTCTCGATCCGGACGTCGAGCCCGCGCGCGAACGCCTCGACGACCGACTGCGGACGGTCGAAGTAGCCGTCCTCCGCGCACCACGAGCCGCCCGTGACCGTCTCGGTCAGCAGGCCGGGCACGAGCTCGCCGGCCTCGGGCGCCGCGACGATGCGCGACGGGACGCCGAGCGCGTTCTGCAGGCGCACGTTCTCCTCGAGCCGGCGCAACGTCTCCTCGCTGTGCGCGAGGAAGAGGTAGCCGCACGGGCGGAACCCGAGCGGCACGCGCGAGCCCAGCAGCTGATCGGCGTCCGCGTAGAACGCCGCGGACTCCGACGCAAGCCGGCACGCGACGTCGGTTCCCCACTGACGCCGGACGCCGCCCGGCTGCACGCCCGACGCGCCGGCGCCGATGCCGCTGCGCTCGAAGACGGTGACGCAGGCTCCGCGCTCTCCGAGCTCGCGGGCGATCGCCAGCCCGACGACCCCCGCCCCGACGACCGCGACGTCCACGAGTCAGCCGGCGGGGACGAGGTGCCGCTCGAGGAACTCGACGATCAGGCGCCACGCGCGCACCTCGTTCTCGTAGCGCGTGAAACCGTGTCCTTCGTCCTCGAACAGCTCGTAGTCGACGTGTCGGCCGAGCGCGCGGAGCCGGTCGACGAGCTGGTCGGACTCTGCCTGGACGACCCTGGGGTCCTTCGCGCCCTGGATGACGAGCAACGGCGCGCGGATGTCGTCCGCGTAGGTGAGCGGTGACCCTGCAAGCAGGTGCTCCCGGTCTGCCTCCGGGTCGCCGATCACCTCCTCGTCCATGCGCCGCCACCACGGCGGGCCGGTCTCGATCAGCGTCACGAGGTTCGAGGGGCCGAACCCGTCGACGCCCACGGCCCAGAGCTCGGGGAGACGCGCGAGGCAGGTGAGCACGGCAAAGCCACCGTAGGAGAGCCCCGCGACGCCGATCCGATCGGCGTCGACCCAGTCGCGGGAGCGAAGCCAGTCGGCCGCCGCCCGGAAGTCGCGCAGGTCGCCGCCACCCCAGTCGCGGTAGATGAGGCGCTGGTAGCGCTTCCCGTAGCCGGTCGAGCCGCGGATGTTCGGCGCGAGCACGCCGATCCCCCGCGAACAGAGGTACTGCGCGAAGCCCTTGTACCCCGGGCGCTCCTGCGCCTCGGGCCCGCCGTGGACGTAGAGCACGACGGGCTGCCGCCCCGTGGTCGCCGCCGCCCGGTAGAGCCAGGCCGGGATCTCGTGGCCGTCCTCGTTGGGGAACGAGACGAGCTCGGGCTCGATGAGCTCGTCCTCGAGCAGCGCGCCCATCCGGCTCTCGGTCACGGGCCGCGACTCGCCGGTCACGGTCTCGACGACGTAGACCTCCTGCGAGCGCCGCGCCTGGTCCCACAGCAGCGCGAGCCGGCGGCCGTCGTTCGAGATCGTCAGGGCGGAGCCGAAGACGAACGTCGTCCCGCGCGGCAAGGTGGGCGCAGGCACGTCTGCGCCGCCGGCGACATCGCGGACGCGTACTTCCGACCAGCCGCGGTCGTTCTCGATCCACGCGAGGATCCGCCCGTCGGGCGAGAGCTCGGGATCGGAGACGTCGCGATCCGGTTGCGCGACGTACGACCAACGCCGCTCAGCGAGGTCGAAGAACGCGAGGCCGGAGTACTCGGCGCCCGCATCGGTCACGAAGTAGAAGCCCGATCCGTCCGGTGCCCACGGTCCGGCGTCGAACTTCGCCGGCTCGTCGTGTGGCGTCAGCTCGTCGGCGGCGGCGCCGTCGACATCGATCAGGTGGATCGAGTGGTCGCTGCCCGTGCGCCACTCCTGTGCCAGCAGCCGCGTGCCGTCAGGCGACCAGCGTCGCGGCTCGGCGACGATCCCTTCGCCGAAGACGAGCCTCGCCTCGCCGCTGTCGAGCTCGCGCACCCAGATCTCGAGGTCGCTCGGTGTCCCCTCGTTCGCGGCGTAGGCGATGCGGCTCCCGTCGGGCGAGAACGCCGTCTCGCGCAGCTCGTATTGCACGTCGTCTCTCGTCGTGAGCCGCGTCGGCCACCCGCCCGGCTCGAGGAGGTAGAGCTGGTAGTACTCGTCACCGTCCTTGTCCGCGGAGAAGAGGACGGCGCCGTCCTGCGTGCGGACGGCAATTGCCCGCACGGTCCTGTCGTGGAACGCGGTCAGCTGGTCGGGCCAACCGCCCGCGACGGGCGTGCGCCAGAGGTTGAACCGGCCGGAGATGTTCGAGGAGAAGTAGACCGACTCGCCGTCAGGGGCGAAGGCGAGCGCGGGCTGGAACCTGCGGACGGCGAAGAAGCGTTCGAACGGCCGCGGCGGCACGAGGCTGACCCTAACGGGTCAGGCGCTCGTCGTCTGCACCGTCGTGCGCGTGCCCCAGCGGTTGTCGGTCAGCGTGACCAGGGCTCGCATCCGCATCGGCACGAGCAGCGCGACGTGAAGGAAGCCGTAGACGACGAAGAGCAGGAAGCGCACGTCGCGCGTCCGGTAGAGCGCGTAGCTCGACCTGATCAGCGCCATGACGGCGATCGTTGCGGCGTAGTGGAAGAGGTAGCGCGGGTTCTCCGCGACCGAGACGACGAGCGCCGACGCGACCGCGAGCGTCAACAGCAGCGGGAGGAAGGTCTGGACGGTCACCTCGAACGCCATGTACGGCGAGCGGCGGCCGAGGAACGGCAGCGTCCACAGGATCTCCCGGTAGAAGCTCTTGTTCCACCGGAGCTGCTGCGGGAGGTACGCCTTGAGCGTCTCCGGCGCGTTCGTGATCGCGTGGGCGAAAGGCACGAAGAGCGTGTCGTACCCCGCGCCGAGCACGAGGTTCGTCAAGTGGCGGTCGTCGCCGTACGTACACGGGACGCCGCGGAACGTCTGGTTCGTGTAGTCGTCCCATACGAGCTCGAGGACGCTGCGGCGGTAGGCCGCGAGCGGCCCCGAGCAGCAGAGCACGGTCCGGAACCTGCTCTGCGCGGCCCGCTCCTGGTTGAACGCGACCCAGTACCGCATCGCGATCAACCGGGTCAGGAGATTCACGTTCGCGTTCATGACGCCCACGTCGCCGGTCACGGCGCCCACCGTGGGGTCCGCGAAGGCGGCGACGAGCTCCCGGACGCCGTCGGGATCGACCACGGTGTCGGAATCGATCGTCACGACGATCTCGCCGCAGCAGAGCGCGAAGGCCGCGTCCTGTGCATGCCGCTTGCCGCGGTTCTCTGCCGGCAACAGGACGCGCCACCCGGGCAGCGCGCCGTACTGGTCGTAGATCGATTGGAGCTCAGCGCGATTCGGCGACGCGTCGTCGACCACGTAGACGCACAGCGCACCGGTGTAGTCCTGATCCACGAGCGACCGCAGGCACGCCTCGAGGCTGCGCGCCTCCTCGTTGTAGGCGGTGATCACGACGTCGACCGCCGGCGCCCACTCGGGGTCGCGTTCGCGACCCTGCTCACGCTTCGCCGCTCGGAACATCCGCTCCGCGAGGAAGGTCTGAAGCACGAAGTGCGACATCACGACGACGCTATAGAGGACGAAGACCGAGTGCAGCGCCCCGCTCAGGAGCTGGCTGCCGAGGGACGTCACGAGGCCACCCTCGCCGCGACCGCCGCCGACGCGACGGCGACGAGCGCCCGCGTCAGCCGCTGGTTGTCGTCCCGGCTCGGCGCCGTCGCGTTCTGCAGCGCGAGGACCGGTGCCGCGAGCGGAGCCGAGCCGGCCACGCGGTCGGACGACGGACGCCTGCTGCTGCTCGCAATGAGCACCACGCGCTCGTGCTCGACGCGGCTCGCCGCTCCGAGCACGGGCCATTGCCACGCGACCGCATGCCACGTCGTGCGCGCCGTCCGATAGGCGAACTCCTGTCCGATGACGCCGTTGCCGAGGTCGACGCGGCGCGCCAGCTCGACGCGGAATCCGTGGAACGCGTAGCAGTGTGCGAGCGTGTACGCGTTCAGGGCTCCGAGGTCGCTGCTCGTGATCGCATCGAGCCAGATGGTGAACGCATTTCCTCCGGCCGGTGGCCGTGGACGCAGCCGATACCTGACCCACGACGAGTGCGAGCCGTAGTACGGGGCCGCCCAGCCGATCGTCTCGACGCGCCCGACGCGCCACCGCGGGCCCACGGTCGGGTCGGCGGCGAACGTCTTGATCGCGGGCCGGCCGAAGTTGTCGAGCCCCCGCGCCGCGACTGCGAGGTTCCCGCCCGCGAGGGCGAGCGCAACGGTCGCTCCTGCCACCAGCGCGATGCGCGGCGCCGCCCGCCGGATCGTCGCCTGCTCGTCGAGCGGCGCGGGGCGAGCGACAGGCGTGTCGGCGATCGACTGCTCGCCCGGCGGACGAAGCTGCAGTCGAAACGACGGCAAGAGCCGCACCGTCAGGGCCACGGCACCGGCCAGGGCGACGAGGCCGGCGGCGGGGTGCACGACCTCGAACGCGGCCCGCTCGCCGAACGCACGTCCGACGACGAGGATCGCCAGGATGCGGGCGACGTTGAAGACGTAGACGAGCAGCGCTCCACAGGCGAACCACGCGAGCTTCGCGGGCACGCGGCCACGCACGAAGTACAGCGCGGCCGTCCCGATGATGAGAAACCCGACGAGGCTGTTGACGCCCGAGCACGCGTCCCCGATCCCGACCGAGAACGCCTGCCCGCCGTGGGAGATGACGAACACGCCGGCGCCGGCGTGCGTGTCCGGGCTCGCAATCGCGAGCGACGATGCGATCGCCGTCACCGTCGCGGTCGTGGCCGCGGTGAAGCGCGCGAGCTCGTGCTCGAGCATGACCGCGTACGGGAGCGGCCAGGCGAGGAGCAGGAAGACGACCGGCAGCGCGAACGGGAACACGATCCGTGCGCCGAACAGCAGGACGAGCGAGGCGAGCGCGACGAGCGGCAACGTGAGCAGATCGATCCGTGCGGCCCAGAAGTACTTCGACCATTCGATCGGGCCGACCGAGACGAGCGCGATCGCCGCCAGCAGCAGCGGGATCGCCAGCACATAGTCGCAGCGGCCGAGCCGAAGGTGCGCGACGTAGCGGTGGCGACTCGCGGCGGCCGCCGCGAGCGCGAGGGCGACCGCCGGGACGAGCGCGAGATCGGCGAGCGGCGTGTCGTGGTTCCACTCCGAGACCAGCGTCCCGAGCGAGTACCGGTAGCCCACCGCGAACGCGACGCACACGACGGCGATGCGCACGGAGACCGGCAGTACGCGCGGGCCCGCCGCCTCGCGGCGAAGCGCGACCGACGTCAGCGGATACACCGACGACGCCTGCGGCGCGCGAGCGAGAGCCCGAAGACGCCAGCGACAGCGGCCGCGAGCAGCAGGGTGTTCGGCGCCTCGGGCACCTGGTGGCCTGGCGCGCACGAGGCGCCACGGACGATCTCGTCCTTGCTCGCGCCGGTGATCGCGTACGCAAAGGCGCCGTACGACGAGACGTCGAAGCTGAACGGATACGACTGCTGGCCTCTGCGCGTGACGATCGCGACCGTCTGGCCGGTCGACAGCCACAGCCCGCGCCTGACCTGCTTCTGGAAGAGCGCCAGCGTGTACGACGTCCCGGCGGGCGCGTCGGTGACGAGGTGACCGAAGATCGTGTCGCCGGCGCACTGCGCGTCGATCGTCG
>Ga0075425_100006046_pt1 | contig 12640 bp, 13 predicted proteins | sample SoiMethybrSBSTD4_FD_75300 | JGI IMG/M metagenome (GOLD analysis project Ga0075425, IMG submission 75300) | Bulk soil microbial communities from a Populus tree surrounding site in Tennessee, USA - Soil MetaG P. TD hybrid SBSTD4 | ecosystem: Environmental > Terrestrial > Soil > Tree plantation...
GTTGTTTTTCCTGTGACGATAAAAAACTTTTCCGAAGCCTTCGAGAGCGCGGCAGCTCTTCGCCCATGCTACCTCCTCCTCGACGACCGCTTCGGGGTCGCCGGTATCGCTCAAAACGAAGAAATCGAAATGGGCCAGCCTCCCGGTCGCCGCTAGCGAACGGTAGATCGCCTCGAGGCCAGCGAACGCGCGCTCGATGTCTTCATTGCAGATCGGCATCAAGACGGCCGTCATCGATTTTAGCGGCGCGTTTTTCTCCGCTCGCGAGCTGTCGAGTGAAAATCGGTCCGCTCCCTTCCACAGGACGATAAAGCCGGCAACGGCGGTCCAAAAACCGAGAGATATCCACGAAAAGAGGATGGCGAAAAACGCCAGGATGGCGATTTCGATGCCGTTCATCCATGGATAAGGAAATATCTTCGCGAGCGACCAAGTGGCGGCGCTCGTCTGAAGCAGCATCAACGCGGCGAGAAGCCAGCGGCGGCGGCGCGCCGAGCGGCGCCAGCCGGCGTTTTCCGGCAGGGCTGCGGCATCCGCTGGTTTGCCGCACCCCCCCGATTTCCGCGCGCGGCGGCGGAACGGGTTGCGCTCCAGCCTACAAGGACGCATCGAAACGCGCCGGATCGCCGGCATCGACAAGACGCGGGAATAATCCGTTGAGTTTTCTTGCCCAACTCCATCAACGCCGTCGCGCGCTTTTAATTCTAAAAGCCGCGCGTAAGCGCGCCAGCCGGCGGTTGCCGCGGCCGGCAGCGGCTTCGATTGGGCCTTCGTCTCGGCATCGATATCGTTCATGGCTCGAGTTGATAGCTCCAAGTCTCGGTGAGCACTTCTTTATTATTGTGCTGGAGGTAAGCGCGCAGCTCAAGCGGCTTTTCCTTCGGCGCCTTGACTTGAAAGGCGACGCGCCATCCTCCGGTCACGGTATTTTTCACGATCGTCTGTTGTAAAAGCTGCCCATCCGGCCCGACGCTGATCACAGCTTTCACCGGGGCGTCCGCCGGCAGCGTCTTAAGCTTCGCGCTCTCGAAATCCAGTACCAAGCGCTTCGCGTCGTCTTTGTCTCCCGCCGCGAGCCGGGTCGCGACCGCGCGGCCCTGCGCTGCGTCCATCGGCTCCGGGGTCTGAACGGAAATATTGTAAGCTAGCTCGATCGGCTGCCCGACAGCCGGCAGCGCGCGCGGAATCCAATAGGCGACGATATTGTCGTTGATCTCCTTCTGGCTCGGGATCTCGACCAGCTTCACCTGCCCCTTGCCCCATGAGCCGGAAGGAACGATCCACGCGTTGGGACGGAGCTCGTGCCGCGTTTCCAAATCCTCGTAATTGTGGAAGTCGCGGTCCCGCTGCAGCAGGCCGAAGCCGCGCGGATTCTCGACCTCGAAGTAGCTCGTCCGCAATTTTTGCGGATTGCCGAGCGGGCGCCAGATCCATTCGCCGGACGAAGAAGCGATCGCGAGGCCATCGGAGTCGTGTACTTCGGGGCGCCATTCGCCGACCGGGCGCGGCTTCTCCTCCCCGAAGAAGAACATGCTGGTGAGCGGCGCGATACCCAGCTCTCTCACGCGCTTGCGCTCGAAGAGCCGGAGGCGCACGCCAATGACCGTTCGCTCTCCGGGCTGGACAAGGAACTCGTACGCGCCGGCTACGCTCGGGCTGTCGAGCAGCGCGTAAATACGCGCCGCGCGCGCGTCGCGACCGGGCCGCTCGAGCCAAAACTCGCGAAAGACCGGGAACTCTTCGCCGGAAGGGAGTCCCGTGTCGAGCGCGAGGCCGCGGGCCGAGAGACCGAAAACCTCGTTTTTCGCGACCGCGCGAAAATAGCTCGCTCCTGCAAATACGATCACGTGGTTATACTCGGCAGGCTTATAGAAGGGATATGCGAGGCGAAAGCCCGCAAAGCCGAGATCGGCGGGTATCTTCTCAGCGAATTTATTTTTCCCGTAGTTGAACATCTTCGCCGAGAAGGGGACCTTCTGGACTCCCCTGCCGTCGATCACATTGATGGCGACCGCATTTTTGTAATACAGCCCGGGATGAATGAACTGAACCTGAAAGCGGCCGCCGTCGCGCCAGAGTGATTGGGCCGTATCGAACCGTATATCGCGGTAATCGTCATAGTTGATGTCGGTCAAATAGTCGGGAACGGGCTGCGGCGCTTTGAACGGCTCCGCCGCGGTTTTACGCGCGATTTCAGCGACGTTGTCGAAGCCGAAGGCGCGCTGGGCCGCCTCGCACCTGCCGGAGAGTCCTACCGCAAGCAGGACGAGAAAAGCCGCATTAAAAAATATCTGCGCCGCTTTCATAGTTTTAGAGGCTGTCTTACAGACGTTCGGGTGAGAAGATCTGCAAACAGGACTGCCATTATGCGAGCAAGGCCCGTGCCACGGAGGTGGAATAAAATTTCCTGCGGTACAAGTGGAACGGTCGATCGTTATCGCCTGTATCCCGCGGACTTACGATACTAAGGGCTGTTTGCCGTGGCGCCTATGGAAAATTTATTTTGTTCCTTCAGCTCATGCCGGCGCGTAATTTTTTCCCAAATACTTACCTTTTTTCTGGCGCAGAGCTGCGGCTGCCTACGATAAGAAGTTGAAATATATCGGTTTATTACCTGGCATATCCGTTGCTCTCTTCCCTCTCAGTGGTGGAAGGAGCCAGCGAATGGAGCCAATCAAGAGGATAGCAATGGGGGCGATTGTGGCGGTTTTGATTTCTTCAATCGCCGGCTGCTTTTACTATCGGCGGACCGATGTCGATGACCGGCCCGGTCCGTATCCGTATTATTACGACCGACGTTAACGGGGGGTGGAGTGGTTGAGGGTCGATGAAGGCCGCCTCGCCGCAGAGCGAGGCGGCCTTCATGCACGGTCGTAGTTTACAGCGTGAGAGTAAACGCCTTATCGATGGGTTCTTAAACGTTTTACCGTATAGGGAGAACTCATGATCCGATCGTTCAAATCCAAGGAAACCGAAAAAATCTTCAGTCGACAGAAATCGACCTTGTTTCCAGACGAGGTCCAACGGCTCGCGTTGCGGGAACTCCGTCTGCTCGACCAATCGCCCGTCGCAAAGGAAGTTTGGATGGCGGCCAACCATAATGGCGACGGCGCCGTCCGCAACGGCGACGCCGGACGGTATACGATCACCTTTTACGAGGCATGGCGCATCTCCTTCGAATGGCGCGACGGCCACGCGTACGATGTCGATATCGTAGACGGGGATAAAGCCAGATAACGAGGACGCTGTCTGGGGCCTCTTGACGGAGCTTTAGTCTCCACCTATGTTCAGGCCGTGACGCGCGCGGCGACCCGACACACACTTTTCCAACGAGCATTCTCGACGCTTTTACTTCTCCTGCTGCTCCTGCCGACCTCGGGCGCGGCGGAGGAGCGCATCCGGGTCGCCTACGGCGCGGTCAGCGTTCAGTCGGGTCTCGTCTGGATCGCGAAGCAAAAAAACCTTTTCGCAAAATATAATCTAGCGTCGGAAATCGTTTACATCCCCGGCGGCACGACTAATATTCAGGCGCTCATATCGGGCAATCTCGATTTGTCCCAGCTCACCGGCGCCCCGGGAGTGGCCGCCAACCTCGAAGGCGCCGACATTGTCTACATCGCCTGCTTCGTCGATAAGCTCAACTACCAGCTCGTGACGCGGCCGGAGATCAAAACCACTGCTGAACTCAAGGGGAAAAAACTCGGCATCAGTCGATTCGGCTCGGCGGCGGATTTCGGCCTGCGCGTCATGTTGAGACGCCTCGGAATCGATCCCGCCAAAGACGTGACAATCCTCCAGATCGGCGACGAGCCGGCGCGCAGCGCGGCCGTCCGGTCCGGCAATATCGACGGCACCGTCATGAACTCGCCCTTCGGCGCCCAGGCGGAAAAGCTGCGGCTGAGCATCGTGGCGGATTCCGTCAAAATGGGCATTCCGTTTTTCGGCACCGGACTCTTGGGCAGCCGGCGCTTCATCGACCGAGAAGAAGCCAAGCTGCTGAACTTTCTTCGCGCCTACCTCGAGGCGATCAAGGTTCTCAAGACGGAGCGCGCCTGGTCGATGCAGGCGCTGTCGCAGTTCACTCGCATCACCGATATGAAGGTCATCGAAGAAGCGTACGATGCTTTCAAAGACCAGCTGCCGAACGTGCCTTACCCCTCGCTCGAGGCGATGAAGGCGGTGGTCACGCAAATCGCGGAGACAAGTCCCAAGGCGCGCCAGGTGGACCCAAAGAATTACGTGAGCGACCGTTATCTGCGCCAGCTTGAAAACGAAGGGTTTGTGAAACGAATATGGCAGAAGTAGTACGTTACACATATAGGTATTTTTACCCATCGAAATTTCTCCCTCCTACTTAACAATCTTTCCGCCCGGTCGTCCGCCGCCTTAGCAAAAAACCGCTCCATGCGTAGCTTTTTTGGTGGCATAGCGCTTGCGTCATTTAAGATTTGAATGGGAGGTGCATTGTTATGGCTACAATTCGTAGGATTGTCGGTGTTGCGCTCTTGGCCGTGATAGTTTCGGGACTCGCGGGCTGCTACGCCTACGTTGACGACGGTTATTATCATCGCCGCGGTTATTCCAGCTATTACTACCGCGATTACCCGCGTTACTCGTATTACGATCGCGATTACTATTATCGCCGCTGGTAAAGCTGCGCAGGGGTAAAAATAAATGGCCCCTAATCCGGAGAATCGTGGTATAATGTTCTCCGAAAATGCAGCTAAAAGTTTCCACGAAAACAATCGGCAGTTTCGCAGTCGCGCTGCGCGCCATTGGGCAAGATCTCACGCCGCTTCTTCCTCAGACCTTCGAAATCCGGTTTGAGGAAGAAGCGTTCGTGGCCCACGGCGTCGCGCTGCGGGCGACCCCGGGCGAAACGGAGAACAAAGCCGCGCGCTTCGAGCGGCGCTACAGCGCCGACGATATTTACCGCCTGGATCGCGAAGGCCGCCACAAGCAACGCGGCCGCGGGCAAAAGCCCGATGCATCGTCGCTCCCCGAATCGCTGCGGACCGTCGGCCGTGTGGTCGATGCGAAGTCCGGGCGTCTCGTCAAGCTTGTCAGAGATGAGCGCAAAATCGCCTTCGAATATGTAGACGCCGCCGGCGCGCCGCAGCGCGAGGAGAGCCACAACCTCACGGCTTATCAAGAGCAGCAGAAGGCGATCACGGAGCGCACGGGCAGAGACGTCTGGGACGAAAGCAAGGATTAGTCACCCGCTAAAGTTTAGTTTTCCCCCGCCGATAAGACATATGCGCGCCGCATATGTCCTTGAATCTTACTTTTCTCGAGTCCATGCTGATCGCCGCCATCGTGTGTCTTATCGCGGCCGTAGCCGTGCCGCAGCCGCGTGCTCGGCTGACGAGGTATCCGCTTCAGGACCGGTCCGCGCTCGAAGAGTGCCGCCGAACGTCCGAAAGCGCGCTGCGTCGCATGGCATGCGCTGAGCAACTGGCACGGCTGCGACAAACGCCCGCGCCCTTGCGTTAACCTTTCTCCTTGACCCCACAGCCCCTTCTATATTAAGCACTCGGCTAGCCGAAGGAGGAGCACTATGCGTTTTCGCGGTCTCGTCTTTGGTCTCGTCGTCTGCTTCTTTGCATGCTCGCATTTATCGCGCGCCCAAGCCGCCGATAAAGTTCGGCTCCCCTACTCACCCATCGGGTGGGAGAGTCTCGCCTGGTACATCGGGAAAGATGGCGGCTACTACGAAAAATACGGCATCGACGCCGACATTTTCTTTCAGGGTGCTTCGTCTGAGATCATCCAGGCGATGCTTGCAGGTGACGCGCAATTTGCGGGAATCGGCGGGCCGGCGATTGTCTCCAATGTGATCGCCGGCGGCGACGTGATTCAGGTCGCCGCGCTGGTGAAGACCTTTACGATTCCGTTGTACGCGCAGCCCTCGATCAAGTCGCTGGCCGATTTGAAAGGCCAGAAGGTCGGCGTCAGCCGCTTCGGGTCGGTCACGCACATCACCGCGCTCGCGGTATTGCAAAAAGCCGGCATCGCCAAAGAGGTGACGATCGTCCAGACCGGCGGCGTTTCGGAATCAGCCGCGGCGATCGCCTCGGGCGCAGTGGCGGCGGCGACGGTCTTGCCGCCGCAGAGCCTCATGCTCAAAGACAAAGGCTTCCGCGAGCTCGTAGGGCTCAAGGAGCTGCGCGAGCTCAACATCCCGTTCGTCGAGAACGGCCTCGCGGTCCGGCGTTCGTTCGCCGCCAAGAACCCTGATCTCGTGAAGCGGGTTTTAAAAGGCACGCTCGAGGCGCTGAAGCGCGTCTTCGACGACAAGAATTATACGATGAAGATCCTCGGCCAGTACACGAAGATCACCGAGCCCAAGCTTTTGGAAGACAGCTATGAATGGGCGGCCGCCGCCTTCGTGAAAGACCCGCGCGTACCGGTCGACGCCGTCAAAGCGCTGAGCGATAAAATGGTGGAGCTGAAAATGGTCGACGGCGCCGCGGCGGCGCGGACCCAGGTGACTTCGTACTACGATAATCAATATGTCGAAGCGCTGGAGAAAGAGGGATTTCTCAAAAAGCTCTGGCCCTAGTTACTTGAGCTTCCCCAGGAAGCCGGTTTTCCTTATGTCTTCGACGAATTTCAAATCGACGAAATCCTCGGCTTTCGCTTTCGCCGCGCGAGCGTCGGTGAGCGCCTGGATCTCCAGCGTCTGCTTTAACCCTTCCAGCGTCGGATAGCCGTCATCGACGAGCAGCTCGGAGTTCGCCGCATACGCGCCGTCGAGCACGTCGCGGGCCACCCCGCGCGTGTACTTTTGCATGACGCGGATCGTCTCCTCCTTGTGCGTCTTTAAAAAATGCACCGCCTCGGCCATCGCGAAGACGACGCCGCGCGCCTCTTCGCCGTGCCCGCGAATGTATTTTCGCGTCGTGGCGGTGCAGTTGAATTGAAACGGGACTTTGAGCTTCGCCATGTCGACGATCGTCTTAAGGCCGTTTTTCTCCGCCTGAATCTTTTCTCCTTCGGTGACGACGGTAAAATCGGTGTGGCCGGCGATGGTCGCCGTGAGGCGCGCCGGGCCGCCGCCGATCGTCACCGCCCGGATGTCTTTGTAAGCCAGGCCGACTTTATTGAGCGCCAGCCGAAAAGCGAAATCGGCCGAGGTGCCGGGAATGTGCACCGCCGCGGTTCGCCCTTTGAGGTCGGCGGGGGATTTGATCTTGGCGTTGCCGACGATGAAGTACGGCAGCGTGTTCATCTGGCTCTGAATGATCGCCACGTCGCCGCCGGCGAGCCGCGCATTGATCACCGACGTGCCGACCGCGCCGCTGTAGCCCAGGTCGCCCGCGAGCAGGCTCTGGATGCCGCGCACGCTGCCGTCGATGAAAATCAGCTCGAGGTCGGCGCCGTGTTTCTTGTAAATCGCCCGGTCTTTGGCGAGCCAGTAGACGATCGAGGAGCTGGTCGAATCGGAGATGTAGGCGATGTAATTTGCGCCGCCCGCGACCTTAGGCGCCGACAGCAGCGCTAAAGCGATTAATAATAAAACCCGGCGCGCCATAGACACCTCCATCGTGAGCCATCCTTAGCGCATCGCAGGAGACGCGACAAGTCGCGAAGAAGCGTAGGCTTAGGAGGTGAGAGTGCGAGAACATTGAGCCGACACGGTCGGCAATGGAAGCGGCAGCGTGGGAAAAAAGCTTTTACGCAGCGGCAGGATGTTATTTGACTCGGATCATCACCTCGCCGGTGCGCCAACCCATCGTCCAACAGATCGCCAGCACCCGCGCGCGCGAGCGGGCGACGATAGTGACTAAAGAGCGCGTCGGCATGTGAAGGACCAACCAGGAGCGCATGGGGGTACCTCCTGCCGATGAGATAACGCAATAAGCGTGCCCTCGCCGTAATGGCCGCCGCGGCGGTATTTTCGGCGGTTCACACCGCCCCGGGACCACAAGCGCCCGCGTTTCGCTGCGCAAATTGTCCAGCGCAACGCAAAAATTGTCCGGCGTCAAAATTCCGACGATCAAGAAGCCGCGGCGCGCTGCGCGGCGGCGTCGGCCGCGGGCTCATGCGATCGGGCCCGGCCGACGGTTCGGTCCAGCACGTCGCCTTCGGCGGGCGCGGCGAGATAGCGCGCCAGCTCGCGGTCGATATAGGCCGCGTGGCGGCGCAGATGGTCGAAGACGGAGATGTCGAAGACGAACGCCTCCAAAGCGGTGGGATTTTTTAACAGCAGAGTAAAAATAGTCTTCCAGAAACGACGGCGCAGCGCGGCGTCGGCGACACCGAAGTAATAAATCTCCTTCGCCAGTACTTTTAAAATGTCCCAGGCGCTCCGCCGCAGAGCGGTCAAGGGGATTTTGTTTCGCAGCGTCAGCAGCGCCGGCACCGAGCGCGCGAAGAATGCCTCGGGATCGTAGACGGCTCCGACAAGCGCGGCGTAGCGCTTCAGATATTCGCGCTTGGTCATCGCGCCTTTGGGGATGAAGTTGATGCCTTCGAGCGTCGAGACGCCGCCCATCGCGACCGGATCGAGCAGACGCCCCTCGGCTCTGAGCCGCCGCTCGAGCTGCGTATGCGGGATCGCCTGCAAGAGACCGACCATCGCGACGCCGATGCCCGAGGCCTGGATGAAGCGGCGCTGGGCGTCGAAGACGCCGGACTCCTCGCCGTCGAAGCCGACGATGAAGCCGGCTGTCACGTGCAGGCCCCGCGCGCGGATGCGCGCCAATTTCTCCAGCGGATTTCCCGGCACGTTCTGCATCTTCTGCGTCGTCTTGAGCAGGGCGGGATCCGGCGTCTCGATACCGATAAAAACGTGAAAGAAGCCCGCCTCGGACATGCGCGCCAAGAGCTCGTCGTCGTCGGCGAGGTTGATCGACGCCTCGGTATAATAGCGGAACGGATGCCCTTCGGCGCGATTCCACACTGCGAGCTCTTCGAGCATCGCCTTCGCCTTGCGGCGGTTGCCGATGAAGTTGTCGTCCACCATGAAGATGTAGCCGCGAAAGCCCAGGCGCTTGAGCGCAGACAGCTCCGCGATGATCTGCCGCGCCGTCTTCGTGCGCGGCACGCGCCCGTAGATCTCGATGATGTCGCAGAACTCGCAGCGGAACGGACAGCCGCGCGAGAACTGCACGTCCATCGTGACGTAATCGTTGATCGCGCCGATCAGCTCGTAGCGCGGGACTCTGACCGTCTCCATGTCCGTGGCCGCGCCGCCCTGATAATGGCGGCCGCGGCGGCCGGCGCGGAGGTCGCGGACGAATTCATCCATGATCGTCTCCGCCTCGCCGAAGCAGACCCAGTCGCCGTCGGCCGCGGCCGCCTCCGGCAGGGCGTGCGTATAGGGGCCGCCGACGGCGAGCGGCTTGCCCCGGCGCTTCGCCGCGTCGACGCAGCGGCGGTAATCGTCCCGCTGCGCCAGCATGGCGCTCAGAAAGACGGCATCGGCCCATTCCCAGTCCGACTCGCTCTCCTCCGCGACGTTGCGGTCGATCAATCGAACGGCAAAATCCTCCGGCAGATACGCGGCGATCGTGAGCAGGCCGAGCGGCGGCATGATCGCTTTCCGCCCCCAGTGGAGCTTGACCGAGCGCGCGGTGTTCCAGAAAGTCTCGTCGGGAAATTTGGGGTAGAGCATCAGGACGTTCATGGAAGGCTCGCTGTCTCATACTACCCGCTTGTCGTGAGGGAGGAAAGCTTCGCGTTTGACGCACTTCGGCATTCTACGGATAATGAGCGGCATGGAAGAAAAAGAATTGAAAATCGACGCCGCCGCCGTCGCGCGCGAAGCCTTGCAGCAGCGCCGGCCGGGCGAGGATCTCGACGAGGCGCTGCTTCGAGCGCGCGGTGAAGAATTCTCTGGTCCAAGCTGTTCGGGAAGTAAGACGACCGCCATTCATCGCAGCCCTGCGGCCGCTTTGACCGCGAAGCTGAAATCGAAGACTCGCTCCGGCGGCGGCGGCGGCGCAGGTTTGGCGCGCCGGGCGGCGGTCGCGATCATCTCGCGCTGGACATTTTCGTCGACGGTGCCGTTCGCGAGATAACCTTCCGCGGCCGCCTGGTAAATGCGGTCGACGAAGCGGTCGCTCTCCTTGCCGAGCTCGAGGTAAGGCCCCCTCATGAAATCGAGCGCATATTTTCTGTCGCTCTTGATCAACCGCGCCGCCCGCAGCGCCGCGCGGATCGTGCGGGTGACGAGATCGGCTCGCTCCGTGATTATCGCCCGCGTCGTCGTGAGCCCGCCCTGCACCACGCGGTAATAGTCGGCGCCCGCGGCGAGCTTGCGGAAACCTTCGTCCTGCGCGAGAAAAGTCGGCGGGATCTGCAGCATGGCGGCGTCGATGACGCCGGCCTTGAGCGACGGATAGGTGAGATCGCTCGCGTTGAGCGGGAGAAAAGTCACCTGATCGAGCGGAACGCGATTGACAGTTAAAATCTGGCGCACGATCGTCTCCGACAGCCCGCCGATGCCGCCGTAGCCGATCTTTCGCCCGCGCAGCTGCTGGATCGTCGCGATCGAGGGATGCGCGATGAGATCAAACGCGGGCCGATCGGTCATGGCGAAGACGACTCGCACGTCGGCGCCGTTCACGACGGCGTTGACGGCGGTGCCGGTCGCCGTGGCGAAATCGATGCTGCCGCCGAGCAGCGCCTGGACCGAGAGGCTGGAGCGCACCAGGATGATCTCGGCGTCCAGCCCTTCGTCGCGAAAGAAACCGCGCTCGCGCGCGACATAGTAGGGCATGTCGAGCGTGCTGCGCGAGACGACGCCGATCCGAACCGGCAGAAGCTTGGCGCTCCGTTCGGCCGCCGGAGCGTTTTCTCCGGCGGCAAAGATCGACAAGGCCGCTACCAGCAGCCAGGGCAACGTCCGACGGTGCATTGTTTTATCCCGCTGCGAGATCGTCTATAACACGACCATGAAAGTCGCCCTGGTGCAACCGCCGGTCGAGGACTTCTACGATACCGACGTGCGGCTTCAGCCGATCGGCCTCTGCTACATCAAGGCCGCGGTGAAGCAGCACCTGCCCCAAGTCGAAGTCGTCGTGCGCGATTATCATACCGGGCACGGCCGGCGCACCGTCGCGATCCCGCCGGCGCTGCGCTACCTCGACGCATATTATCCCGTCGCCGACCGCTCGCCGTTTTCCACCTTTCATCGCTATTATCATTTCGGCGCTTCATTCGACGACATCGAGACGGATCTCGCGGCGCTGAAGCCCGACCTCGTGGCGATCTCGTCGCTGTTTACGCCGTATCACCGCGAAGCCCTGGAGGTCGCGCGCCGCGCGAAGAGGCGGCTCGCCGCCGTACCGGTCGTCATCGGCGGCTCCCACGCTTCGGCCGCGCCCGATTCGCTGCTCGAAAGCCCCCATGTCGATTATGTCATTCGCGGCGAGGGCGAGAAGGCCTTCGTCGAATTTTTGCGTTTTCTCCAAGGCGATAAAGCCATCGAGTCGGTTGCGAACCTCGCCTACAAGCAAAACGGTCGATGCATTTTCAATCCGATCGAGGACAATTTCCCGCTCGACGAGCTGCCCTTTCCCGACCTGAGCGACCTCGCGCCCGCGCGCTACTCCGTGGCGGGAAAGCCTCTGACCTTCCTGATCACGTCGCGGAGCTGCCCGCACCGCTGCTCGTTCTGCTCGGTCCACACGACGTTCGGTCTGAAATACCGCTTGCGCTCGTTGGAGAATGTTTTGGATGAGATCGAGCTGCGCTACCGGCAGGGATATCGCGTCATCGATTTCGAGGACGACAACCTGACATACTACAAAGAGACGTTCAAGGAGCTCTGCCGGCGTCTGATCGCGCGCTACCCGCGCCGCGCGCTGGAGCTGGTCGCGATGAACGGCATCAGCTACCTGAGTCTCGACGACGAGGCGCTCGAGCTCATGGTCGCGGCCGGGTTCTCACGGCTCAACCTCGCGCTCGTGAGCTCGGACAAGACGGTCCGCGAGACGACCAAGCGGCCGCACACGCTCGGCGCGTACGTCAAAGTGGTCGAAAAGGCGCGACGCCTCGGCTTGAAGATCGTCTCGTATCAGATCCTCGGCCTGCCGAACGAAAGCCTCGCGAGCATGGTCCAGACGCTCGCGTTCAACGCGCGTCTTCCGGTCCGGCTCGGCGCCTCGCCTTTTTACCGCACGCCGAACGCGCCGATCGCGCGCGCTCGAGAGTTTAACGCAGACGATTATCTGCGCTCGCGGCTGACCGCGCTCGGGGTAGAAGCCGACGGCTTCGAGCGCGACGATATCTACACGCTGTTTGTCGCCACGCGCATCGTCAATTTTTTAAAAGAGCTGCCGCTGTCGGCGCCGGCGGCGCTGGAAGAGCTTGTCGAGCGCGAATGGAGCGACTTACGGCGGCGCATCGGCTTCGAATCGCTCCGCCGCCTCGGCTCGACCGAGCGGCTCTGGTTTTGGACGAAACGGGGTTGGCTGGAAAACGGCAAGTTCCGCGCCGCGCTCTTTGCGCAGCTCCTCGCCGCGGCCGGTTATGTCACCACGCAGGACGGGGTAAGAATCGACGTCGGTGCCTTCGCCGCGCTGATCTCCTCGCGGCCTTCTACCGGCGCCCACGAAGCGTCCGCGGCCGTTTCATGACCCTCAGGTAAACCCCCCAGAAGCCAATTGCGCTCGATGCGCTACAATAAGTG
>Ga0075425_100006049_pt1 | contig 12638 bp, 8 predicted proteins | sample SoiMethybrSBSTD4_FD_75300 | JGI IMG/M metagenome (GOLD analysis project Ga0075425, IMG submission 75300) | Bulk soil microbial communities from a Populus tree surrounding site in Tennessee, USA - Soil MetaG P. TD hybrid SBSTD4 | ecosystem: Environmental > Terrestrial > Soil > Tree plantation...
AATTGCACACCTGGCAAAGCGAGTATGCGAGTTACAGCGCTTATGTATCGCACCTGCGTGCTTTGCTTTCATTTAATCCTGATCCGCGTCGTCCGCTCCGGGCAAACATCGGACCTCTCGTTCCACAGCTTTCGGCTGGTGATAACAACACAATTCGCGATCTGCAGCACTACGTGGTAGGTCTCTCCCCCAACGGACTGGTGCTCGATGCCGCCGGTCACCTCGATTCCGAGCGCTCGTTTCGTTACGTCAATAATTTCGAAGTGCTCGCCTCACAGCGGGTGCGCAACAATCCACAGCCGGCATTATCCTCGAAACCCATCGATTTCATCGCCGCGACGTTACCGGATAGTGATTGGCAGCACCGCTACTGGTTGTACGGCGACGAAGCACCAACTTGTGATCCTGACGGATCTTAAAGGGAACATAGCTGTGCAACCGATTGCTCACTTGCGTCAGGACCAACAAGGAAACGTAAGTTGGTCTGCACGACCGTGGGATGCAGGGTTTCCGTTACACCTCTTCGAAGATCCTGAACTCCAATTGCCTGCGGGAACGCAGCGCGCTGTGTGGTTGAGCGCATGGCACAGCGAGCGCGAGTGGATGAATGCCGCCCATCGCTGTAAATACTCGAACGCGGTGATTGGAATTACGGAACTGTTGTCACCAGTCTCGGACAATGTTCTCGGACCGCCAAGCATCGGCCCTATTTTGCTTCGATTCGAGCGTCGGCGTCGCGAACTCGTACAGGCCGATTTTCATGTGTTTGCTTCGGACCACTGGAACTTTAATTCGCGTTTTCCCAATCCAGGCGGGAATCATGGTGGCTTCTTCCGCATTTCCACACATTCGGTCTGGATGCTGGCAGGAGCAGGCATACCGGCGAAAGTGGTGACGGAGCCCTACGATAGCCTAAATTTCGCGTCGACCCTGTTGAGCCTCACTGGTCAAAAGCCTCCTATGCCAGACCGTGTCGTCAGTCTTCAGCAGAAAGATACACTCACGTCTTTTGCGCACACGTGGAAGAAATCCCAAGCTCGTTCAGGGAATTCACTTCCGCACGCAACCTATTAGCAGTCTGTTGGAAAGGTCATACGTAGCTATGAAGAACCGTACTCTCCTACGTCGCGCGCCGGGCGGCCCAGGAATTGAGCCCCGATGGACGCATGGCGCCAAGCTCGCCGTCGGTACTGCCTATTCAACGTCGAGCCGAGTGTGGTACACGCTCGATGCTGGTTGCGTGACTGAGGTCTACTATCCCACAATCGACACCCCCCAAATACGGGATCTGCAATTCCTCTTCACTGACGGCGAAACCTTCTTCCATGATGAACGGAGAAACTTTACTTCTGACATCGATTGCGTCTCTGAAGCTGCACTCGGATTTGAGGTAACTAACCACGAGAACGAAGGGCGCTACACACTTCACAAAACAATCCTGGGCGATCCGTATCAGAACTGTCTGCTCATTCACGTACGTGTTGAAGCATCGCCTGTATTGCTGTCCAAGCTGAAAATGTACGTCCTTTGCGCTCCACACCTCGAAATCGGCGGCTGGCACAACAACGGCGAGATTCTCCAGAGTGGTGATTACAAGCTTCTGCTCGCACATAAAGGAAATACGTGGCTCGCAATTGGAGCCACGGTTCCGTTCACCGAAGCGTCTTGTGGATACGTCGGCGTCAATGATGGCTGGACCGACCTGGCTGACAACTATCGCCTCGATTGGCAGTACGAAGAAGTGCTGGACGGCAACATCGCCCTGACTGGCGGTCTGAATCTTTCTCAGAGCACGGAGTTCACGCTCGGCGTCGCTTTTGGTACGACCCAGCACGATGCGCGAAGCACCCTCGGTCAGTCCTTGAACGTTCCATTCGAACGAACACGTCAAGCATTCATTCATCAATGGGAGCAAACGTCCAAACGGTTTTCGCTGGCACCTACGGCCAATAATGCGAAGCTGTTCGAGCGCAGCGTGAATCTTTTGCTGGCGCACGAAGACAAGACATACTCCGGAGCCATGATCGCTTCGCTCAGCCTTCCATGGGGCGACCAAAAGAGCGACGACGAACTTGGTGGCTATCATTTGGTTTGGACACGAGACCTGGTGAAGTCAGTTACTGGCCTGCTGGCCGCGGGAGATACAAGCACACCACTACGCTCTCTCGTTTATCTTGCGGTGTCGCAGCGGGAAGACGGAGGCTTCTATCAAAACTTCTGGCTCGATGGACGACCCTACTGGATGGGCGTTCAGCTAGATGAGGTTGCGTTCCCCGTCTTGCTGGCGTGGAATCTTTGGAAACGCAACGCCCTGGGAAACTTTCTTCCTTTTGAGATGATTCGTCGTGCCTGCGCCTTCCTCATTCGCGAAGGGCCGATCACAGCGCAGGATCGTTGGGAGGAAGCGAGAGGATATTCGCCATCAACCCTCGCTGTCCATATAGCCGCGTTGATTTGCGCGGCTGAGTTCTTTGAAGACCGGGGGGACCATGGTAGTGCCGAGTTCGTTCGCGATTACGCAGATTTTCTTGAATCTCATATAGAGCGCTGGACGGTTACAAGCGAAGGGACCCTGGTCCCTGGAATCAATCGTCACTACATCCGCATCAATCCCGCCAGTGCAGGTGATTGTTCTGATGAGGACCCGAATTGCGGAACCGTATTACTCGCCAACCAGCCCCCTGGAGCGCGATGTGAATTTCCTGCGAAAGAGATCGTTGATGCCGGGTTTCTCGAACTAGTGCGTTACGGCATCCGTAGCGCAAATGATCCTATTATCAGGGACTCGCTTCGTGTGGTGGATGCCGTGCTGAAAGTTGAGACGCCCTACGGTCCGGCTTGGCGCCGGTACAACCATGATGGCTATGGCCAGCGCGAAGATGGTTCGTCGTACACCGGCTGGGGCAAGGGCCGACCTTGGCCGTTGCTTACAGGCGAGCGCGGACATTACGAGATTGCGGCAGGACTTGATGCTTCGCCCTTTTTGAAAGCTCTTGAAAGCTTCTCGCAAGGAATCGGCCTGATGCCAGAACAGATCTGGGACGGACCGGACCTGCCCAACCATTATCTTCGTTTCGGTGGAACTACCGACGCGGCAATGCCGCTGATCTGGGCTCATTCCGAATACGTCAAGTTGCACCGTTCTGCAGCGGACGGCAGAGTCTTCGATCTGATCGAGCCTGCATGCGAGCGGTACGTGCGAGGAAACGGCAAACGTAAGACCATGGAAGTTTGGAAGGCGAATCGCCAGGTGCAAACCGTGCCTGCGGCAACGCTCCTCCGAATACAAGCAGATTCTCCATTTCTTTTGCACTGGACGGACGACGATTGGCAACACTCAGTCGATACGAGGTCAATAGGCACGGCGCTTGGCCTTGAATTCGTTGACATTCCACTGCCTGAGGAGCAGAAGGACCCGATTCGATTCACTTTCCTTTGGCTTGAAGAAAATCGCTGGGAAGGCAATGACTATACCGTGAAGATCAGCGGACACAAAACCGCACACGTCAGGGCGAATTCTCGGCGGACAAGCAAAGCACACCGCAAACACGCAACCACCCTCGGATGAGCGCTCGCTCTTGGATCCGGGCAAGTCGGCCTTTTCCTACGCAGAACCCGATTCCTTCAAGCGAGGCCCACCTTACTTTCTTGCTGTCACGTTGGGATGCCGATGAAAATGCGCTTCATAATAATGCGGGTGTAGCGGATGCCGAAGCTGGGCGGTTACCTTTTCTCGACCATCGCGCGAATAGTTCAGCAAGACGACGTTTCGAGATCGCGCCCGAATTGCTACATTCTCAAAGTCAGCCTCTGAACGGTAGGACTGAAGGCTGTGGCCGTCGGGCACTCGTTTACTTCGAGCGGAAATACTCACACTGTAGCTTGTTGATTGCTGGGCAATTACTTCAAGTCTGTAGGTCCCGCTCACAGGTCCGCATACCTGGATTAGTCCTCGGCAACTATCCGTACTGCCCAGATCGTCGCAATCGAGGTAGCCTTGCGCCACAGGCAATGCATCCCAGGCGCGCTTGGTAACCGGATCAAAGCCAAATCGCCGTCCACGCGGATCCGTCAACACGATACCTATATTGGGTAGGCCACTGTTGTCCGTACGGAAGACAATATCGAGCTCGCCCAGTGCAAAGCAGTCCCCAGTGTCGTCGGGATCGAGTTCGTCAATGACGGCACGAATGTGGTTATCAGCGAACCTTGTGACAAGCGCGAAATTCGCGTGGCTCAAGACAGGCGTCGGGATGATCATTATAAGCAATGTGAGTAGCTTCAGAATTCTGCAGTTCAACATCTTCGCTTCCATTCGGCTCGCATGTCGCAATACATTTGCCAACATTTCATTGCCGACATTCGTTCCTCTCTGCGTTTTCTCAAACGATTAGGCGTATGCCCGCCCCTTTCTTAGCGAATTCGACTGTCGAGTAACTCGGCTGTATCGACAGTTTCGACCTCTTCGACACGTTCGTGGCATACGGGCCGACAGAATTCGTTGATTCGGCGGTGTCTGGCGAGGCCTCGGCTTTGGCACGCGATGTGCCTTTCCGAAATATGTAGGATCGGTCACCTTCCTTGTGGAGATAACGGATTGAAACTCAGGAAATGGAATCGCCTGACTGACGCGCCTGACGAGCGGACGACCTTCGGGCCACATTACACAACTAGCCGAGCGGCGTCACAGCTCAGGCGCGTCAGCGAATCGATTCAGAGACAAATAATGATTAAGCGGATATGTGCAGGATTAATGAGTGTAGTGCTGCTGCTGAATGTACTGGGCTGCAACAGCAGTAAGGTGCGAGCTTCGGCCCCGCCTCCACCGCCGATGGTCGAAGTCGCACCTGTCGTTCAACGGACCGTGCCCATTATGGGCGAGTGGGTAGGAACGACTGAAGGATATGTCAACGCGCAGATTCAGCCTCAGGTAAGCGGTTACCTCATTCGCCAGGACTACCACGAAGGATCGTTCGTTCGAAAGGGCCAGCTGCTGTTTGAGATCGATCCCCGGCCATTCCAAGCAGCGCTCGATCAAGCTAAAGGACAACTGGCACAAGCGGAGGCGCAGGTGGCCAACGCTGACTTGAATGTAAAACGCGACATTCCTGAGGCGGAAGCTCACGCCATTCCTCAGAGTCAGCTTGATAGCGATACGCAGTCTCTTCGCGGGGCGAAGGCAGCAGTCGAGGCCGACCAGGCGGCGGTCGAACAGGCGCAGTTGAATCTGGGCTACACGAGAGTCGTCTCGCTGGTCGATGGAATCGCCGGAATTACCACCGTGCAGGTGGGCAACTTGGTAGGCCCATCCGCGGTGCTCACATCAGTTTCGCAGGTCGATCCGATCAAAGTTTATTTCCCGATAAGCGAACAAGAATATTTGCGCATCGCGGATGGCGGAACTCCGGGCAGCGTAGCGTGGCTGACGCACGCCTCACGGATTGCGCTGCAGTTGACTTTGTCCGACGGGCGGACCTACTCGTATCCGGGGAAGATTGTCTTCGCAGACCGTCAGGTCAATGCGCAGACCGGAACCATCCAGATCGTGGGTGAGTTCCCCAATCCGAAAAATCTGTTGCGGCCTGGCCAGTACGCACGCGTTCGGGCTATGACGGGAACCATCACGGGAGCGCTACTGGTGCCGCAGGCGGCAGTGAGTCAGGCGCAAGGCAGCTACCAAGTCACCGTAGTTGGTGCTAATAATCGGGCGCAACTTCGCACAGTAAAGGTCGGACCCACTGAAGGCTCCCTCTGGGTGATTAATACCGGCCTGAACCCAGAAGAACGTGTGGTCGCTGTCGGCGCCGAGAAAGTCAAAGACGGCGATCTAGTAAATCCCTCACCGTTCAAGGATTCGGAGAATCGCTAATCATGGCCAATTTCTTCATTCGACGACCCATCGTGGCGATTGTGATCGCAATTCTCATGGTCGTTGTCGGCGCAATTACGATCGCCACGTTGCCAGTGGCTCAGTTCCCGCAGATTGCACCGCCCGAGATCCTGTTGCAAGCTACCTACCCGGGTGCGGATGCGCAGACGCTCGAGCAAGCCGTTGATACGCCTATCGAGCAGCAAGTCAGCGGCGTGGACAACATGAACTACATGTATTCCCTAAACGCAACCGCCAATCAGCAAACGCAGCTGCTTATCGATTTCGATCTCAAAACAGATCCCAACACCGATCTGTTGCTCACGCAGTCGCGTCAGCAATTGGCAAACGGTCAGCTGCCGCCGGAGGTGAACAATTACGGAATCACCCTCAAGAAGTCGGCGACTGCTCCCCTCATGCTGATCGCCCTGTACTCGCCTCACGGCACTCGCGATGCGAATTACCTGGCGAACTACGCGTACATCAATCTTAATGACCCCATCGCGCGATCGTACGGTGTCGGCCAAGCCATAGTATTCGGCTCGGGCCAGTACGCCATGAGGTTGTGGGTGAAGCCGGACCAGTTGGCGAAGCTGGGTATAACCGTCACAGACATTGTCAACGCAATTAGAGCCCAGAACACTGTCAATCCCGCTGGTCAGGTCGGGGGACAACCAGCTCAGAACAATCAGCAATTCACTTATGCCGTGCTGGCTCAAGGCCGGCTGACTACGCCAGAGCAATTCGGCGACGTTATCGTGCGCGAAGCGGCGGATGGCGGGACCGTTCGCGTTAAAGACGTGGCCCGAGTCGAGCTCGGCACCCAAGACTACAGCATGATCTGTCGTCTGAACGGCCAGCCTGCTGCCGGTCTGGCCGTCTATCAGTTGCCTGGATCGAATGCTGTTCAAACTGTGAAAGGCGTCCGGAAGCTCATGGCACAGATGAAGCAACGCTTCCCGCAGGACATCGATTACGCCATTTCGCTCGACCAGACACTTCCGGTCTCAGAAGGCATGAAAGAGATCATTGTGACTCTCGTGATCGCGATCGTTCTGGTGATACTGGTCGTCTATCTGTTCTTGCAAGACTGGCGCGCCACCCTGATCCCCATGCTCGCTGTGCCTGTCTCCTTGGTTGGAACCTTTGTTCTTTTCCCGCTCTTCGGCTTTTCGATTAACACGCTCTCGATGTTCGGGTTGGTGCTCGCTATTGGATTGGTGGTCGATGACGCCATCGTCGTTGTTGAAGGCGTGCAACGGCATATCGACGAGGGGTTGCCTCCGAAGGACGCAGCCCGAAAAGCAATGGAGGAGCTATCCGGTCCGGTCGTCGGTATCGCTCTAGTTCTTTCGTCGGTGTTTGTCCCGACTGCTTTCATCCCGGGCATTACGGGAAGGCTTTATCAGCAATTCGCAATCACGATTGCCATATCGGTCATTCTGTCGGCCTTTAACGCTCTTACGCTCAGCCCGGCTCTCGCCTCAATTCTGCTACGACCCAAGAAAGAGACTCATGGGCCACTTGCGAAATTCTTTGGCTGGTTCAATCGCCTATTCCAACGCACAACCGAAGGCTACGTTCGCTGGTCGGGCGTACTTATTCAAAAAGTTGTACTGATGCTGGTGATTCTTGTGGCTTGTGGTGTAGGCGGGTTTTTCTTCGGAAGCCGACTGCCGTCAAGCTTTCTGCCCGATGAAGACCAGGGTTATATGTTCGTCAACATGCAGCTTCCAACCGCCGCCTCGCTCGAACGCACGAGCGCAGCCGCGAAACAGGTAGAACAAGTTCTGGCAAAGACGCCGGGAGTTCAGTACACGACAACTGTTGGCGGTTTCAGTTTGCTCAGCTTCGTTCGGACTACGTACAACGCGTTCTTCTGGGTGTCACTAAAAGACTGGGATGAGCGCAAGACCAGAGCGGAACAGTTCCAGGAAATCAAGACGCGTTTGAATCGGGAACTCAGCCGACTTCCGGAAGGAACTGTTTTCAGCTTCTCCCCGCCGGCGATCCCAGGCGTCGGCACCTCCGGCGGATTTCAGTTTGTTCTCGAGGACCGGGCAGGTAAGGACGTGCAGTTTCTCACCCAGAATCTCGATAAATTTTTGGCAGCAGCCCGCAAGCGCCCCGAGATCGGCATGATAAGCACGACCGCCATACCGAGCGTGCCGCAGCAGTTCGTCAACGTGGACCGCGAAAAAGTTCTGAAACAAGGCGTGGCAATCAGCGACGTTTACCAAACAATTCAGGCGTTCATGGGTGGTCTCTTCCTTAATTACTTCAACGATTTTGGTCGAACCTGGCAGGTGTACGTCGAGGCCGAAGCGCCCTACCGAGCGAATACCGGAAACCTGGGACAGTTCTACGTCCGAAACAATCAGGGTCAGGCGGTGCCACTCTCCGCGCTTGCAAATTTCGAAACCCGTTCAGGGCCCGAGTTCACCATGCGCTACAACGAGTATCGCTCGGCACAAGTCAACGGCAGCGCGGCACCCGGATACAGCTCGGAGCAGGCGACTGCGGCTCTAGAACAGGTTTTCAAGGAAACCATGCCCAGAGAGATGGGCTTCGACTACATGGGCATGTCGTACCAGGAGCAAAAGGCGCGGGAGGGAGTGCCGCCTAGCGTCATCTTCGCATTTTCCCTGCTCTTTGTTTTCCTGATTCTGGCGGCGCTTTATGAAAGTTGGAGCCTACCGTTCAGCGTGCTCCTAAGCACGCCAGTAGCGGTGCTCGGCGCCTTCGGAGTGCTATGGCTCCGCCGCTGGCTGCTGGGGCTATTCTTGCCGCCTTATATGGTTCAAATCGAAAACGATGTTTACGCGCAGATCGGTTTGGTGATGTTGATCGGTCTAGCCGCCAAGAACGCGATTCTGATCGTGGAGTTTGCCAAGGAGCAATACGAACATGGCAAGCCGCTGGCGGACGCGGCGCTTGAAGGCGCACGGCTTCGCTTCCGTCCAATCATGATGACCTCGTTCGCTTTCATTCTGGGATGCATTCCGCTATGGACTGCCTCCGGAGCAGGCGCGGTGGCGCGCCAGGTCATGGGCACGACAGTGATCGGCGGCATGCTGGCGGCCACCCTCGTCGGCGTGTTCCTAATACCTGCGATTTTCCATGTTGTCGAACGAATTTCAGGTGCTGATCGGCGAAAAGCAGTGCAACTGGTGCCCTCTGAAGTACCAGTTGAAGGTGACTAATAACAATGAAGAAGCTATTGCCAATTGTCTTGATTGCAGTGGGCCTGCTCTCCGGGTGCCTGATGGGGCCGAAATACAAGCGCCCTACTGCTGACATCCCGCCAAGTTATCGTTCGGCAACTCCGGACCAGACGGCCGCCTCGTCGCTCGGCAATGAGCAGTGGTGGCAGGTGTATCAGGATCCGGTGCTCACACAACTGATTCATACCGCGCTGGCGCAAAACTATGATGTGCGAATTGCCGCCGCACGTGTTCTCGAAGCCCAGGCGCAACTTGGCATTACCCGTTCGAATCAGTTCCCCTCCGCCAGCGTTGGGGCGGACATTTTCAGCCAGCAAAACGCGAGGGTTTCTAAGCTATTTCCGGCTTACCAGGTCAATGCGGGCGAACTGAATTTAGGGGTGATCTGGAACCTGGACTTCTGGGGAAAGTATCGCCGCCAAACCGAGGCAGCTCGTGCCGAAGTACTCGCGACCGAGTGGGGGCAGCGCGCGGTGATTTCGTCGCTGGTTGCAAACGTAGCGACGGCCTACTTTGAGCTTCGTGCGCTTGACAGCCAACTCGAAATTTCGCAGCGTACGCTGACCTCGCGGCGACAATCACTGCAGCTGACTCACCTGCTTGAAACACACGGCTCTGCTTCCGGACTCGACGTGAGTCAAGCCGAGCAACTTGTTTATACGGCATCTGAAACGATTCCGGATCTCGAACGGCAAATTCAGCAGCAGGAAAACTTGCTGAGCACCTTGCTCGGACAAAATCCGGGACCTATTGCGCGTGGACGCGCCCTGACGGAACAACCACTCCTCCAAAACGTTCCGGCCGGCCTCCCCTCAGAACTATTGGAGCGCCGGCCGGACGTCCGTCAGGCAGAAGAGATCATGGTTGCAACAAACGCGCAAGTTGGAGTTGCCAAAGCCTCATTCTTTCCCAGCTTATCCCTCACCGGGTTGGGCGGACTGGAGAGCAACGCGTTGCACAAATTTATCAGCGAGCCCTCTGAGACCTGGTACGGAGCCCTCAGCGTGAGTCAACCCGTCTTCCAAGGTGGGGCACTGCGGTCGGGACTCAGGCTCGCTCGTGCGAACTGGCAAGAAGCAGTGCTCTCCTACCAACAAACCGTTCAGAACGCGCTCGGACAGGTATCGAATGCGATCATTGCTTCTCAAAAGAACCGCGAGTTCCGCGAACAGCAGGACCTCCTGACACAAGCGGCGCAACGGTCCGACCAGCTCTCGCAGGTACTTTATCAGCACGGCGGCGCGAGTTATCTCCAGGTCTTGACCAACGAAACGAATTACTTCTCTGCAGAACTGAACCTCGTACAGGCCCAGCTCGGCGAACGATTGGCGCTGGTTCAGCTTTACCAGGCTCTTGGCGGAGGGTGGCAGCAATAGTGGCAAAATGAGAAACGATTTTGGAGAGGTAGACGTAAAGAAAGGCAGTTTGACAATGAAGACGAAGTTGTTTTTTTCGATACTCGTATTGGTTAGTGTCGTACCGGGTGCGCTTGCAGCTGGTAACGAGGGCGGAACGAATGTTCATACTGGAAACGCTCATTTGGTTGTTACTCCCGTGGACAAGCCAGCGTCCACGAATGTTCCCTCCGGCCCTGGTGTTCTGGCGAACGATCCGAAGCAAGCGTCGCAGGACTTTGACTCTATATTGATTGCAATTACGGAGAAGTTCTCTGGCACGCTTGCGGCTGTTGCCGACGCGATTAAACGTGGCGAACTAACCACAGATCAGGGGAGAGAGATCAGTGCACAGCAATATCAGCTGGTCCAAATGCAGTTTGAACTGGTCAGTCTGTGGCGTGAAATGGAGGAACAGGATTCGGCGAAAATTCCAACGCTTCAGGCCAGCCCGGATCTCAGGCAAGAAAACGAAACCGTGGTGGTGGCGTTGCCCTTTTCGTCGTTGCAACTCAACCCCTCCATGGCTGAGTACCTCGGTTTGACGCCATCCCAAATTGACGCTATCCAGCAAGTGATGGTGCGGGAACAACATAGGCTTGAGCCTTTGATGTCACAGTTTCGAATTACTCGAGAGAAGTTTTCTGCAATCGGCAGTGACCACATGAGCGAGATGAAGAGCCTGGCTGACACGGAAGCAACTGTGTTGGGAAAATTGATCGTCGCCAACGCTCGCATGCAATCCAAAATCTACAAGATTCTAAGCCCCGAGCAGCAAAAAAAGATCAACGAACTCAAACGAAGGCAGGGGACAGGCCACGATGCGCGTTAAGGAGAAGCGCGAAGGTGATGCATCTTCGGTGAAAATGACCCCGCGATTCGACGCGCGCCCCTCAACCAGGTCTTCGCCGAAGATTGCAACGGCAATAGTACATAGGAAAACGGCTCTCATGTGCTTCGATTACGCTGTTAGAATCGGGTAATTTGGAGGCAATCTTGAGCGCAACTCAGCCGCACGTGGTGATCGTTGGCGGCGGTTTCGGCGGACTCTTCGCGACGCGTGCGTTGGCCGGCTCTCCCGTCAGCGTGACGCTGATCGACAAACGGAACTACCATCTCTTCCGTCCCATGCTCTACCAGGTGGCCACGGGGCTGTTATCCGCCGACGAAATTGCGGGGCCGCTCCGCTCCATCCTGAACCGCCAGAAAAATGTTGACGTGTTGCTCGACGAAGTCAGCGGGATCGACACGGAAAAGCGGCTGGTTCATTTGAAACAGCACGTGGTACCGTACGACTTCCTAGTGATCGCGACCGGAATTCAATACAACTACTTTGGTCATGAGGACTGGCGGCGCACGGGGCCGGGCCTCGAATCGCTGGACGACGCCGACCTGATTCGCGGCAAGATTTTGCTGGCCTTCGAGCGCGCCGAGGAGATTGCGGCGCTCGACCAAGCGGACACGGAGAAAATACGCCAACTGCTCACGTTTGTCCTGGTCGGCGCGGGGACGGTGGGTGTGGAAATGGCGAGCACTCTGGCGGAAATGTCGCGCATGGCTTTGGCGCACGATTTTCGCCACATCGATCCTCGCTCGGCGGGGATCCTCCTGTACGAGGCGGCCCCGCGGGTGCTTCCCACTTTTCCGGAGATCCTTTCGGCCAAGGCGCAGCGCCATCTGGAGAGCCTGGGCGTGAAGGTGTATACGAACACGCGCGTCACGAATGTGGACGCCGCTGGGATCGTCGTCAATGGCGAGCGTGTTCTGGCCGGCACGGTGTTGTGGAGCGCGGGCGTGCTGGCGTCTCCCGCAGGCCGATGGCTGGGAGCACCATCTACAATTCGGGAAAGATTATCGTGAACTCAGACCTTTCCGTGCCGGGGCACCCTGAGATTTTTGCGATTGGCGACACGGCGCACGTCGTGGCCCAGGCGCGGAATTTGCTGGGCATAAAGGCGAAGGAGCCAGTGGCCATGCCTGGAGTAGCGCAGCCGGCCATTCAAGAGGGCAAGTACGTGGCCGGCTTGATTCGGCGCCGCGTGCAAGGACAGCGGTCGCCGGGCACCCTTCTGGTACTGGGACAAGGGCGATCTGGCGATTGTGGGCCGCACCTATGCCCTCGCGGATCTTCGTTTCTTACGCTTCACGGGA
>Ga0075425_100006050_pt1 | contig 12638 bp, 11 predicted proteins | sample SoiMethybrSBSTD4_FD_75300 | JGI IMG/M metagenome (GOLD analysis project Ga0075425, IMG submission 75300) | Bulk soil microbial communities from a Populus tree surrounding site in Tennessee, USA - Soil MetaG P. TD hybrid SBSTD4 | ecosystem: Environmental > Terrestrial > Soil > Tree plantation...
CCATATTTGTAGCCGAAGCTCACCACCGAAATCAGCATGGGGTGACGGTCGGGATTCTTGAAACGCCGGGTGATGAAGTTACGTAGTTCGTGCACGTTGAACTGCGTCGAGTCGATCACCACGTCGGCCAGCGAACGGATCGGTTCCATCAGCTTCCGTTCGTGCAGCAGGCTTTCGCGCACCGAATGGTCTTTGCCCAAGGGATGCGGCCGCCGCGTTTCGCTATACCGCCGCAACAGCGCTTCGTCGTTCGCCTCGATGAACAACAGAGAAATCCCGTGCTCGCGCCGCAGATGTTTCAGCAAACCAGGCAGCTTCTGCAGCTGCTGCCCCTCCCGCGCGTCCACCAGCAATGCGGCGCGGCTGAACTCCGCTTCGCCCGCCGCGTGCAGTTCCGCAAAAATCGGAATCAGCTCCACCGGCAAATTGTCCACGCAATAAAAGCCCATGTCCTCAAACGCGCGCAATACGGTGCTTTTGCCGGAGCCGGAAAGCCCGGTCAGAATGACGAGTTGGCTGGAATCTCTTTTCCTAGGAACCTTCAAGTTGGAACGCGCACTCAGCTTTTCACCCGGCGCTGGTGGGTACTGGGAATGCGCATGTCTTCGCGGTATTTGGCAACGGTGCGGCGCGTCACGTGAATGCCCGCGTCTTCCAGTTTCGCCGCGATGTGCTCGTCGGTCAGCGGCTTGGCGCCGTCTTCTTCCTCAATCATTTTTTTGACCAGGCGCTTCAGTGTGAGCAGCGACATCCCGCCGCCTTCGGGCCCGTTCACTGATTCGCTGAAGAACGAACGCAATTCCAGCACGCCCTGCGGCGTATGCGCATACTTGCTGGCCACCGCGCGGCTCACGGTAGAAGGATGCACGCCCACTTCTTCGGCGACTTCCTTAATCATCATAGGCTTCAACGCATCCGGCCCGTGATCCAAAAATTCGCCCTGCCGCGCGATGATGGACTGGCACACGCGCAGGATGGTGTGCTTTCTTTGCTCGATGTTCTTCAACAGTTGAATCGCCGCAGTAAATCTTTCCTTCACGTAGTTGCGCACATCGCGGTCGGCAGCGTCGCGCGCCAGCAAACGCCGATACGTCGGGCTCAGTCGCAATTGCGGCATGTCGTCTTCGTTCAGAAAAACCTGCCATGCGCCTTCCGTCTTACGGAAATACACGTCCGGCTCCACCAGCCGCGGTTCGGTTTTGTTGTAACGCAAGCCGGGCCGCGGATCGAGTTTCTTGATGGTCTCCAGCGTGCGCTTTACCACTTCAATCGGACGATTCACCGCGCGCGCAATTTCCTTCAGCTGATTGGATTGCACCTGCTTCAGATGTTCGGAAACAATTTGCTGCGCCAGTGTATTCTGCGAATCAAACGCCTTCAGCTGCAGCAGCAGGCATTCGCGCAAATCTCGCGCACCCACGCCGATCGGGTCGAAATCCTGCACCACCGCGACGGCATCTTCCAGATCGTCCTGCGTGTATTTCCCTTCCTGCAGCAGCTCTTCCTGCGAAGCCGTCAAGTAGCCGTTCTCATCGAGATTGCCGATGATGCTTTCCGCGATTTCCCGCACTGCGTCGGAACAAATGGTCACGCTGAGTTGCCAGGTGAGGTGCTCGGTCAATCCTGCCGGCGAAGACAAAAACTTCTCAAACGACGGCCTCTCGGAAATTTCGCGCTCTTGCGACTTTCCGCCGTCGCCGCCGGTGTCCAGATACTGATTAAAGAAAGTCCCGACGTCGAATTCATCGAACGGATTCGACTCCGGCTTTTCCGGCACTTTTTCCGTTTCGTTTTTCAGGAAGTTTTCGTCGCTGTAGTTGTCGCTTGTGGTGGGCTCTTCGCTAAGCTCTTCCAGAACGGGATTCGCCACCACTTCGGCGTTGATCATTTCGCGCAATTCCAGGCGGTTCAGCGCCAGCACGCTGACCATCTGAACCAGACCGGGCGTCAGAATCTGCTTCTGCGCCACCTTTAGGTTGAGTTTGAGTCCCTGCCAGGCCATGGTTGCCGAAAAATCGTTCCTTCCTTCTGCTCCTCGGTAATGGCTAAATCCTAATTCAGGCGGAAATGGTCGCCCAGATACACGCGCCGGACTTCCGAATCGTTGCTCAACTCCTCCGGACGCCCTTTGCGAAAAATCTTGCCGCTTTTCAGAATGTACGCGCGGTCCGTCACCGTCAAGGTCTCTCGTACATTATGATCCGTGATGAGCACGCCGATGCCGCTTTTGGCAAGCTCCCGAATAATTTCCTGTAAATCCTTGACAGTCAGCGGATCGATCCCGGAAAAAGGCTCGTCCAGCAGAATGAAGGAAGGCTCCAGCGTCAGTGATCGCGCGATCTCCAGCCGCCGCCTCTCTCCGCCCGACAATGTGTAGGCCTTGCTGGTCCGCACGGTTTCCAGTCCCATCTGCACCAACAGCTCCTCCAAACGGTCGCGCTGTTGTTCCGGAGTGAGAGGGAGGGTTTCCAGAACTGCCAGTAGATTCTCTTCGCTCGTAAGCTGCCGAAAGACCGAAGGTTCCTGTGGAAGGTAGCTGATGCCGCTGCGGGCCCGAAGGTACATCGGGAGATCAGTGATCTCCTCGCCGTTCAACAAAACGCGGCCGGAATCGGGCCGGGCCAGACCCACTAGAATATAAAAGGTAGTTGTCTTGCCCGCGCCGTTAGGTCCCAAGAGCCCAACGACTTCACCCTGTCCGATCTCCAGTTCTACGTCGTCAACGACCTTGCGCCCGCGATACGACTTGTGCAATTCGACGGCCTGGAGCTTCAGCATTCCTCGTCACGTCGTGACCGCCAGAGGCCACTTCTATTTTTCGACTCGGTGCTTCGTCAGTGTGCGCGATCCGTTTTCAGAATCCACGATGATCGTAGCATCCGCTAAAAAGAAGGTCAATTGACGGCCCGTGGTGCTGCCTTCACTGGCGTCAAAAATTGTAGGCGTTCCGCCGGTCATGACGAATTTTCCGTCGGCCGCGGTGTACTCGCCGCGCTCGGCCGTTGCCCTGCGATCGCCTTGCACTACCGTTATGCCACCGCTACCCACCGCTCGGTTGATCTGCTGCGCCTCCTGTCCCGCGCCACTCGCGCGGCTGAAATACAAATCCAGGTCTTGGCCGCTCATTTTCTGGTCGGGCGCTTGCACTACGACGTTTTGCGAAAGGTGGGCACGATTTTCCGCGTCCCAAAAAGTCAGCTTGGCCGCTTGTGCGTGCCACAGCGTGGGTGCCTTCAGCGATTTCGCGGTTCTGTTTTGCACTGCGTTCGCATTGCTGGATGCTTGCGGAAAAACGGCTCGCACATTTCCCGCTGCCTTCAACACGCGTTCGTTTCTCAGGAGCTCGATCGATTCGGCTTCCATCACCGAATCGCCCTGCCATAATCGCGCGTGGCCACTGTAGAGCGCCCGCCCTATTCGGGCGTTGCCCGTCATATTGTCCGCGCTGATGTTTGAAGCCGCCGGCGCCAGGTGCACAGTGGTGTTCCGCGCGGAGAGATCAGACGACCGCACGTTCCCTTCGCCGCGCACATCTCCGGTCGCCTGCCAAAATATCAGCTTCTGTGCGGAGGTCTGGCTCGTCAGATCGCGGGCCGTAGCGTGGCCGGTCAGCGTCGCCGTCTGGTCCGCTCGCACAAATTCGGCTTTATCTGCGCGCGCGGTGCGCTGCAACTCGCTCAACTGCACGTTTTCGCTGAGTTCCATGAGCGACCAGCCGTCGTTCCGCTCCATCAATACAAACCCGTTGTTCGCGCTCGCCGTTTGTTTGTTGCCGCCGGCAACCGTTCTTTCGGTCTGCACACTGCCTTTCGCGTCCAGCCGCGAAGCTGCTCCCACTGAATCAAACTTCATGCTTAGCTGATTTGCTTGCAATACCGTACGCGCCGCTTTGCTGCTGGTGTTCGCCGCGTCATTCAGTTCCAGGCGGCCGGGTCCGCCCGTTTCCGCGCTCTGCAAGCGCGCGCCGCTCGCATTCCCCTTTTCTGCAAAGGCAATCCGTAACTCGTCAGTGGTCAGTCTGCGCGAGTCGCCGCCTTCGGTTTTGCTTACGCCTGACGTGGCGTTCGTGGTTGCCTCCACGCCGCCCTTCAGCACCAGGAGTCTTGGCGCGTTAAGACCCGCAACCATTTCCATCTCTGCGCTTTGCGATTTGACCGTTTGTATTTCGGCGCCGTCGACCGCCTCGCCGCTGACACGGCCGTTTGCCAGCGCGCGCGTAATCCACCCTGCCGGAGCGAAATCCACCGCAATTTCTTCTGCTTCCAGCCGCTGGCGACCCGCGCCTTTTTCTGATGTAAATTCCGGCAGAAACTCTCGGCCGTCGCCTTTCGCCGTCAGACGCTTCGCGTGGAAATTTTCATCCAGGCTCAACTGCAATGCGGCGGCGGTCAGGCGTTCCATCTTTGTTTTGGCTTCCGCTGGCCCGGCCAGATACATGGTCCCCGCATCGCGCTGAAACTCCATTCGTGAGCCGGTAACTTCCACCGGTTCCTTCGCGGTGGCCGTGGAGCGCCGCGGCGCAGCAGTCCCCTTCGTGGAGGCCGGTGGATCCAGCTTCAGCCGGACATTGTGCAGCAGTATCAGCGTCCCTTCTTCTGAGTGATAGGTCGCTCCGAGCGCCTGTCCGCCTCCGTTGGCAAAGGTAAATCGGACTTCCTGGTCGGTTTTTGCTTCGCCGCTGGCGCGGTTGAACACCACACCGCGGGTTTCCACCTTCATGGCTGCTCCCGCACCAGTGACGGCTCGCTCCTTCGCGGCTTCCCACTCCAGTTTGCTCATCAGCATGATCTCCACATCGCCTGAGCAATCAATGTCGCCGCTGTCCTTGCTGTACCTGCAGGCATGCGTCTCCAGCGTGTCGTGTCGCGCGCCGTCTTTCCCAAAAATAGTGACCTTCACGCCTTCCAGATCGGTAGCGTTCAGCCCTCTGAAGTCGATCGACTTCATCGCTTCCACCGTAAATACCGTTCGCGTTCCTTCGCCTTTAGAAAATGTCAATTTCGTGGACTGCCGCTCCACGTTCACCGCCGGCGATGGCGGCGCATCTTTTCGTTCGTTGTAGCGCGTCCATCCACGTTTCAGGTACACGCCCACCGTCAGCCCGGCGCATACCAACGCTGCTGCCGCACTCCATCGCGCGTACTTCGCCGCTTCGCTCTTTTTCATCGTAGTGCCACCTGTTGCGGCGGCATCTTGTTCAGTTAATCAGAATAGTCGCGCGCTGTATAGAATGCGCGTGCCTTGCCAGGTTGGTTACCACTGGATTCCGGCTGCGATTAGCCCGCCGTCTCGGCCGTGGCTGCAGGAAGGTGGGGCAGAATTCCCACGTTGGCGACTGCGACGCTGTCGCGATTTGTGTTCTTCACCAGGTACATCGCTTCGTCCGCCAGGTGCAGCAATCCCTCTTTGGTTCGCGAATCCACGGGGTAGGACGCCACGCCCATGCTCGCCGTCAGCTTGATGTTCAACCCATCGTTTTGCAGCCAGGTATTTTCGCGGATCAGCTTGTGCAGCCTCTTCGCCACGTTCATGGCATTGTCTTTGGAGGTCTGCGGCAGCAGCAGCACAAATTCATCGCCACCATAACGAAACGCAAAATCAATCAACCGGCAATGTCCCTTCAGCGAATTTCCGATTTCCGCCAGCAGCCGCGAACCCACCAGGTGACCCTGCGTGTCGTTCACCTGCTTGAAGTGATCCAGGTCAATAAAAATCAGCGAAAATTCGTAGTTGTAGCGCTGCGAACGGTAGATCTCGGTTTCTAGGATGAAGCTCATGTGCCGCGCGTTGTAAAGCGTCGTGCAATCGTCGGTAATCGTCAGTTCATGAATGCGTTTGACGTGGCGGGCATTTTCCAGCGCGATCGCCGCAAAATCCGAAAGCGCTTCCAGCAGCTTCAGGTCGCGGGGATCAAATCCTTCCGGTCCGATGCAGTTGATCAGCTCGATTACGCCCAGGCAGGTATCGCGGAACCGCACAGGCACAGCAACAATCGAGCGCGTCTCGGTCTTGGTCTTTTCGTCTACCTGGCCAAAAAAGCGGGTGTCCTTCGATGTGTCCGGCACAACTACAGTTTCGCCGTGTGCCGCCACCCATCCGGCGATACCCTGGCCCATCTTGACGCGCACATCTTTCAAAGCCGTCGAAGCAGTGCCGACGGCCAACTCAAAATACAGTTCCTGTTTCGCTTCATCGAGCAGCAGCAGCGACCAGTTGTCGGGGCGCAGAAATTCGTCGATCTTTTCCATGATCGTGCGCAGCACCTGGTCGAGCTGCAGCGACGACGTCAGCGCCTTGCCGAGTTCCTGGAAGACCGCGATTTCACCGGCTTCGCGTCTGACTTCCGGGAGACCCAAATTGCGGCGCCGCTCCACGGCCGGAAACTGTTTGGTTTCCTCCACGCTGGGCATTTCCTGTCCTCTGCGTACGCGGTTCTTGCAAAGTCTTGCGAAAACACCACTCCGCCCGCAGGCCTGCTGTGTCTGCTCTTCCCCGCCAGTATAGGCGCCGCACAAAATCCCGCGCAACCAGTCCGTGGTACAGGCGTAGCCTTTTCGCCATCCGGCGTACCGGTCTTGCTCTCATAAATCCGCGCTTGGACGGTGTGATTGAAGTCTGCGGGTGGCCCGATCCAGTCGGCGCAACCCAGCATAGAATTCGGGTAATCGCATTCGGAAACTGCACTCCCAAAAGCCCGAGCAGCGGAACCACAAGCAGAAATAGGATGCGGCTGACGAATCCCGCATCCCAGTCGATTTCGCCGGGCTTGGTGCCGTTCAGGCAGCTCAGCACCGCGTCGCGGTTCATCTGCACCGCCACTGCTTTACAAAAGTACTCCGACTACGCCGAGAGTAATTCCCGCTATGTTTGACACTGCCTCCACCGCGCCAATATAGTCATGCGGAGATTTTACCTGCCGCTGCCGGCGCGAAGCGCTTGGCAGAGTCCAAGTTTCAGGGCAAGCACCGGCAACCCTACGAGCCCTGGGATGATGATGGCATGCCAGCACCAGGGATCGGTTCGACGCTATGGCCAAAGGCACGTTCGGAGAGCGTTTAAAGCGAGAACGAGAGCTGCGCGAAGTTTCGTTTGACGAGGTATCCAAGGCAACTCGAATTGCGCCGCGCTTTCTGGAAGCGCTGGAAAACGAACAGTGGGATAAATTGCCCGGCGGAGTTTTCGGGCGCGGATTTGTGCGCAGCATCGCACGCTACCTGGGATTGAGCGAGGAGAATCTGCTGTCTGAGTACGACCTGGCGCGCGGCGAGAGCGCCAATCCCGCGCTGCAAAAGACGGAAGAGCGGATTCCTTCGCCGCCCAAGTGGATTCCGGCCGTGGCGGTAGTGGCGCTCCTTGTCGTGCTGGCCGGTTTGATCGTTGGCGGGCGATACGCCTGGAAGGCGTATCTGGCGCATCGCGCCCAGAAAAAATCGTCGGCAATTGTCAGTCTACCGGCGACGGCGCAATCGCAAAACGCGGCGACGTCGATCGGGTCAGCGGAACGGCTGGAAGTGGCTGCGGCTGGTCCCGACGCCTTGTTGCTGGATTTGAACGCGCAAACCTTTGCGCGACTCGGCGCGACAGGCTCCTCCGGTACAATCGTGTGGACGCAAAAAGATTTGAGGCAAACCACCGGTGGAGACACTCAGCGCTGAAGCATTGGAAGACTTGCGTCAGGGCCGCGCCAGCCGCGAGAACAAGCTGGCGGTGTGTACCGGCGGCGTGCAAATCGCAGCCCCCGACTTGGCCGAAGTTCTTTCGGTGCTGGCACTCGACGCCGACGAACTGGTAGCCAGCCGCGCCCGCGATTCGATTCTGTCCCTGCCAATTCAAAATTTTGTGGAAGCCCTGAACCGCGAACAGGCGCTGGAACCGCTGTTCCAATACGCCGCGACGAATCTGGCCGGCAAGCCCGCCGTGCTCAACGCCATGATCAAGAACAAGAGTTGCGGCGCGGAGCATCTGGTTCCGATTGTGCCGCACCTTTCCACCCTGGACATTCAAGCGCTGATGGACGAACTGGAACGGGTGGTTGATTCGAAGGATCTGGTGTCGGCTCTGGAGAAGTCCAGTTCGGTGACGCTGGAGCAAAAAGCCCAGCTCAATGAACTGCTAAGCGACGAAACGCCGGATGAAGCGGCGCTGGCGCTGGCCGCCGCGGATCTGGAGATGGACGAAGAGCGACGGAAAACGTTGCTGCAACAGATTTCGGCGATGACGGTGGCGCAGCGCGTGAAATTCGCCATGAAGGGCGCGGCGGATGCGCGGCGCGTGCTAATTCGCGATACCAACAAAGTGGTGCAGCGCGCGGTGTTGCAATCGCCGCGGCTGACCGACCAGGAAGTAGAAGCGTTCGCTTCGATGACGAACCTGACGGACGAGATTTTGCGGCTGATCGGAAAGAGCAGAAGTTTTCGGAAGAATTACTCGGTGGTGCGGAACTTGTTGAACAACGGAAAAGCTCCGCTGGACGTAAGCATGAATTTGCTGCCGATGCTTAATCCGATGGACTTGAAGCGGTTGACCATGAACAAGAACGTGCCGGAGACGCTGCGGACCACGGCGGTTAAACTGCAACGCCAGCGCGCGGAGACGAAGAAATAAGGAGACGGGGCCAAAACCCATGTTCACTTGGAAAATCCTGGCACTCTTCGGCGCAACACTTGCCACATCATCGGTTTTTGCAGGGCGTTTTTTCAACTCGAACCCTGAAGATCCCTGGACCTCCAAGCAAACCGTGCAGGCAGCCGATTTCGCGAAGGAGCTACAGCAGGAGAAGGATCCGTACCCGACGGTGATTTACGTTGGAGTGAAAGCACTTTATGAGGGCGGACACATTCCCGGGGCAGTTTTCTACGGGCCGGGCTCGACCGAGCAGGGACTGTCGGACCTGAGGAAATTTGTGGCGACGTTGCCGAAGAATTCGGATGTTGTGTTGTACTGCGGATGCTGTCCGCTCGAGAAATGTCCGAATCTGCGGCCGGCTTTTAGCGCGCTGAAAGCTAGCGGCTTCGCGCGGCTGCGAGTACTGCTTCTGCCCACGAGCTTCCATACCGATTGGGTGGGAAAGGGCTTTCCCATTCACCGAGGCGAGAAGCCGTAGTTCCTTCGCTTCGCGCGCCGTTTTTCCCGACCAATGATGTACCATCAAGCCGTTTTGCGAGGTGCGATGGGAGGCAGCATGCGTCACGCTCGTTTTATGCCGGCAATTTTATCGCTGTGCATGATTTGTTTTCCGGTCGTTCCGGCCAGTGCTTTTGCACAGTCGGCGCTGCCGAAGCCGGACCAGGACACGGTACTGAAATCGGCGGACATCAAGGCCAGGCTCTTTCCCGAAGCGGTGTTTTTCCGCGGGCAATCGGCGCCAGTGCAGATGCGCAACACCGGCGGGGTGCATTTTACCGATGATCTTTATGTGCTCGCCGGCATGGTAGACAACTCGGGATATTCGACGGGCATTCGGGAAAAGTACCAAGCATATTTGCTGAGCGAAGTGACCCTGCAAATTGGCGGACAAACCCTGAAACCTGGCGCCTACGGAATGGGTTTTATCGAAGGCGGGAAATTTGTGGTAATGGATCTGGCGGCAAACGATGTTTTTCAGGCGGCGTCGCAACGCGACGCGGAAACGAAGAGGCCTATGCCGCTGCAGTTGGTGGCATCGGATGGCGGGAAGTACCGGTTGTATATGGGACGGGACTTCGTGGAGTTCAGCCGTAACAAATAGGCTGGAATTTTCGTCACATCACGCGCCAGTTCAGTTTTCAGTGCAAAACGCTCGCTCCGATCAAGAGTGCATACCATGACCAAGATGACCCACGTTCGCCGCATAGCTGCATGCCTGCTGCTGTTTGCGGCTGCAACGATCGCCGCGCCAAAGCCCGCGAAGCTGTTTTTTGACGGAAAGAGCTGGTGGGATCACGTGAAGGTGATCGCCGATGACAGCATGGAGGGCCGCGAAACCGGTAGCCTGGGGCTGCGGAAAGCGGAAGCGTACGCGGTCGAGCAACTGAAACGCGCAGGGCTGGAGCCTGCGGGCTCGGACGGGTTTTATCAGAATATTCAATTTGTACAGCGGCAGATCGACGAGAAGAATTCCTATGCGTTTTTAACGCGAAATGGGCAAGCGAACCCTGTTGCACTGGGCGACGACGCATATTTTTCAACACGAGTAGAAGGTTCGGATCAGGAAGTGAACGCGGAGTTGGTATTTGCGGGGAATGGATTGCAGGTGCCGGAGAGCCACCTGGATGAATTAGCGGGCTTGGACCTGAAAGGAAAAGTAGTGGTGTACCTGGCTGGATCGCCGGCGTCCGTGCCGGGCCCTTTGGCAGCGCACTATGGTGGATTGGCGCAGCGGTGGAAATCGTATGCGACGGCCGGTGCGGTGGGAATCATCGCGATTCCAAATCCGGCTTCGATGGATATTCCGTGGTCGCGGATGTCGCTGAATCGGGCGCACCCTTCGATGGATTTGGCAGATCGGGAGTTCAGCGAAATCGCCGGGTTGAAAGTGGCGATGGTGTTCAATCCGGCCGCCGCGGATGCGCTATTTGATAGCTCGGGGCACAGCTATGCGGAAGTGGCGGCGCTCGGGCGCGATCGGAAGGAGTTGCCGCACTTTGCGCTGGCGGTTTCAATGAGAGCGCTGGCGGCGATGCAAAAAGCACCAATTGAGTCAGCAAACGTTGTGGCGAAACTGACCGGAAGCGATGCCAAGTTGAAGAGCGAATATGTAGTGCTGTCGGCGCACATCGATCATGTGGGAATCGGCGAGCCGGTGAACGGCGACCGGATCTACAACGGAGCCATGGATGACGGGAGCGGTGTGGCGGCGGTGCTGGACATCGCGGCTTCCCTGAAGCAACACCCGGAAAAGTTGAAGCGGTCAGTGATTTTTCTGCTGGTGACGGCGGAGGAGAAAGGATTGCTGGGTTCGAAATATTTTGCGGCGCGGCCGACGGTGGACGCGAAGGCTATCGTGGCGGACATCAATATCGATATGTTCTTGCCGATCGTGCCGCTGAAGATGCTGCGGGTGCAGGGGATCAACGATTCTTCGCTGGGCGATCGAGCGGCGGACATCGCGAAGTCCTTTGGCGTGAAAGCGATGCCGGATCCGGAGCCGCTGCGAAATTTGTTCGTACGGAGCGATCAATACAACTTTATCCGCCACGGAATCCCGTCGGTGATCATGGATGTTTTTTACGAAGCGAATTCGCCGGAAGCACAGACTTTCAAGGACTGGCTTACACAGCGCTATCACGCGCCGAGCGATGACACCGACCAACCGGTGGACTTGCATGCGGCCGCGCTGTATGAGCAGATTGTCCGGCGACTGCTGGTGGATACGGCGAATGACGCGCAGAGGCCGCAATGGAAGGCGGATTCCTTTTTCAAGCGTTACGCGAGCGGGCCAGGTAACTAGGCGCAAAAGGGCGCCTCGGTTGGACGGCCGTATGAACATAGATGTGGAATGGCTGCGCAAAATCTGTTTGTCGCTGACTCATACGACGGAGCAGATTCAGTGGGGCAGCGACCTGCTGTTCAAGGTCCACGGCAAGATGTTTGCCGCCACGCCGCTGGAGCCCGCGCCGGTTTGCTTGTCATTCAAATGCTCCGATGAAGTGTTTGCCGAGTTGACCGAGCGGCCCGGCGTTATTCCCGCGCCATACCTGGCGCGAGCTAAATGGGTGGCGCTGGAAACGCACGATGCCATAGGGCGAGAAGAATTGGCGGAACTGCTGCGTGCCTCATACGAACTGGTGGTAGCCAAGCTGCCGAAGAGACTGCGAAGGCCGCAAGAAATCAAAGCGAGGAAAACCGCAGATAAACGTGCCCTGAAAAACAGGAATCGCGTGAAGAAGGCGAAGAGGCGCAGATAGCCCGGGGCACACAACTACGGCTTAAGATTCAGCGGCAAAACTCACGCAGTGACTTTATTTTGTGTGACTTTGGGAATGACGCGACGGAGCGGCTTGGCGCCCGGCAGAGGAAATGTCATATTCCAGAAATTGATGTCGGTGGAAAGAAATTCGACGCCGACATTGGTCTTCCCGTCGCGCTTGCGCTGAATGGAAGCAACATGGGCCTCGACTTTGCGCGCGCTGTTTTCGTTGATGAGCAGCAGCACCTGTCCGAGAACCAAGGGATGTTCGGTTTCAATTTGCGCGCCGTGCTGGCTGACCGCATTGGTCTTCGCGCGAATTGAGAACTTTTCGGAGTTTTCATTCTGCCCGTTGATTACCAGCGGGACAGTGAGTGCGACACGCTGAGTGCGCCGGCGCTCTTTGCAGCGAAAGTGAAGTAGGGACATACGCGCAACCACGCTCCGCCAGGTTTCGATCTTAGGGACGCTTCCGTGAGGAGGACAGAGCCTTTCGAAAGCCGCTCGGCCAATGCGCCGAGTTCTTGCTCCGGCTGCTGACGGAACTACACGTCCATCGTTGCAGCCATATTCGCAATTGTCCGCGGCCGCGACAATAGCGAAGCGGTACCAGAACACCCGACCTAGCGGATAGTACGGTAGTACCCTGTCCTGGCGACGTCAACGCCAATTTTTGGAAGGGCCTGCCAGGGTCCTCCCCTCAAACCTGTCAGGGAGTGGTGCAAAACCTCAATGCGTACCTAGCAAATTC
>Ga0075425_100006052_pt1 | contig 12637 bp, 9 predicted proteins | sample SoiMethybrSBSTD4_FD_75300 | JGI IMG/M metagenome (GOLD analysis project Ga0075425, IMG submission 75300) | Bulk soil microbial communities from a Populus tree surrounding site in Tennessee, USA - Soil MetaG P. TD hybrid SBSTD4 | ecosystem: Environmental > Terrestrial > Soil > Tree plantation...
CATCAGACGTGGCAGATGAACGAGATCAACGCGCTCATCTGGCCGGCACCGCTCGGAATCGGCCTGATGAGCTCGAAGGACTACAAGTTCACGGCGAAGACCACCGCGAAGTACAACCACCTCAAGAAGGTGCCTGGGCACGAGGCGTACCGGACTGACCTCGCCAAGGCCGCTCAGGCGATCCTGAAGAAGCAGCACTTCGACATCTACGGCAAGTCTTGGAAGAAGGCAAACGTCAAGGTCACCCCCGGCGGCAAATAAGCAGAGGAGGAGGATCCGCATGTCCATTCTGATCAAGGGAGGCCGCGTCATCACCGCGGCCGACGACTACGTCGCCGACGTGTTCGTCGAGGACGAGCGGATCTCACTCATCGGCGAGTCGCTGGACGTGAGCTCAGACCGTGTGATCGACGCCGCCGGGAAGTACGTGCTCCCCGGCGGCGTCGACCCGCACACCCACCTCGACATGCCCTTCGGCGGCACGGTCACGATCGACGACGTCGAGTCGGGTCAGACCTCGGCCGCCTTCGGCGGCACGACGACGCACGTCGACTTCATCATCCAGCCGCCGGGATCGTCGTTTGCGGACGCGGTGGACGAGTGGCGCGCGAAGGCGAACGGCAAGCAGGTGATCGACATGGGCTACCACATGGCGGTCACCGACCTGAAGGAGGGCGGCACGCTCGAGGAGCTCGCGTCGCTGCCGGACCAGGGCATCACCTCTTACAAGCTCTTCATGGCCTACAAGGGCGCCTTGATGGTCGACGACGAGACGCTCTTCAAGACGATGCAGGTCGCGGCGAAGACGGGCGCGCTCGTGATGGTGCACGCGGAGAACGGCGATGCGATCGACGTGCTGGTGAAGGAGGCGCTCGCGGCGGGCAACACGGAGCCGAAGTACCACGCGCTCACGCGCCCGCCCGAGACCGAGGGCGAGGCGACGAACCGGGCGATCCAGCTAGCCCGCGTGGCCGGCTCACCGCTCTACGTCGTGCACGTCTCCTGTGCAGAGTCGGTCGAGCCGATCCAGCTCGCCCGCGAGAAGGGCTGGGACGTCTGGGGCGAGACTTGCACGCAGTACTTCTTCGTCGACTACACGTTCCTCGAGCGCCCGAACTTCGAGGGCGGCAAGTACGTCTACACCCCGCCGCCCCGCGACAAGCCGAACCAGGACGTGCTCTGGAACGCGGTCCGCACCGATACGTTGAGCGCGATCTCGACCGACCACTGCGCCTTCCTCTGGGACGGACAGAAGACGATGGGCAAGGACGACTTCTCGAAGATCCCGAACGGCGGGCCCGGCCTCGAGAACAGGCTCCAGATGATCCACGAGTTCGGCGTCCGCGGCGGCCGGATCTCACTCAACCGGATGGTCGAGCTGCTCTCGACGAATCCGGCGAAGCTGTTCGGCCTCTACCCGCGCAAGGGCACGATCGCGGTGGGCTCCGACGCCGACATCGTCGTCTTCGATCCCGAAAAGCGGCTGACGATCTCCGCTGCCACGCATCATTCGAAGACCGATTACAACCTCTACGAGGGCACCGAGGTGACCGGCTCGCCCGAGGTTGTGGTGCTACGCGGCAACGTGCTGGTCGAGGGCGACGAGCTGGTCGCCCAGCCCGGCGTCGGCCAGTTCATCGCGCGGGCGAAGTTCGGGCAGGAGCTGAAGCCAAGCGTCGCCGTCAGCTAGGGACTGTCCCCGCAACGCGCGCGGCCCAAGAACGGTTTCAGGGACAGACCCCTCCGGGTCAGTCCCTTAGCGCGTCTGCGGGAAGCCGAGGTCGACCTTCGACGTGGCCGGGTCGGGCCAACGCGAGGTGACGACCTTGCCGCGCGTGTAGAACTGGATCCCCTCGGGCCCGTAAATGTGGAGGTCGCCGAAGAGGGAGTTCTTCCAGCCGCCGAACGAGTAGTAGGCGACGGGCACCGGAATCGGGACGTTGATCCCGACCATGCCGACGTTGACGTCGAACTGGAACTGCCTGGCGACGCCGCCGTCACGCGTGAAGATCGCGACGCCGTTGCCGTAGGGGTTCTCGTTCACGAGTCGCACGGCCTCGTCGTAGGTGCCGACCCGCGTGACGCCGAGAACAGGCCCGAAGATCTCGTCCTTGTAGACGTCCATCTCCGGCTTGACGTCGTCGAGCAGCGTCACACCGAGAAAGAAACCTCCTCCGTCGGGAGCGGTCTCGCGTCCGTCCGTGACGACCGTGGCCCCCGCCTCGCGTCCGCGGTCGATGTACGAGGCGACCTTGTCGCGGTGCTCGCGCGTGACCAGCGGGCCCATCTCGGAATCCGGCTGCATCCCGTCCCCGACCTTCACCTCCGGGAGCCGCTCCTCGATCGCAGACACCAGCTCGTCGCCCGCGTCGCCGACCGCGACCAGCATCGAGACCGCCATGCAGCGCTCGCCCGCCGAGCCGTAGCCAGCGGAGACCGCGGCATCAGCGGCCATGTCGATGTCGGCGTCGGGCAGCACGATCATGTGGTTCTTGGCGCCGCCGAGCGCCTGAACGCGCTTGCCGTGCGAGGTTCCGGTCTCGTACACATAGCGGGCGATCGGCGTCGAGCCGACGAAGGAGACCGCGTCGATGTCGCCGTGCTCGAGGATTGCGTCGACCGCGACCTTGTCGCCGTGGACGACGTTGAAGACGCCGTCCGGAACGCCGGCCTCCTTCAGCAGCTCGGCCGTGTAGTTCGAGGCGGAGGGGTCCTTCTCCGACGGCTTCAGAACGAACGTGTTCCCACAGGCGAGCGCCGGCGCCCACATCCACATCGGGACCATGGCCGGGAAGTTGAACGGCGTGATGCCCGCGCAGACGCCGAGCGGCTGGCGGATCGAGTAGACGTCGATCCCGGTCGACGCCTGTTCGGTGAAGCCGCCTTTCAGGAGCTCCGGGATCCCGCAGCAGAACTCGATCACCTCGAGGCCGCGCGCGACTTCCCCTTTGGCGTCCGAGAGCACCTTGCCGTGCTCGGCCGTAAGGATCTTGGCGATGTCCTCGCGGTGCTCGTCCACGAGGGCACGGATCCGGAAGAAGATCTCGGTCTTGCGCGAAAGCGAGACGGCGCGCCAGGAGGCGAAAGCCTCCCTCGCTGCCCGGACGGCCCGGTCAACCTCCTCGACCGAGGCGAAATCGACCTCACCGGTCTGGATGCCGGTGGCCGGGTTGTAGACCGGCCCGCTGCGGCCGGATTGGCCCACGGCCGCCGCTCCGTTGATCCAGTGGGTGATCCGCTTCAGCTCTTGCGCCTGCTTTGCTCCCGCGACTTCCGCCACTTCCGTCATCCGTCCTCCTTCGTCGTTGGCCAGCCTAGCGCGACCCACCTAGAATCGCCTTATGGCGGTGGAGCAAGGCCTAGACGCGAAGCAGATTCAGGAGCTCGACCAGCGCTACGTCCTGCACTCCTGGTCGGTGCAGAACCAGATCCAGCCGCTTCCCGTCGCCGGCGGGGAGGGCCGCTACTTCTGGGATTACGAGGGCAACCGTTACCTCGACTTCGCGTCGCAGCTGGTCAACGTCTCGATCGGCTACCAACACCCGAAGGTCGTCGCCGCGATCAAGGAGCAGGCGGACAAGCTGACGACGATCGGCCCGCCGATGGCACACGAAGCGCGCTCGGAGCTCGCGCGCCTGCTGGCCGAGGTGACGCCCGGCGACCTGACAATGTCCTTCTTCACCAACGGCGGCGCCGAAGCGAACGAGAACGCGATCAAGCTGGCCCGCTGGTACACCGGCCGAAACAAGATCGTCGCGCGTTACCGCTCCTACCACGGCGCGACCGCGGGCGCGATCACGCTCACCGGCGACCCGCGCCGCTGGCCCGCGGAACCCGGGATCCCCGGCGTCGTTCGAATGCTCGATCCGTACACGTACCGCTGCCCGGCGGGCCATCCCGATCCGTGCCCTGTCTGCACCGGAGGGCCGCACCTCGAGGAGATTCTTCAGTACGAGGGCCCGCAGAACGTCGCAGCCGTGATCCTGGAGACGATCGTCGGCACGAACGGGATCATCGTCCCGCCCGACGGCTACCTGCAGTCGGTCCGCGAAGTCTGCGACCGGCATGGGATCTTGCTGATTTGCGACGAGGTGATGGCGGGTTTCGGCCGCTCGGGCAAGTGGTTTGCGTGTGAGCACTGGGACGTCGTCCCGGACATCCTCACGGTCGCCAAAGGAATCAACTCCGGCTACGTGCCGCTCGGCGCGATGGTGATCGGCGAGAAGCTCGCCGACTGGGTGCGCGACAAGTACTTCGCCGGCGGCCTGACGTACTCGGGTCACGTGCTCGCCTGCGCCTCGGCGATCGCCTCGATCGAGGCGTTCCAGGAGGAGGGCATCGTCGAGAACTCGGCGGCGATGGGCGAAGTGCTTGCCGAGCAACTGCCCCGCTTGCAAGAGCGGCACCCCTCGATCGGCGAGGTGCGCGGCAAAGGCCTCTTCTGGGGCATCGAGCTGGTCCGCGATCGCGAGACCCGCGAGCCGCTCGTGCCCTTCAACGCCAGCGGCGAGGCGTTCGCGCCGGTGGCGAAGCTCGCCAAGGCCGCAATGGAGCGGGGCCTCTACCTGATGACCCACTGGAACGTGATCGTCGTCGCGCCGCCGCTCACGATCACCCGGGAGGAGCTGGACGAGGGGCTCGGCGTCCTCGACGAGGTCCTCGCGCTGGTCGACGACTAGAACGATCAGGGTAGGCGGCGAGGCCCTCACCGCAGCCGTCGGCATCGCTTGCGACGCCGACTTCAAAGGCCGCGCCGACCTGTGCGGCGCGGCCGCTAAACCCGGCTGAAGGAGAGTAGGGGAAGGCGGCGAGGCCCTCGCCGCAGCGGGGCCCCGCCTTCTCTCTCACTGGGAGATCTTCGGGCGCAGACCTTGGCGTTCCCCCTCGCCCAGTCGCGCCGCGAGCCTACCCCTACTCGGAGATAAGCCCCGTGTGCCTGAGAACACAAGCGAATTCACTCGAACGAGGGATCAAGCGGCCTCTGATCCAGCCTCGAAATTACGACGGCCGCCCCTAGCGGAGCGGCCGTCGCTTCGTTTGCGCGCCGTGCGGGTGTGTGTGGGGTGGGCGCGCTTCTGGGGGGGAAGCTCGTTACGAGGGGCGGGTTCCGATCGTCACCTGCGTGGTCTTCGTGTTCCCGTTGCGGACGTAGGTGACTGAGACCTTGTCCCCGGGGGCCTTCGCGGCCACCGCGGCGGTCAGGTCGTCCGGGCTCTGAATCGTCTGGCCCGCGAAGGACGTGATCACGTCGCCGGCCTTCAGCCCGGCATCGGCGGCGGGAGAGCCGCTCTTGACCTGAGCAACCTCGGCGCCGCTTCGGTTCGCCGGCGTCTGGACGAACACGCCGAGGTACGGGTGCGCGACCTTCTCGCCTTTGACCAGCTTCGAAGCGACCGACGAGATCGTGTTCGAGGGCACGGCGAAGCCGACGCCTTCGTTGCCGCCCGAGTCGCTCTCGATCTGAGTCGTGACGCCGACGACCTCGCCTGACATGTTCAGCAGCGGGCCGCCCGAGTTGCCGTGGTTGATCGCGGCGTCGGTCTGGATCGCGCCGGAGATCGTGAAGTTGTTCGTCGAGCTGATGTCTCGGTCGAGCGCGCTGACGATTCCGGACGTGACTGTCTCGTCGAGACCGAACGGGCTGCCGATCGCGACGACGCCGTCGCCGACCGAGAGCTTGCTCGAGTCGCCGATCGTGAGCGGATGGAGCTTGCTCGAAGGAGCATCCACTTTCAGGACGGCGAGGTCGGTCGATGGATCAGCGCCGACGAGCGAGGCGCTGTACTTCGAACCGTCGCTGAACATGACGGAGATCTTCGTCGCGCCGGAGACGACGTGGTTATTCGTGACGATGTGGCCGGACGAGTCGTAGACGAAGCCCGAGCCCTGGGCCTGCGACTGTTGCGAGCCCGAGCCGCCGCCGAACGGGAAGGGTGAGTTGTCGGAGCCGGAGCCGCCGGTGGTCACCGTGATCTGGACGACGCCGTCGCGGGCCGCCCGGTACACGCCGTTGACCGACAGCGTTTTCGTCGCGGAGGCCGGAGTGCCCGCTGCGACGGTTTCGTGGACGACCGTCGTGTTCCCACCGTGGGTGCCGAACGCGGCATAGCTGCCGGCTCCGGCTCCGACCCCCGCAAGGAGCGCGACGGCTGCGATCAGGAAGGGCGTGCGCTTGAGCATTTTCAGGATTCCTTTCGAGCTGATTCGAATTGCCGTGTCGCTGAATCAGACCAACCGCGCGTAAGAGCACCCTGAGCAGCGGCTAAGAGGCTTCTAAGAATCCCGGGCCGCGCCTTCAGAAACTTCTTACAGGCGTCTTAGACGTTTCTCAGACGCGCCTGCGAAGCTTGGCCTGTGTGACTCCTTCCCCCGTCCCTGCGGATAGCGGCTTCCCCGCGGCCGACCTCCTGGCGGCCGCGGGCGAGCCGCCGGGGATTGCTCACCGGGGTCGAGTCCAAAGCTCTTAGCTGGCTCTCAATTTTTCTCGCCACAATGCGCGCATGAACAGTGCTCAGATTCTCGTCGTCGACGACGAAGCGGCCGTCCGCGAGTCCCTGCGCCGAGCGCTCGCCCTCGAGGGCTACGAGGTCGAGCTCGCCGCCGACGGGGCCGAGGCGCTCTACCGGCTCGACATCGGCGAGATCCAGCCGGACGCGATCGTTCTCGACGTCCTGATGCCGAACGTCGACGGCCTCGAGACCGCACGGCGGTTGCGCGGCGCCGGCAACAGGATTCCGATCCTGATGCTCACCGCGCGCGACGAGGTCGAGGCGCGCGTTGCCGGTCTCGACGCCGGCGCCGACGATTACGTCGTCAAGCCGTTCGCGCTCGCCGAGCTGCTCGCCCGGCTGCGCGCGTTGCTGCGGCGAACCACCAACGGCGCGGGTGAGGTGTTGCATTTCGCGGACCTCGAGCTCGATCCGGCGACGCGAGAGGTCAACCGCGACGGCGAGTCGATCGAGCTGACGCGAACCGAGTTCTCGTTGCTCGAGCTCTTCATGCTCAACCCCCGCCAGGTCCTGACCCGGTCGCTGATCTTCGAACGCGTGTGGGGCTACGACTTCGGGCTCTCGTCGAACTCGCTCGACGTCTACATCGGTTACCTGCGGCGGAAGACCGAAGCCAGCGGTAGGCCGCGCCTGATCCAGACCGTGCGCGGCGTCGGCTATGCGCTGCGGGAGCCGTGAGCTTTCAAAACCTCAGCTTCCGGGCGCGGCTGACTCTCGTTGCCGCTGCGGCGGTCGCACTCGCGGTCGTCGCCGCCTCCTTGGTCGTCTTCTTCGTCGTTCGCAACCAGCTACGCGGGCAGGTCGACGATGCTTTGCAGACCCGGGCCAGCGACATCGTCAATTTTCGTGGCCCGGGTGAGGGTCTTCGCATCGATCGAACTAGCGGATACCTCGAAGGGGTTCCTCCACCCACTTTCGGCGGCGGCGACTTCGTCCAGTTGGTCGACCCCACGGGCCACACGACGCGGACCCAGTTCGAAGCGGGAACCCTGCCGGCCAGCAGTACCGCCCTCAAGGTGGCAAATGATGGAAACAGTCCTCGCTACCGAAACGGCCGGTTCAACGACGCGACGATCGACGGGGCCGAGTACCGGGTCTTCACGACCCCGGTCCAGGACGACCGGGGCAATACCTATGCGCTGCAGGTGGCGCGACCGCTGGGTGAGGTCAACCACACCCTCGGGCGGATCACGATCTTTCTGATCTTGATCGCGGCAGGCGGGGTCGCGATCGCCGGCGGGCTCGGGCTCGCCGTCTCGCAAGCGGCGCTGGCGCCGGTCCGCCGCCTGACCGAGACAACCGAGAGGGTCGCCGAGACCCAAGATCTCTCTGAGCGGATCGACGCGCACGGCGAGGACGAGCTCAGCCGGCTCGCAACGAGCTTCAACACGATGCTCGCGGCCCTCGAAGAGTCAGACCGTGCCAGACGCCAGCTGGTCTCCGACGCTTCCCATGAGCTGAGAACGCCGCTCACGAGTCTGCGCACGAACATCGAGGTCCTCGCGCGCGACCGGAACATGGCCGACGAGGAGCGCGAGAAGCTGCTCAACGACGTCGTCGGACAGCTCACCGAGATGACCGCCCTCGTTACCGAGCTCGTCGAGCTTGCCCGCGGCGAGACTCAGGTACCGGAAGCCGAAGACGTCCGGCTCGATCTCCTCGTTGACGAAGTCGTGGCTCGCGCGCGCCGAGATTTCCCGCAGGTCGACTTCGCGACCGACCTCGAGCCCACCGAGCTCCACGGTGTCCCCAACACAATCGCCCGGGCGGTCTCGAACCTGCTCGACAACGCCGCGAAGTGGAGCCCGCCCGGCGGCAAGGTCGAGGTGTCGGTGCGCGACGGGCAGGTGGTCGTCCGCGACCACGGGCCCGGCATCGATGATGACGATCTGCCGTACGTCTTCGACCGCTTCTACCGTTCAGCGGCGGCGCGCAAGCTCCCGGGCTCGGGCCTGGGTCTAGCGATCGTCAAGCAGGTGGCCGAGGCCCACGGCGGCGGCGTCGGCGCGGAGCGCGCGGAAGGCGGAGGAACGCTGATGCGGATGCGGCTCGACAACTCGAACGGCGTCTCGCCGGACGAGAGGGACTGACCCCGAAGGGGTCTGTCCCGGCAACCGTCGGCGCCAGTGCAGCCGGTTTTTGGGACAGGCACCTCCGGTGCCAGCCCCTTAGTCAGGCTCTAGCGGCAGCCCCGACGCGACCACCCGGCGTCCGCCGACCTCGTAGACGACATCGACGCTGTCGTTCTGACGGTACGTCCCGGCAACCCCGAGGAAGAGCGAGAGCCAGCGCCAAAAGCCGAGGCGGCCTTCCTTCGCGAGTCGGCGCTCAAAGACGAGCTCGTTGTCCAAGCGCCGAAAATCACGACCCTCGTGCTGGGGAACGCCGTTGACAAAGACCTGAAAGTGCGACCCGATACCAGCCGGAAGTTGCACCCGCGTCCGTTCGCTCACCCTCCATAGAATGCCGTCGCGCGTGAGGAGGAGAGCCTTAGCCCTCGCCTTCGTCGCCCTGCTCGGGCTCGTTCTGGCACACGTCGCGTTGGCCGGCGACCCGGCTGGTCTCTCGCCTCGGGGTCCGGACTCGCCTCAGGCGTCGAAGATCGAGGACATCTACTGGGTGCTGATCGCGATCAGCGGTGCGATCTTCATCCTCGTCGAGGGCGCGCTGATCCTGTTCATCGTCCGCTTCCGCAACCGCGGCCGTTCACGCACGCTCGAGGGGCCGGAGATCCACGGCGCCACCCGACTGGAGCTGATCTGGACGGCGATCCCGATCGTGATCCTGGCGGCGATCGTTGCTTTTGTGCTCGTGAAGTTGCCGGGGATCAATAGCGCGGACTCGGCCAAGGCCGCCGGGTCGCCGCTGATCGTCAAGGTCGAAGGCCGCCAGTTCTACTGGAACTTCATCTACCCGAACGGCGTCATCCAGGTCGAGCGGATGAGAGTTCCTGCGCACCGCAACGTCAAGCTCATCATCAACTCCGAGGACGTCGACCACAGCTGGTGGATCCCGGCGCTGCAGGGGAAGTTCGACGCGATCCCGGGCAAGACGAACCACCTCTGGTTCACCGCCGACCGGACGGGGACTTTCGAGGGCCAGTGCGGTGAGTTCTGCGGGTACGAGCATCCTCACATGGTCGCCACGGTCCAGGCCGTCCCAAGCAGCCAGTTCCAGAGCTGGTACACGCAGGAAGCCGCCGCCCAGGCGAACGGCACCTCCGATCTCGGAAAGATGACCTTCAACGGCGCGTGCGCGACCTGCCACGGGTTCCAGGGCCAGGGGGCCTTCGGCCCCGACCTCCGGGGCAACCCGCTGCTGACGCAGCCGGGCGCCATGAAGACCTTGCTCGAGAACGGCCGTAACCTGATGCCCGCGGTCGGCAGGGGCTGGAGCGACCGCCAGATGAAGGCCCTGATCGCATACGCCAAGCGCTTCGCCGGAGCCAGCAGTGGTTGAGGTCGCGCCCGATCCCGCGGCCGCGATCGTCTCGCGCGGACGCTTCTCCAGCTGGCTCACGACGGTCGACCACAAGCGGATCGGGATCCTCTACATCCTTACGAGCCTGTTCTTCTTCGTGGCGGGCGGGATCATCGCGCTGCTGATGCGCTCCCAGCTTGCCCGGCCGAACGAGCGCGTCTTCACCCGCGAGCACTACGACCAGCTGTTCACGATGCACGGAACGACGATGATCTTCCTCGTCGTCGTGCCGGTCTTCGCCGGGCTCGCCAACTTCCTCGTACCGCTCATGATCGGCGCGCGGGATATGGCCTTCCCACGCCTGAACGCGGCCTCCTACTGGTTCTACCTGCTCGGGGGAATCGTGCTCTATGCAAGCTGGTTCTCCGGCGGGGGCGCCGCGCGCGCAGGCTGGTACTCGTACCCGCCGCTCTCGGAGAAGGCGTTCGAGCCGGGGAACGGCCAGGACTTCTGGATCCTGGCGATCCACCTGACGACGATCTCCTCGATCCTCGGCGCAATCAACTTCATCGTCACGATCCACAACATGCGCGCGCCCGGGATGGGCTGGATGCGCCTGCCGCTCTTCGTCTGGTCGATCTACGTCTACTCGATCCTGATCCTGATCGCGCTCACCGAGCTCGCCGGCGCGCTGACGCTGCTGCTCCTCGACCGCAACGCGGGAACGCACTTCTTCTTACCAAGCAAGGGCGGTAGCGCAGTCCTCTACCAGCACATGTTCTGGTTCTTCGGGCATCCCGAGGTCTACATCATGGTGCTGCCGGCGTTTGGGATCCTCTCCGAGGTGATTCCCGTCTTTTCGCGCAAACCGATCTTCGGCTACAAGGCGATCGCCTTCTCGACAGTCGCGATCGGGTTCTACTCGATGCTCGTCTGGGCCCACCACATGTTCTCGGTTGGCCTTCCGACAGGGCTGAACATCTTCTTCATGCTCTCGTCGATGGCGATCGCGGTGCCGACCGGGATCAAGATCTTCAACTGGATCGCAACCACCTGGCGCGGCAACGTGATCCTCGACACGGCGATGCTGTTCGCGCTCGGCGCCGTCGGCGTCTTCACGATCGGCGGCCTGTCGGGGATCTTCCTCGCGGCCTTCCCGTTCGACTGGCAGGTCACCGACACGTACTTCGTGGTCGCCCACATGCACTACGTGCTCTTCGGCGGCTCCGCGTTTGCCCTCTTCGCGGCCTTCTACTACTGGTGGCCGAAGATGTTCGGACGATTCCTCGACGAGCGCCTTGGGAAGATCAACTTCTGGCTCTACTTCATCGGGATCAACCTGACCTTCTTCCCTCAACACTTCCTCGGCCTGCTCGGTATGCCTCGGCGCGTCTGGACCTACAACCACCACGGCTGGTGGGCGGCCTGGAACCTGGTTTCGACGATCGGCGCCTTCGTGATGGCGTTCGGCACCCTCGTCTTTCTGATCAACGTCGTGCGGACGACCCGGGTCGGCCGGCGCGCCGGACACGACCCCTGGGTGGCGGACACGCTCGAGTGGTACACGAGCTCGCCGCCGCCGGCGTATAACTTCGACAAGGTTCCCTACGTGACCAGCGCACGGCCTCTTCGAGACCTGCGGCGCCGGTTGCAAGAGGAGGCGGCCGTTCGTGTCTGAGGTGAGGCCCGGTCCCTGGCTTCGACTGATCGCCGTTGGCGCCTCGGCGGCGGCCGCGCTCGCGGTCGTCTCGGGCGCGTTGTCCTTGCACACTGCCCACCGAGCGCTCGCCGCGCTCGCCGTACCCCCACTGGCGGCGCTCGTCGCCGCGGCGTGGGTCGCGCACCGGCGCCTGCTCGCGCCGTCGGCGGCCGCGCTTGGGCTCTTCGTCGTCGCCGCGCTCGCTATCGGCCGTCCCTTGCACATCACCTTCGCTGCCCTGGCTCTCGCGGCGGCGCTGGTCGCCACGGCTGCGACCTTACGGGGCGAACGCGTCCCGGCGGCGCCGTTGCGCGACTACCTGACGCTGACCAAGCCGCGGATCATGAGCCTGCTGCTACTGACCGGCGCCTGCGGGATGATCGTTGGCGCCGAGGGCTTCCCCTCAGCGTGGCTGTTCGCGGTCACGATGGTGGGCCTCGCGCTCGCCTGCGGCGGCGCGAGCGCGCTCAACCACGTACTCGACCGCGACATCGACCGGCATATGCAGCGCACCGACCGGCGTCCCGTCGCGGCCGACCGCGTGGCACCCACCCGGGCGCTCGAGTTCGGGCTCGCGCTCTCGGCGCTTTCCTTTGTCCTGCTCGCGAGCCTGGTCAATGTCCTCACCGCGCTGCTCGCCCTCGCCGGCAATCTCTTCTACGTCTTCGTCTACACCCGCTGGCTGAAGCGGTCGACGCCGCAAAACATCGTCATCGGCGGCGCCGCCGGCGCGATCCCACCGCTCGTCGGCTGGGCGGCAGCAACCGGGAACATCACCGTCCCGGCGCTACTGCTCTTCGCGATCGTCTTCTTCTGGACGCCGCCTCACTTCTGGGCGCTCGCGCTGCTGATCCGCCGCGACTACGAGGCCGCCGGGGTGCCAATGCTTCCGGTCGTCCGCGGCGAGCGGGAGACGACGAAACAGATCGTGCTCTACTCGGGCGTGCTGGTCGCGGTGACGGCCTCGCCGTTCCTCTGGGGGACGCTCGGCGTTCCTTACCTCGTAGCC
>Ga0075425_100006053_pt1 | contig 12637 bp, 6 predicted proteins | sample SoiMethybrSBSTD4_FD_75300 | JGI IMG/M metagenome (GOLD analysis project Ga0075425, IMG submission 75300) | Bulk soil microbial communities from a Populus tree surrounding site in Tennessee, USA - Soil MetaG P. TD hybrid SBSTD4 | ecosystem: Environmental > Terrestrial > Soil > Tree plantation...
GATCTGTGTTCGTGATCGGGCCCGATAAGAAGGTCAAGCTGACAATCACCTATCCCGCGAGCACCGGCAGGAACTTTGACGAGATTCTTCGCGTAATCGATTCCCTCCAGCTCACCGCAAAATACAGCGTCGCCACACCAGTAAACTGGAAAGATGGCGATGACGTCATCATCGTCCCGGCAGTTTCAGATGAAGACGCCAAACAGAGATTCGGAGACTTTAAGACTATCAAGCCGTATCTCCGGACTACGAAACAGCCTGGAAAAGAAAAGAGCGCGAGCGGCGACTAGTCCAATCGTCCAGTTCATAATCGAACGGCCCGTGAGATCGATCTTAATCTCACGGGCCGGCGTTTTTTCCAGATCACTACTCAGCGAATCAATAGACCATCAATCTCCACTGTCAGCTGCTTCTTTCAACTTGCGCTTGGCAAACTGCTGCTTAACTCCCTGGGTGTAGAGCTTAAGGAACTCCAGCACAGACAGCGTCTGCGGCGAGCCTTCGTAATAAAAAGTACACGCGTTGCCAACCTCGCGCTGCAGCAGTCTCAAATCCATTGGATCGAGTGGAAACTTCAGGCAGGCTTGCGGAGCATGTGGAGTCGTGTAAATCGAACATCGAGTGTTGTTCGGGCCTTCATCGACGAAGAAGGGACACTGGAATTGTATTTTGCAACACAATCCGCAGCGATTGCATTCGCCTCGCTGATAAGCCTTATAGCGATACAGAATGTTGTCCGGAAGCACATTTGACAACACAGTCCGCCTCAAAGCGCCCCATGTATGAATTGAAAACGGCGCGTGGGCGACCTTTTTGGTCACCGCTAACGTCATTTGCCAATACATCCAGCGTTTGGATGGAATTTCAGGAGGTAACTCGTTCTTTTCGGGAGGGTTCGTGACGATGTTGTCGAAAACGTGAATGACTCGGCTGGTTGGCCGCTTCTCCATGGTCATTATTAGTCCTCTTTATTCATCAAAACGATGAAAGCGCCTAACCGTGTAAAGCTGTCGTTCGGATTATTCGGTCCAACAAGCGAAGCGCCAGAAGTGTCTCACCACCAAATTCTATCGTATCAGGAAAAAGCCAAAGGCAAAAGCAATCAAAAACCCAACCTCCAGCCTTGTTTTAAATTCAGCTCGAGATCTCATTGATCTATACTCATTGTTCAGACAACTTTTTTTGAGCTCGCACAGCAGTATCGATTGCGAGATCAAGGGCGGCAGCGACACGAGGGAGATCCCATTACGTGCCAGGCGAGTAGTTCGATGATGGCGGCTAAATTCTGTTCTGAATGTGGAGAGCGCCTTGTCCTTCAGCGGACAGCTCCTATGTTTCGCACCCGTTGCCCTCGCTGCGCCCGAAAACGCAGACCCGTCCGCTTGATTCTGATCTCGATTCACATTTTGTGCATCGTCGCCGGATTCGCAATCGGCAACTACAGTAAAACTCCTGAACCATTTTATGTGATCGGCACTCCCATAGATCTGCGAAGCGCCCGTCAGTCCGCCGACCGCATTGCCGATCCGGCGACAGGCGTCAACAAAGGAACCGGCTCAGAGTTGAGCGCAAATTCCAGCACACGCTCTGTCGAAACGATCTGTGGGGCGCCAACAAAATCAGGAAGGCCGTGCCGACGCAAGGTAAAAGGCGGGGGTTACTGCTGGCAGCATCGAAACTCGCAACCTCAAATCGTTCAGTCGCAATCCGATTCCTCCAGCGCGCATTGATTGGGTTTACGCTAAAGACGCCACTCGGTTCTGCAAGTCTCTTGCGATCTCCGAAGGATCGTCATCATCTCGAAACTGCGCCGGTTCCCCGATGCTCACAACTATCTCACCGGGTCGGGCAAAGAATCTTCTGGAAACCTTTAGCTCGTAAAGGCCTTCGATTCTCGCGGGCACCACTGGAACCCCGAGGCTTTTCGTAAGCAAACCGATGCCGTCTTTGAACGGTTTCATCTCACCATCGGGAGTGCGGCGTCCTTCCGGAAACACAAGCACGCTGTACCCTCGATCCATCGTCTCTCCCGCAAATTCGAAGCTCTTTCGGAACCCGCTCTTCTGCGGCAGCGGAAAAACATTGAACACGGAAACTAAAAGGAAATACTTCGCAACCGAAATCCACCGACGATACCAGGAGATGCTTCGCGAAGGGTGCCGATAGTCTCGCAATACCTCTCCTTCCATCGCGATCGCGAACCTGGTCTGAAAGCGTGCCGGCAGTGCACGCAGGATCAGAGCCGCGTCGACCATCGCGATATGATTCGATACAAACAAGACAGGTCCCTCGACGCCTCTCAATCGATCACTGCCGGTCACCGACGCGCGGCTCATCAATCGAGTGAGCGGTAGGATAACCAGATAGAAAACCACTGATCTGATCCAGGTAATCGGAAAGCGCCGCGCCCATCTCGGATATTCGTAGCGCGTCGCCTTTTCGGTGGCGCCTTGTCGAATCATCTTCTCGATGTCATCGATAGTGGTGGCAGCGGTGAACGCAGCTTCATCGATGTCGACCTGGTAGTGATCTTCGAGTGCACCCAACAGTTCTACCCTGTCGAGCGAATCAAGATTCAGATCGGTCTCGAGATGAGCGGCCGAATCGACTGTATCAGCAACTTCGCCACTAACTCTTGCAACGGCGTTCAAAATGAAAGACGCCCGAGCTGCAGCAGTCCCCGACGAGCGCGTCGATCCGTTGTCCGCAACCGCCAACTCGCTCAATTTCTCGAGCACCACCGCTTTGCGAATCTTTTGAGTCGTCGTACGTGGGAAATCTTCTTCGGGCCAGATACTCCATCTTCGAATCTGTTGGTAAGGGTTCAATGCATCGTTGGCCTTTTTTACGATCGTGGCGGCATCGGCCTTTTCGTCGCGCAGCAGAAGGACTGCCATCGGCTCGGTCCCTCGCGGTCCGTCGATTCCCAGGACAACGCTGTCGCGGACATCCGGCTGCGAATTCAGTGCGGCTTCCAGATCATCCGGATAGATGTTCGTGCCGGCGCCGGTGACGATCACATCCTTCTGTCGACTTTTGAAATAAAGATTACCCTGATCGTCGAGCTCTCCGACGTCGCCGGTTCGAAGCCACCCGTCATCGCTCGTTAAGGTTCGTCGATCGCCCCAGTAGCCCGGCGAGATGTTGTCGCCTCGAATCAAAATCTCACCGTGTTCGTCGAGTCTCACCTCGTGACCCGGCAGCGTCTTTCCGATCGATCTTCTGCTCAGGTTGAAGGGATGATTGACTGTCACAAGGGCCGCGGCTTCGGTCATCCCGTAACCTTGAACCACCGCAAAACCCATCCGTCGCCAAAACGCCTCGGTTTCGGCCGACAACGCCGCGCCACCCGAGAGCAACGACCAGAACTTCCATCCAAACTGCGAGTGGACGCGTCGAAACATCCACCAGCGCTTCAGAAAATGGACGTTTTCAGCAACCTGTAGCTTGCGTTGTAAGAGCTCCGCCTTTCCGCGCGCTTCGTAGTCCCGCTCGATTTTGTATCGGAGTGAATCGAGCACTCGGGGCACACTGACGATCACTGAAATTCGGTTTTTTCTGACCGTGCTGATGATTTCGGAGGGATTCAACGAGTCTTGAAAGTAAACTTCGCCTCCGAGCAATGAGGGAACAAGAATCCCCATGAACTGGCCGAATACGTGACTGAGTGGAAGGAGGTTGAGAAATCGCACCGGGTGGAAGATGCGCTCATATTTCAAATAAGGCTGAATCTGCGGTTCGAGAGGATTGATGTTTGCGAGGATATTCTTGTGCGTCAAACAGACGCCTTTTGGATCGGCGGTCGTGCCCGAGGTGAAGATTATCTCGGCTACATCGGTCGATCTGATATCACTAGGACTGACTGGCTCAGTCGAGTGATCAGAGATTTCGTCGGAGAGTCTATCGAGCGAGAGTTTGGGAGTCTCGAGTCTGTCGCATTTGATGCCGCCGCCGTAGAGCAATAACTTTGCGGCTACCTGGTCCTGAACGCGAATCACAAAGTCAGCCGAGCTTTCGATGTCGAGCGGCACTGCAATAGCTCCACGGAGCAGACATCCAAAAAACGCGGCGACCCATTCGGGGCTGCTCTCGGCCCAAAACAAAACGCGATCGCCCTTCGCGATTTGGCGTCGTTCCAACTCGCGCGCGAATTGAAAGGCCGCGTTTCGAAGACGCGAATAGCTCCATTTCGACAACCGAAGCCCGCGCCGATATGCAAAGGCAGTTTCGTTACCCCGGTCGGTGCAATCCAGGAACGACAGAAGGTTCTCGCGCATATTCCGTAAATTCTTTCGAGATCTTAGAAAACAGGCTTATCTACAATCTTAAGCGGCGCCAAACGGCGTTACCAGTGCGAGGTGGGCGACGTATAGATTTTAGCAGGCAGGAGTCCGCCCCTGGCAAGAGTCGCGGCAATCAGCAGCCATCCGAGCGCCCATCCTATTGACTCACCCGCGCGCCTTGATGACGAACACCGGACGACCTCTCTCGGAAAGATTTTTGAGGGCGACGAATAAAATGAACAAACGGCCAGCTAGTCGAAAGCATCGAGTTGGTCGTCATGCAATGGATGATGAGCGGCGGGAGTTCAGGGCGTCGCCCCGTTTCTGCAAATATCCGCGTTCGGGTGATCCAGGCAGACAAGTTGTTTCAATGCGTCAACGTTCCGCCGTTGTTTCTTAAGCGTTTCGATGTCTTGCCGCTGCTGATCGATTTTTGTCTGTTGCTGCTCGATCTGCTGTCGGAACGAATCGTTCTCCGCTTTCAACTCTTTGATCGCTTCGAGCATCAACAGCGGCAGCTTGTTATAGTGCACGACCTTGTAGCCGCTCTCGTCTTCGCCGACAAGTTCGGGCAGCACCTTCTCGACCTCCTGCGCCACCAGCCCGAACGATTGCGATCTACCGAAATGCCTTTCCGGAAATGCCTCTGTGCGCCAATAGAAATTCACAGGCTGCAGCTGTGCCACCTTGTCGAGTAGTTTCGGAAACGGCGTGATGTCGCGTTTGAGCCTTGCGTCCGAGCCACAGGTGCCGGCGATGACATTGCTCAGACGATCCCTCACACATCCAAAGACTGCACCCACGCGGATGTCGCCAAAGACATCGAGCCGATCTGTGGGAGAGGTGTTGATGCCAACGTTGCCGTTGCTGCCATTGATGTAGATGCGATACGCGTTGAGCGTCTCGTCGTAGATCCCGAGGTCTGTGGTGGTGCCGCCGGCCCCAGCGTACAGCCACCAGGAATGTCCGCCCGGGTCGACGTTCTGGAGTTTGATGATGGGCCAATCAGAGCCGGTGTGACCGGCGATATGGAGCTTGAATCCCGGCGTGGTCGTGCCGATGCCAACCTTGGCGTCAGCGACCGCGCCGTTAACCCCATTGATTGATCCCAGCACCAGTGAATTGTTCTGAGAGACCATCGCTCTATTGCCAATCGCCGTTGCGTTAGTGAGGTTGTCAGCGCCAACATCAGCGCTGGTGCCGAAAAGCGAATTTCCGCTGCCGGTGTTGTTAGTTAATCCCGCACTTTGTCCGGCAAAAATATTGCAGCAGCCGGTAGTGGTGTTCCTCCCTGAACCATCCCCGAGCAACGTATTGAAGCTCGCGGTGCTGTTGTTTGATCCCGCACTTTGTCCAATGAAAGTATTACAGCAGCCGGTGGTGGCGCTCCTGCCTGAGTTGCTTCCAACAAAAGTGTTCCAGTTCGCATTCGGCGGATCTGTGTCGCTCGTCCCGACGCTCTGCCCGGCACGGTGGCCGACAAACGTGTTGTCGTGCTGAGTCGTGTTAGCCGATCCTGCCAGAAGCCCGAAGAAGGAGTTTAGTTCGCCCGACGTGTTGCTAACACCGGCGCTGCTGCCGACGAAAGTGTTGAAGCTGGCTTTGTTATTCTCCCCGGCGGTGACGCCGAAAAAGGTGTTGTCGCTGCCAGTTTGATTCAAATATCCCGCCGCGCTGCCAAAGAATGAGTTGCGCGAGCCCGTTGTGTTGGACAGTCCAGCGCTGTTGCCGAAGAATGAGTTGTCATTGGCTTGTGAAGATAATCCAGCGTCGTAGCCGAAGAAAGCGTTACAGCAGCCCGTATGATTGAGTACGCCGGCCTGATAACCGAAGAAGGCGTTTTGAATTCCGGTCGTATTTTCTCGGCCCGAAAATGCTCCAAAGAACGAATTTGAGTCGGCTGTGTTGTTTCGGCCGGCCCAAGTCCCGAAGAAGGAGTTGCTAATGCCTGATGTGTTGCTTTGGCCCGCCATACTGCCGAAGAATGAATTCTGAACGCCTGTGTTTGCGCTGCCGGCGCCGATTCCCGCGAAGAGGTTGAACGTCCCAGCGGCGCTGAGCACTCGCTGACCGTTGAGGTTGTACTGCGTCGCGGCATTGAAGGTATCAGCCGCGCCGTTGCCACTGATGTTGAAATTAGTCGATGCTTGAAGGCTCGTGCCATTCTGAACATAAAAACCGCTGCCTTGCGGCACACTCCCCACCGGGATTGTGCCGGTCACGGCGCTGCCATTCACGCTTTGAATCTGGCTGCTGGTGATGCAGTTTATGCACGCCACGCTCAGCCCATCGGCAGTCGCCGCATTGAGGCTGCGCAACGCATACGGCGTCGAGGAAACGGGCTGGCGCGGATTGAGGGTGGTGTATGTAGGGTCGGTCGTCTTCTTGACGGTGATCTCAAAGTATCTAGGAGTGCCGTCGAAGCACGATGGGCAAGCGCCAAAATCCAACTGTACTGTGAATATTCCCGCCGCCACCGTAATGTTGGTGACAGTGAGGGTGCTGCCTTGCTGCGCGCCGCCGCTTACCAAGTCGAACAGCTTGAACTGCATGTCATATGAGCCGTTCGCCGCATTGCCTCCGTCGCTGAGCTTGCCTTGATAGGTGAAGGCCGTGCCCTGCGCACTCACGGTTTGCGCGGTACACAATGCGATGAATACCAACGCGCACGAGATGAATGGTCGAGACGAGTGCTTGAGAGACATGGATTACAGTTCTCCTACTAGGCAATGACCGGGTCGATCAGCCTTCGAGTTCGAGCACCGCTGAGGCAAAAGCCCGGTGCTTGGTTTCCCTCGCAACCGACGAGCATCGCGTGCTGTTGCTCCCTTGGCGAGATCGGGTTTCTTTCGTTCGAGAGATTGAACCATTTGTCAGCGAATCCGCTGCCGGGCGATGAACCGGTGAGGTCAAATCACCGGTGCATACGGCCGGCAATGTTATCGCGGTCGGATTACGCACGTAACTACGTAGGTAGGTGGGGAAAGGGCGATGCAGAACACTCCGAGACGGGTACGAAAGCCGACCGGAAGTGTGGGCACATCGTGACCCGACATCGAGGCACAAGCGTGCCGCGGCGATGAATCGATAAGGTCGAGTCATCGGTTTTACCGGACACGCAATGTTATCCCGATTGGTCTTGGCGGGTAACTACGTAGGTATGTGGGGAGGCGGTGGTCTCTGTCAGTGGTCAGTGGATAATTTTCGATTGAGCGCACTATCACTTGCATCTGGTTCGCTCGGATAACGAAATCCATCTGATCCTGTTATAATCAAACATTTGATTTGGTCCTGTGCTATGAGCTGTTTCACTTATTGGACTGTCATGACTCTCGTGAACAATGAAGGGACTCCGAATTAGCATCGAAATTACGGTTGGTCGGATTCCACTCGCTTAGATCAGGCGTTAGTAGTAGAGCCCTTATGGATAATCTTGTCCTATCAAACATTTTTTATCGCAAGACCCGGACAGTCACCACGATGTTCGGCGTCGCGCTTGGAGTCGTCCTGGTGGTCCTGACTGTGGGAATCGCCCACGGATTCCTTCACGATCAGGGAAAACGAAATGCGGCGGTAACAGCTGAAATCATGCTTGGACCGCCGGGCTCAACGTTCGGTCTAAGTTTGAATCCTACACTCTCGCTTCCCTTGTCCATCGCAGATCGAGTCGAGACAATCGACGGCGTCCGCGACGTCGTTCCAGTAGGCCAATACCTGAGCGGACACGTCATCGATGGAATCGAGTTCGAATCATTCACCCGAGTTTCCGAAGTCAAGATAGTCGAAGGGCGTGCAATCGCTTCCGGCGACGAAGCGATAGTCGACAGGATCCAACAGAAGCGAAACAAGCTGCGAGTTGGCGGCGAAATGGAAATCTTCGACCGACCCTTCAAGATTGTCGGAGTTTTCGAACCGGAGTCGCTCGCTCGAATCAAAGTGCCCCTGGTCACGATGCAGCAATACCTGAATCGCCCGCTTTGTTCGATGTTGCTGGTGAAGCTCAACGATCCGTCTCGTCAGGAAGAAATCGCCGAGCGGATCAAAGAGATGCTGCCGGACAACAGCGTGACTCTGACCCGCGATCTGCCAATTTTGATCGGACGAGGGATACCCGCGCTTCAAACTTTCCTCAGCGTTGTAATAGCGCTGTCGATAATCGTCAGCTCGTTAGTGATCCTTCTCACAATGTACACCACCGTTGCCGAACGAACGCGGCAGATCGGCGTCCTAAAAAGCCTGGGCGCTTCGAAGCTTTGGATAGCAGGTCAGATAGAGAAAGAAGCGCTGCTGATTAGCGCGCTCGGGATAATCACCGGGTCTCTGTTTGCTGTCGTGGGTAAAATCGCAATTACAAAACTGACACCAGTCAGCGTGGAACTCGAGCCTTTGTGGTTGTTTTATGCGCTGATTTTTGGGCTTCTGGCCGGCGCGATTGGTGCACTTTACCCAGCCCTCAGGGCTGCAAACCAGGATCCGGTCGTCGCACTTGCTTATGAATAATCTCCCGGTATCGTTGCTTCTTTTCGCGAGGTCTCTTCCTCTTGTTTAGGTCTTACATTCGTCGCATCAATCGCCGTCTCGTCACAGCTGTTTCCTATCATCAGTTCTCGATTCAAAACGAATTGACCCGATTAATACCGAATCCGTATCATCACAAATCCCAATGCCAAAACGTACAGACATTCGCAAGATCCTCATCGTAGGCTCGGGGCCAATTGTCATCGGTCAAGCCTGCGAATTCGATTACTCGGGTACCCAGGCATGCAAGGCGCTTCGCAATGAAGGCTACGAGATTGTTCTGATTAACTCCAACCCGGCGACGATCATGACAGACCCCGAAATCGCCGACCGGACCTACGTCGAGCCGCTGACTCCTGAAGCGGTGCGCGCTGTTATCGAACGTGAACGGCCCGACGCGATGCTTCCAACCGTGGGCGGCCAGACGGCGCTAAACATCGCCGTCACACTCGCCGAAGACGGCACGCTTGAACGCTTCGGAGTCGAATTGATTGGCGCCAAACTCGACGCAATCAAAGTCGCCGAAGATCGTCTACTGTTCAAACGAGCGATGGAGGAGATCGGCATTGAATCGCCGCTCTCTGGATATGTTCGCTCGATGGAAGAAGCCCGAGAGCTTGCGAAGACGATTGGCTTTCCCGCCATCATTCGTCCGTCGTTTACCCTCGGCGGGACCGGCGGGGGCATCGCGTTCAACGCCGAGGAATATGAAGAGATTGTCAATCGCGCTCTGACCGCATCACCGGTTCACGAGACATTGATCGAACAGTCGATCATCGGTTGGAAAGAATACGAGCTCGAGGTGATGCGCGATCTCGCGGACAACGTGGTCATCATTTGTTCGATTGAGAACTTCGATGCGATGGGCATTCACACCGGTGATTCAATTACCGTTGCGCCGGCGCAGACTTTGACCGATCGCGAATACCAGGTAATGCGCGACGCGGCGATCAGAATTATCAGAAAGGTCGGAGTCGAAACGGGTGGTTCAAATATTCAGTTCGCGCTCAATCCAAACGACGGCCGATTGATGATCATCGAAATGAATCCGCGGGTTTCGAGATCCTCGGCGCTGGCGTCCAAAGCCACTGGATTTCCAATCGCCAAGATTGCCGCCAAACTGGCGGTCGGCTACACGCTCGACGAAATCCCCAACGACATCACTCGCAAGACGCCCGCGAGCTTCGAACCTACGATCGATTATTGTGTAGTCAAGATTCCAAAGTGGGCATTCGAGAAATTCCCCGCCAGCGATCCGACCCTCGGCACGCAGATGAAGTCGGTGGGCGAGGCGATGGCCATCGGACGCACATTCAAGGAGGCGTTTCAGAAGGGCCTGAGATCGCTCGAGGTGCGCAGCGCGTTTCGCATCCCGCCCGACCTCGACGACACCGAACTGAGACGAAGGCTGGTTGTGCCGTCCGCGGAACGGGTTTACTTCGTACTCCACGCGCTGACCATCGGCTATCCCCCAGAGGAACTTCACAATCTCACGAAGATCGATCCGTGGTTCATAGACAATCTTTCTCAAATCGTCGAACGAGAGCGCGAGCTTCGTCGCGAGCGCATCGAAACGATATCGCCTGAAGATCTGCGCTCTGCAAAACGAATGGGTTTCTCGGATCAGCGGTTGGCGACCATCGTCGGAACCACCGAGGATCAAGTCCGGCAGGCTCGACTCAACTTAGGAATTCGTCCGGTTTTTAAGCGAGTCGACACCTGCGGCGCCGAGTTTGAATCCTTTACGCCTTATCTTTATTCGACCTACGAGGATGAAGACGAGGCCGAGACAACTTCGAGAAAGAAAGTGATGATCCTCGGCTCGGGGCCGAACCGGATAGGCCAGGGGATCGAGTTCGATTACTGCTGTTGTCACGCGGCGTTCGCGCTCAAGGAAGAAGGCTACGAATCGATAATGGTCAACTGCAATCCGGAGACGGTGTCGACCGATTACGACACATCGGACCGGTTGTATTTCGAACCCGTGACCTTCGAAGACGTGATGGAAATAGTCGACCGCGAAAAACCCGACGGCGTGATAGTCCAGTTCGGCGGTCAGACTCCCTTGAATCTCGCGATGAGACTTTTGATGGCCGGTGTGCCGGTGATCGGGACCTCTCCCGAGTCGATCGACCTCGCTGAGGATCGCAAACGATTTGGAAAGCTTCTGGTGGATCTCGGAATCCCGCAGCCGCCAAACGGCACGGCGACTTCAAACGAAGAAGCTCGCGAAGCAGCGGTTGAAATCGGTTACCCGGTTCTTGTGCGGCCGAGCTACGTGCTGGGCGGACGAGCGATGCAGATCGTCTATGATGAGGCGACCCTCGACAACTACATGACTTTCGCAGTCGAGGCTTCTCCCGAACACCCTGTGCTCATCGATTCGTTCCTCGAGGATGCGGTTGAGATCGACGTCGATGCGCTGTCCGACGGCGAGCGGGTGGTCATAGCCGGAATCCAGCAGCACATCGAGGAAGCAGGGATTCATTCCGGAGATTCATCCTGCGTCCTCCCACCGTGGGGCATAAACAAAGAGCATCTCGACGCAATGCGCAAATACACTCACGAGCTTGCAAAGGCGTTGAATGTCGTCGGCCTGATGAACATTCAATTCGCGATCTGGCGCGACACCGTTTATGTCCTGGAAGTCAATCCTCGAGCATCGCGAACGGTTCCATTTGTTTCGAAAGCGACCGGGGTACCGCTGGCAAAGATCGCTTCGCGGTTGATGATCGGGAGAAAGCTGTTGGAGTTCAATCTGCCCGACGAGCTTCAAGTCGATCGCTTTTACATCAAGACTCCGGTGTTTCCATTTGTGAAATTCCCGGGAGTCGATCCGATTCTCGGCCCTGAGATGAGATCGACTGGCGAAGTGATGGGAGTCGCCGAAGGTTTCGGCGGCGCATATCTAAAAGCGCAACAGGGCGCGGGCACAAAACTGCCAAGCGAAGGAACCGTTTTCATAAGCGTCAACGATCAGGACAAGCAGGCAGTGAGGGAACTCGCGGGAGAGTTTCAGCGAATGGGTTTCAAGATCGTTGCGACGCGCGGAACTCAGAAACGGCTCGAAGCTGCGGGAATTCCGTGCGGGTTCGTCTACAAGGTCAACGAAGGCAGGCCAAACATCGCGGATATGGTGAAGAGCAAAGAGGTACAGTTGATCATAAACACACCTCTCGGCAGGACTTCGTTTTACGATGAGAGATCAATTCGTCGCGCGGCAATTCAGTATTCGGTTCCGTGTGTGACGACGATGACCGGGGCTATCGCAACGGTTGCGGCGATCAAGTCGCTTCGAGATGATGTGCTGCAGGTAAGGAGTCTTCAGGATTATCACGCTCAGCGTGCGAGTAACTAGCGGCCCGTAGTACAGATCTCAATCATATGTCAGCAACCCTCCCCGAGGCCTTGGAGCGAAACAGGCCGTAAAGAGTGAGCAGTAATGCCACCATGATGGTCACACCGCACAACTGCAGTGAGCCTGTAACAATCGGATTATCGGTGCCATGTGGTGGCGGGAACTTTTCGTTGAGCGTCGCCATGAGCTTCGACGAAGCGCCGATGAAAGCCGCTGCCACACCAGCCGCCCCGTTTGTCCATGTGCCAATCTGCAGCATCGCGAACCATACCTTCAATGCCGTCGGACCCAGGCGGAGTTCCCTGACCAGGAAGCCGAATGCGATCATCAGAACGCCATTGGCGGTGAACTCGATGTGCGCCATCACTATACCGCGAAACCACCCAACGGCTGACGGCGGAATGAACCCAACCACACAGCCTACCGTGATCTGAAGGACCCCCAGGATCAGCGTCCAACGTCTGAGATTCGCTTTCAG
>Ga0075425_100006054_pt1 | contig 12637 bp, 14 predicted proteins | sample SoiMethybrSBSTD4_FD_75300 | JGI IMG/M metagenome (GOLD analysis project Ga0075425, IMG submission 75300) | Bulk soil microbial communities from a Populus tree surrounding site in Tennessee, USA - Soil MetaG P. TD hybrid SBSTD4 | ecosystem: Environmental > Terrestrial > Soil > Tree plantation...
CCGTCGAGGCGGTGACGGAGAACGAGGCGGTGAAGAAGAAGGTCTTCCAGGACCTCGCCCGCGCGCTGCCGCCCGACGCGGTCCTGGCGACCAACACGTCCTCCATCCCCATCACCCGCATCGCAGCCAGCGTGGACCGCCCCGAGCGCGTCATCGGCATGCACTTCATGAACCCCGTGCCCGTCATGCAGCTCGTCGAGATCATCCGCGGCGCGCAGACCAGCGACGCGACCTATGCGGCGACGCGCGCCCTGGCGGAGAAAATGGGCAAGACGACGGTGCTGTCGAAGGACATGCCCGGGTTCATCGTGAACCGGATCCTCATCCCGATGCTGAACGAGGCCTGCTTTGCGCTGCAAGAAGGGCTTGCCTCGGCCGAGGACATCGACACGGCGATGAAGCTGGGCACCAACGTGCCGATGGGCCCGCTCACGCTGGCGGACTTCATCGGGCTCGACACCTGCCTGTCCATCGCCGAGGTCCTGCACAAGGGGCTGGGCGACGACAAGTACCGGCCCGCGCCGCTCCTGCGGCAGTACGTCGACGCCGGGTGGCTGGGAAAGAAGACCAAGCGCGGGTTCTACGCGTACTGAGGCAACCGATGGCCTACGAGAACATCCAGATGTCGCGCGAGGGCGCGATCGCGACCATCACCGTGAACCGCCCGAAGGCGCTCAACGCCTTGAACAGCGCCACGCTGCGCGAGCTGCTGCAGGCCGTGCGCGATGCGGCGGACACCAGCCGCGCGGTGATCCTCACCGGCGCGGGAGACAGGGCGTTCGTCGCCGGCGCCGACATCTCCGAGATGGCGCCGATGACGCCGTGGAGCGCGCGCGAGTTCAGCGAGCTCGGTCATCTGTTGACGGCGATGCTGGAGGACATCCCCTGCGCGACCATCGCCGCGGTGAACGGCTACGCCTTGGGAGGCGGGCTCGAGCTGGCCGTCGCCTGCGACATGATCTACGCGAGCGACAACGCCAAGGTCGGCTTTCCGGAGGTCACGCTCGGCATCACGCCGGGCTTCGGCGGCACCCAGCGCCTGGTGCGACTGGTCGGCAAGCTGCGGGCGAAGGAGATCATCTTCACGGGCGACATGGTCGACGCGAACCAGGCGCTGGAGATCGGCCTGGTCAACGCGGTGCTGCCGCGCGGCGAGCTGATGGCGCACTGCCGCAAGGTGGCGGAGAAGATCGCGACGCGCGGGCCGCTGGCAGTCGCGCGCGCAAAGCGCCTCGTCGAGCGGGGTTACGACATCCCGCTGCGCGCGGCGAACCGCCAGGAAGCGGAGACGTTCGCGCTCCTCTTCGACACGCAAGATCGCGCCGAGGGGATGCGCGCGTTCCTCGAAAAGCGCCCAGCCAAGTTCGTGGGGAAGTAAGATGGCGCGATGGACTTCGCCCTCACCGACGAGCAAGAGCGGCTGATCGAGACCGCCCGCAAGTTCACGCGCGAGCGCATCGTCCCCGTCGCGCAGAAGCTCGACGAGCATGGGACGTTCCCCAGCGACATCTGCAAGGAAGGCTGGGAGCTCGGCTTGATGAACGCCGAAGTTCCCACCGAATACGGCGGCCTCGGCCTCTCCTGTCTCGACCACGTACTGATGATGGAAGAGATCAACTACGGCTGCGCCGGCGTCGGGACGACGCTCGCCGGGAACAATCTGGCGGCGATGCCGCTCATCCTGGCGGGCACCGAAGAGCAGAAGAAGAAGTTCCTCGGCATGCTGACCGAGGCGCCGATCTTTGCCGCCTACGCCTGCAGCGAGCCCGACGCGGGTTCCGACGTGGCCGGAATGCGGACGAGCGCGCGGAAGGTCGGCGACGAATACGTCCTCACCGGGCAGAAGCGGTGGATCACCAACGGCGGGTACGCCAGCTGGTACACGACGTTCGCTCGCATCGGCGAGCCGAAGGACCGGCACAAGGGCATCACCTGCTTCGTGCTCCCGCGCGACACCCCCGGCGTCTCGGTGGGCAAGAAGGAGGACAAGCTGGGTCAGCGCGCGTCGAACACGACCGACGTGCTCTTCGAAGACGTGAAGCTGACCCGCGCGAACGTGGTCGGCGCCGAGGGCGAGGGTTTCAAGATCGCGATGAAGACCTTCGACCGGTCGCGGCCCTGGATCGCCGCCGGCGCGACCGGGATCATGCGGCGCGCACTGGACGAGTCCAGGCGCTACGCGCTGGAGCGCAAGGCCTTCGGCCAGCCCATCGCGCAGTTCCAGGCGATCCAGTTCATGCTGGCCGAGATGGCGATGAAGTACGAGGCGACGCGCCTGTTGATGCTCAAGGCGGCGTGGAGCATCGCGCAAGGCAAGCTCGACGCCATCGAGTCGAGCTACGCGAAGGCGTTCGGCGCCGACAGCGCGATGGCGGTCGCCACCGATGCCGTCCAGATCTTCGGCGGGTACGGCTACACCAAGGACTACCCTGTAGAAAAGCTGATGCGCGACGCGAAGCTGCTGCAGATCTACGAGGGGACCTCGCAGATCCAGCGGATGGTGATCGCCCGGAACCTGCTCGCGCAGGGCGGCTGACCCGCCGGCTTTGCCGCGGCGCGATAGCAAAATCCGTCATCGGGCAGTTGACCGACCCCGTTGGCGGAAGCGCGCCACCCGTGTACTATGCCAAATCCCACATCGCCCCGGCTTTCGCCCTCCGCCCATCCATGCAGATCGATTTGACCGAAGAGCAAAAGCTGCTGCGCGACACTTGCCGCGACTTCGCGGACAAGGAGTTGCGCCCGCACGCGAAGCGGTGGGACCGCGAGCACCGCTATCCGGCCGACGCGGTCAAGAAGGCGTTCGAGCTGGGCCTCGCGGGCGTCGCCGTACCCTCCGAGTGGGGCGGCGCAGGGATGGACAACGTCGCCTACGCGCTCGCGATCGAGGAGATCTCGCGCGGCTGCGCCTCGGTGGGCGTCACCCTCAGCGTGAACAACTCCCTCTACTGCGATCCGGTGATGAAGTACGGCACCGATGCGCAGAAGGAGCGCTGGCTGAAGCCCTTCGCCAGCGGAGAAAAGCTGGGCTGCTTCGGCCTCACCGAGCCGCAGGCGGGCAGCGACGCCGCCGAGCAGCGCACGACCGCCGTCAAGAAGGGTGACCGATACGTCATCAACGGCACGAAGAACTGGATCACGAACGGGCCGGTCGCGGACGCGATCGTGCTGTTCACGATGACGGACCTGTCGAAGGGCACCAAGGGCATCACCGGCTTCGTGGTCGACACGTCGACGCCGGGGTTCATCCGCCAGAAGCCCGACGAGAAGCTGGGCATCTGCGCGAGCCCCTCCTGCACGATCTTCTTCGAGAACATGGAAGTTCCCGCCTCGCAGCGGCTCGGCGCCGAGGGCGACGGATTCAAGATCGCCATGAGCACGCTCGACGGCGGCCGGATCGGCATCGCCGCCCAGGCGATCGGCATCGCGCGCGCCGCCTTCGAAGAAGCGCGCGACTACTCCAAGGTGCGCAAGACGTTCGACGTGCCGATCGCGCAGCACCAGGCCATCCAGTTCATGCTCGCCGACATGGCCACCGAGCTCGAGGCGGCGCGGCTCCTCACGCTGCGCGCGGCGAGCCTGAAGGACCGCGGCGTCCGCCACACGCGCGAGTCGAGCATGGCGAAGCTGTTCGCGTCGGAGGCCGCGAATCGCGTCGCCGACAAGGCGGTGCAGATCCACGGCGGGATGGGCTACTCGAAGGAGCTCGACGTCGAGCGGCACTTCCGCGACGCGCGCATCACCGAGATCTACGAGGGGACCAGCGAGATCCAGCGCCTGGTCATCTCCAATGCTTTGTTGAAGTAAGCCAGGTCAGGCCACGGGGGTGGGGGACATGGCCGTGCAGGGCGCAGCACCAAGGGAAGACCGGCCGCAAGCCGCGGAGCTGGTCGAGCGACTGACGCCGCGGCAGGCGTTCTGCGCGCCACTTCTCTCCGCGCTGCTGTTCGGCGGCGGCAGCGCGGGGATCTCCGACATCTACGTGCACATCCGCGACATCGTCCCGCTCTCGGGGCGCGACTGGGAATCGAACCCGCTCGAGCGCCGGCTGGCGCGCTGGCACACCTCGCTCGCGCGCGCCATCAACGACTTCGTGCGCGTCGGCGTCCTGCGCGAGGAGGGCCACGCGCGCTGGTCGCTGACCGACAAGGGCCTCGCGGTGGCGCGCGAGTTCGGCCTCATCTCGCGGGATGGCGTGCTGATCGACCGCGCGCTGTTGCGCAAGCAGCTCGTCGAGCTGGCGCTCGAGTTCGAGAAGATGTACCGCGTCGTCTCCCGGCCGGGTCCGCTCCCGCCGGCGGCCGTCGCGATGGAGAAATAGCGCGCCCGGCTGAAAGCGACGTTTCTCGCTTCGGGCGCGGGGCCCGCGCTGTTACTGTCCGCCTCGCATGTTCGAGCCGGACGAGCACCAGCGCCTCGTGCAGGAGACCGCCCGCAAGTACGCGCAGGAATCGCTTGCGCCCATCGCCGCGCAGCTCGACCGCGAAGGCCGCTTCCCCGCCGAGCAGCTCCGCGAGCTGGCCGACCTGGGAATGATGGGCGTCAACGTGCCGGACGAGTACGGCGGCGCGAGCGCCGGCGCGGTCGCCTACGCGCTGGCCATGATGGAGATCGCGCAGGGATGCGCCTCGACCGCCGTCGCCATGGCCGTCACGAACATGGTGGCCGAGACGATCGTGAGGTTCGGGACGCCGGAGCAGCGCAAGCGGTACGTCCCGGAGCTGACCAGCGGGCGTTTCCTGGCTGGGAGCTTCGGGCTGTCGGAGCCGTCCGGCGGATCGGACGCGGCCGCGCTGCGGACGTCGGCCGTGCGCGACGGCAGCGGCTGGGTGCTGAACGGCGAGAAGCAGTGGATCACCTCCGGCGACCGCGCCGGCGTGATCATCGTCTGGGCGCGTACGCAGGCCGGCGCCGGCTCACGCGGCATCTCGGCCTTCCTGGTGGAGGGAGGCCAGCGTGGGCTGCGCGTCGGCAAGCACGAGGACAAGATGGGCCTGCGCGCCTCTACCACCGTGTCGCTCGCCTTCGAGGACATGCGCCTCCGGCGAGATCAGCTCCTCCGCGAGGAGGGACACGGCTTCGGGATCGCCATGGCCGCGCTCGACGGCGGGCGCATCGGCATCGCTTCGCAGGCGGTGGGGATCGCGACGGCGGCGCTGCGCGCCTCGGTCAGGTACGCCAAGGAGCGCCGCGCATTCGGACAGCCGATCGGCGACTTCCAGGCGATCCGGTTCATGCTGGCCGACTGCGACACGCAGATCGAGGCGTCGCGGCTGCTGGCGCTGCACGCGGCTCGACTCAAGGAAGCCGGCCGGCCGTTCTCGCGGGAGGGATCGATGGCGAAGCTGTTCGCCACCGAGACCGCGAACCGCGTCTGCGACGTCGCGGTGCAGGTGCACGGCGGGTACGGCTACATCGACGAGTTCCCCGTCGAGCGGCACTACCGCGACGTGCGCGCCAGCACCTTGTACGAGGGCACGAGCGAGGTGCAGCGGCTGGTGATCTCCCGCGAGCTGCTCAAGGACTGACCTGCGCCGGCGCCTCGCGGCGCTCGAGCATCCGCGGCGGCGCGATCGCGAGCACCGCCAGCCAGACGCATTCGAAGAGCAACACCCACCGTCCCCACAGGGACGATCCGTCGTGGGTGCAGAGGAGGAGCAAGCCGTAGCAGAGCGCGAGCGGCGCCGCGGCGGCGGGGGCCACGCGCAGCGTCAGCCAGGCGGCAGGAAACAGCAGCATCAGGGGACAGCGCCGCGGAGCAGGAGAGCCACGACGCGAAGGCCCTGCGCTTGCCCGCGGCGAGCAACGCGAAAGGAACGAGCAGCATGCCCTGCGGTTTCAGCGCGACGACGGTGAGCACCGCGCCGGCGGCGGTTTCGCGGCCGCGCTCGAGCAGGAGCACGGAGACCGCCAGGGCGCCCATCTGCAGCGCCAGCACCTGGCCCATGCCCAGTCCCAGCGCCACGGGGTAGGGCACGATCGCGAGCGCCAGGTGGGCGGCTCGCGTGAGCGTGTTTCCGGGAGCGAGTCCGAAGGCGGACAATCCGAACGAGGCGCAGAGGAGCCACTCCCACAGCCAGAAGCCCTGCTGCAGCGGGAAGAGCGTGAACGGAACCAGCAGCAAGGACAGCGCGGGCGTGTACACGTTCGGAAACCACCACAGATCGGGAAGGATGCTGCGGTGGATCGCGCGCTGGATCTCGAGGTCGTAGAGGTGGTGCCAACCGGCGCGCAGCCCTTGCAGCGCCGACGCGTAATAGAGCGTGTAGTCCACCTGGTTCATCGGCGGCCGCGGCCAACCGAGGCATTGCCAAAGGGTGCGGCTGGCGGGGATCGCTGCGGCGGCAAGAACGATGCCGGGCGCGGCCCATCTCCACGTGCGCATGTCTGGTTCTACCGCAACGCAGGTGGCCCGACGGCCGACACTTGCGGCGCCACTTTGTGAGCGCGCGCGCGATGCGCATGCTATCTGCCGGGCATGGCCGAGAAGAAAGATCAGGACGCCATCGACCGCCTGCGCCGGGAAAAAGACGCCTGGCGGCAGACGGACATGGCGACCTCGATCGTGAAAAGTCCGTTGCGGCGCCCGGAGTTCCACACCGATTCCGGGATCCCCATCCCCGCCATCCTGACGCCGGCCGACGTCGGGTCCCCCAGCGCGGCGGACGTCGAAAAATACGAGCGCGATCTGGGTTTTCCCGGACACTTCCCCTATACGCGCGGTCCGCAGGCGACCATGTACCGGGGCCGGCTGTGGACGATGCGTCAGTTCGCGGGATTCGGGTCGCCCGAGGACACCAACGAGCGCTTCAAGTACCTGCTCGAGCACGGCATGACCGGGCTTTCCACCGCCTTCGACATGCCGGCGCTGATGGGCTACGACGCCGACCACCCCATGTCGCGCGGCGAAGTGGGGAAGGAAGGGGTCGCGGTCAGCACGCTGAAGGACTTCGAGATCCTCTACAGCGGCATCCCGCTCGACCGCGTCACCACCAGCATGACCATCAACGCGAGCGCCATCTTCGCGCTCTGTTGCTACGTCGCGGTGGGCGAGAAGCAGGGCGTCCCGCAGCACAAGCTGGGCGGGACCATCCAGAACGACGTGCTCAAGGAGTACATCGCGCAGAAGGAGTGGGTGGTCGGGCCGCGCCCGGCGACGCGCATCGTCGTGGACATGATCGAGTACACGGCGAAGCACATGCCCAAGTGGCACCCGGTCTCCATCAGCGGCTACCACATCCGGGAGGCCGGGGCGACCGCGGTACAGGAGATGGCGTTCACGCTCGCCGACGGGTTCGGCTACGTCGAGGAATGCATCAAGCGCGGCCTGGACGTGGACGATGTCGCGCAGCGCCTCAGCTTCTTCTGGGACGTGCACAACGACTTCTTCGAGGAGATCGCCAAGTTCCGCGCCGCCCGGCGCATCTACGCGCGCACCATGCGCGACCGGTTCGGGGCGAAGAAGCCGATCAGCCTGAGCCTGCGCACGCACGCGCAGACCGCGGGCGTGTCTCTGACCGCGCAGCAGCCGTACAACAACGTCGTGCGCACCGCGCTGCAGGCGCTCGCGGCCGTGCTGGGCGGAACGCAGTCGCTCCACACCAACTCGCTCGACGAGACCTACGCGCTGCCCACCGAGGACTCCGTGCGGCTGGCGCTGCGCACGCAGCAGATCATCGCGTACGAGAGCGGCGTGGACCGGGTGGTGGACCCGCTCGCCGGCAGCTACTACGTCGAGTACCTCACCGACGAGATGGAGAAGCGCGCGCTGCAGATCCTCGACAAGATCGCGCAGCTCGGCGGAATCATCCGCGCCATCGAGGAAGGCTACCCGCAGCGCGAGATCGCCGAGAGCGCCTACCAGTTCCAGCGCGAGGTGGAGAGCGGCGAGCGCAAGATCGTCGGCGTGAACGCGTTCAGGGCGGACGGCGACGAGCCGATCCCGATCCTGAAGATCGACGAGAAGGTCGCCCACGACCAGATCGAGCGGCTCCAGGCAGTCAAGCGCTCCCGCAACCAGGCGGCCGTGCAGGAGAAGCTGCGCGCGGTCGAGGCCGCCTGCCGCGACGAGCGCAAGAACCTGATGGTCCCCGTGCTCGAGGCGGTCAAGGCGTACTGCACGCTGGGAGAGGTCTGCGACGTCTTCCGCAAGGTCTGGGGCGCGTACCGGGAGAAGGGCAGCTTCTAGGCGTACCTGGCACCACCAGCGTCGTCGGACTCAGGCCGCCTTCGTGGCCGCTGCGGCGACGGCTTCGATTTCCAGCTCGATCTCGACTTTGTTCCCTACCACCAGGCCGCCGGTCTCCAGCGGCACGTTCCAGCGCAGGCCGAAGTCGGTGCGATCGATGCTCGTCCGTGCGGTGAATCCGGCGCGGTCGTTGCCCCACGGATCCTTCACGCGGCCCGCGTACTCCGTCTCCAGCGCCACCGGGCGGGTGACGCCGCGAATGGTCAGGTCGCCGTGGACCTGCAGCTTGCCCTCGCCGAGATCCTCGATCCTCCGGCTGCGGAAGGTGAGGCTGGGGAACTTCTCCACGTCGAGGAAGTCGGCCGAGCGGAGGTGAGCGTCGCGCTGGGCGTCGCCGGTGTCGATGCTGGAAGCGTCGATCGTCACCTCGACGCTCGATTCGGAAAGGTTTGCCGGCTCGAGCCGCAACTCGCCGTTCCAGCGGGTGAAGCGGCCGCGCGTCTTGGTGAACATCATGTGCCGCACGCCGAAGTGGATGGCCGAGTGGCCGGTGTCGATGCTCCAGGTCGCCATGGCTTCTCCTTACGGAAAGGTTGTTGCTTACGTTTCGGAAGCTACGATGCCGGAGCTGCCGGGCGGGATTCGCGGGCAGCGTCGAGGAGATTCGCGCATCGGTTGCGCGGTGGTTAGACTCGGAGAGAGATGAGAGCGCGCAGGTACAGCACCGAGTTGTGCCCGCGGTTCCAGGTCGCCGTCGACCTCCTCGGGAAACGGTGGACGACGCTGGTCCTCCACGTCCTGCTCGACGGTCCGCTGCGGTTCGGCGAGCTCGCCGAGGTGCTGCAGGTCGTCAGCGAACGGATGCTCTCGGAGCGCCTCAAGGAGCTGGAGGAGGCCGGCGTGGTGGAGCGCCGGGTCCTGTCCGGTCCCCCGGTGGGCGTGGAGTACAGTCTCACCCGCAAGGGGGAGGCGCTCGGGCGCGTGCTGCGCGGCCTCGAGCGCTGGGCCGACGAGTGGGTCGAGCCGCCCGCAGGCATCCCGCGGCGGCCGTGAGCGACGCCGATCGCATCTTCCTCGAGACCACGCGCCGCCTCGCGCCGCGCCGGCTCGCACAGCAGGACGTCTATGTCGCGCTGCAACTTGCACAGGTGGAGCCCGGAAAGTCCGTCGCGGATCTAGGGTGCGGCTACGGCCGGCATCTGCGCGAGCTGTTGCAATTCGGGCACCGCGCGGTCGGCATCGACCGCAGCGCGCTGCTGCTCTCGGAGGCGCGAGCGGAGGCACCGGCGGCTGCCTTGGTTCAGGCCGACCTGCGGGCGCTGCCGTTCCACCAGGGAAGCCTCGCGGCCGCCTTCTGCTTCTACAGCTCGATGTTCCTCGGCTCGGAGGAGGACGCCGCGCTGGCGCTGGTCGAGGCCGGACGCGTGCTCCGCGCCGGCGGCACGCTGGTCCTGACGACGGACAACCCGCTGCGGCTGGCCAAGGAACCGGACGCGAGGACCGAGCACGAGATCCCCGGCCTGGGCCGCGTGGTCGAGGAGGGGCACTTCGACGGGTCGGTCGACCACGTGCGCAAGACGCTGCGCCTGGACTCGGGCGAGGTCCTCTCGGCGCACTTCCGTATCCGCTACTACCAGCCGGACGCGCTCGCCGCGCTCGCATACGTCGCCGGGCTGCGGTTCGTGCGCCTCCACGAGCCGCTCACCGAGACGACCCCGCAGCTCATCGCGCTGCTGGAGAAGTGAGCACGGCCTCGAGCTCTTTGCGCGTGTCCTCGGTGAATCCGAGCGTGACCTTGCTGCCGGTCACCACGATCGGCCGGCGCAGCCGCGCGCCGTCCTCTGCCAGCCAGCGGAGCAGCTTCTCCGCGTGCAGGCCTTCCGCCTCTGCCCGGCGCTTCGGCGCGACCAGCTCGTCGACGCCGCCCACGCGCGAGGCGAGGCGCCGGAGCTCCTCGACCGAGAGCGGCTCCTTGAGGACGTTCCGCAGATCGACCTCTTCGCCCAGCTTCTGCGCGAGAAACTCCCGCGCTTTCATGCACCCCGTTCAGCCGGGCTTCCAGATCAACTGGACCTTGGCGCTCATGGTCCGACCTTAAGCAGTCGTCCGCCCGACTGTCCAGGCCGCAAATCTTCCGGGCGCGCAGCCCATCGGTTATCTTTCCCTCGATGGCCGACACTGCACGGAAGGTCCGCATCCTGGTCGCCAAGCCAGGTCTCGACGGTCACGACCGCGGCGCGAAGATCATCGCCCGGGCGCTCCGCGACGAGGGCTTCGAGGTCATCTACACGGGTCTGCACCAGACCCCCGAGATGATCGTCGCCACCGCGGTGCAGGAGGACGCCGACGCGATCGGCCTGTCCATCATGTCCGGCGCGCACATGACGCTGTTCCCCGCCGTGATCGAGCTGCTCAAGAAAGAGGGCGCCGCGGACGTCCTCGTCTTCGGCGGAGGCATCATCCCCGACTCCGACATCGAGCCTCTCAAGAAGATGGGCGTGGCGGAGATCTTCACGCCTGGCGCCAGCACCCGATCGATCGCGGAGTGGGTGCGGGGCAACGTGAAGCCGCGGAGCTGATCGTGTACCCGGCGCGCGTCACGCTCGTCGAAGTCGGCCCGCGCGACGGGCTGCAGAACGAGGCCGTGAGCCTGCCGGTCGAGGCCAAGGTCCGCCTCATCGCGGCACTGGTCGCCGCCGGCTTGCGTCGCATCGAGGTCGGCAGCTTCGTGCGGCCCGACTGGATCCCGCAGCTCGCGGATACCGACGAGGTCGCCCGGCGCGCGCCGCGCGTGCCCGGCGTGCGCTACAGCGCGCTCGTCCCCAACCGCACGGGCCTGGACCGCGCCATCGCCGCGGGGCTGAAGGAAGTCGCCGTCTTCATGTCCGCGACCGAGGGCCACAACCTGAAGAACACCAACAAATCGGTCGCGGAGTCGCTGCGGCAGTTCGGCGAGATCGTCCCGGTCGCGCGGAAGGCGGGCGTCTCGGTGCGCGCGTACCTGAGCACGGTGTGGGGCTGCCCGTACGAGGGAAAGGTCGACCCGCAGCGTGCGCTTGCGATCGCAAGGCAGCTGCGCGACATGGGCTGCGACGAGCTGTCGCTCGGCGACACCATCGGCGTCGGCAACCCGCTGCAGACCCGGGGCATCCTCGAGCTGTTCCTGAAGGAGTTCCGGGCGGACCAGCTCGCCATGCACCTGCACGACACGCACGGCACGGCGCTGGCGAACTGCCTGGTGGGACTCGAGATGGGCATCGCGACCTACGACACGTCGATCGGCGGCACCGGCGGATGTCCCTATGCGCCCGGCGCGGCGGGCAACCTCGCCACCGAGGACCTGGCGAGCATGTGCACGGAGATGGGCATCCAGACCGGCGTCGACCTCGACAAGCTCGTCGACGCGGGCGCGCTCGCGCAGGAGCTGATCGGGCACAAGCTCACCGGCCGGCGCCTGCAAGCGGCGCTCGGCCGGCGCGCGCCCGGCGAGGCGCGTCCGGCGGCCTCGACCTAGGCCATGTCCGAGCTGCGCACAGAGGATCGCGGGCACGTCCGCGTGCTCACCGTGGACGGAGAGGCGCGCATGAACGTCCTCTCTCGCGCGCTCGTCGCCGAGCTGGCCGAGGAGGCGCGGCGGGCGGCGTCGAACGAGCAAATCCGTGCGGTCGTGATCACCGGAGCGGGATCTCGTGCTTTCTGCGCCGGCGCCAACTTGAAAGAGCGGCGCGGCTGGACCGAGGATGACGTCCGCCGATGGCTCGTCGAGCTGCACGGCGGGCTGCGCGAGGTGGAGCGCTGCCCCAAGCCGTGGATCGCGGCAGTGAACGGTCTGGCGCTCGGCGGCGGTTGCGAGCTGGCGCTGGCGTGCGACCTGCGCGTCGTCGATCCCGCCGCGCAGATGGCGCTCACCGAGGTGCGCATCGGCGTCATCCCCGGAGGCGGCGGCACCGTGCGCCTGGCGCGCATCGTCGGGCTTGGACGCGCGCGGGAGTTGATCCTGACCGGCCGGCGGGTGGAAGCCGAAGAGGCGCTGCGGCTCGGGCTCGCGAATCGGATCAGCGCCGCGGGCGACAGCGTTTCCACCGCGGTCGCGCTCGGGAACGAGATCGCGGCGAACGCCCCGGTCGCCGTCGCCGCCGCCAAGGCCGCGCTCGAGGAGGCGTGGGACCTGCCGATCGACGCGGCGCTCGAGCGGGAGCGGGCGCACTACGACAAGGCGCTGCGCAGCGAGGATCGGCTCGAGGGATTGGCGGCGTTCGCCGAGAAGCGCCCTCCGCGATGGAAAGGGCGCTGACCGCTACTCCATCAGCAGCGCGCCCGGCGGGAAGTACGTGAAGATGCTCAGCGCCGCCGTCGGGGGCGTGTTCGCGGTGCTTCCCGGCCGGGCTCCGTCGAAACGAGCGACGAAGATGAATTCCTTGTTCGGCTCGAGGAACGGGTCCGCCTCGG
>Ga0075425_100006055_pt1 | contig 12636 bp, 8 predicted proteins | sample SoiMethybrSBSTD4_FD_75300 | JGI IMG/M metagenome (GOLD analysis project Ga0075425, IMG submission 75300) | Bulk soil microbial communities from a Populus tree surrounding site in Tennessee, USA - Soil MetaG P. TD hybrid SBSTD4 | ecosystem: Environmental > Terrestrial > Soil > Tree plantation...
CGCGGGCGATGAGCACTGCTTGCGCCCGATCGACGGCGCCGATCTTTCGATAGACGTTGTGGAGGTGGGTGCGGATCGTGCTCACCGAGAGGTCGAGCTCATGCGCGATCTGCTTGTAGACCTTCCCCTCGGCCAGACCACGCAGCGCGTCGATCTCGCGAACGGAGAGCGGACACGGGTCCGAGGCGCGGCGTCGAGGAGCGTTCGAGTGGGGGAACTCGTACGTGAGCTGCGCCAGCCGATCGCAGTCGATCCCGAGCGCGGCCCCACCAGTGACCAGGGCCTCCGGAGGCGCGGGCTCCCCGCTCGCGTAGTGGACGATGAGATCAGCCAGTCGAATCGCCGCCGCGTGCCCCTGTGCCTGGCGCGAGTGATGCCGCTCGATCGCCAGCGCGATGCTCGACGGCATGCCCCATCGGCGGACGAGCACGGCGCCGACCAGTGCGTGGTCGATTCCCAACTCGCGTCGCTCCCGACGGATCCGCTCCTCGGGCGTCGCGTCGCGGTCGTCGACCTCGAATTCCCCGTAGAGCTCCGCCAGCACGCGCCGCCCGATGTCGTGCAGAAGCGCGGCGACCGCCAGCTCGTCGCGGGAGCTCAACCGAGCCAGCTCGGCGATCCGGTCGGCCGCGTGGCGCGTGGCGACGCCATGACGCCGAAAGCGCTCCTGTCGCTCGGCCCAGGGGTTGGGGGCCTCGAGGGGGTCATAGCTCTCCAGCGAGGACCCAACGGCCCGCAGTCCGGCCGGGTTCAAGGTCTCGACAGCCTGGCGCACGCCGCCTCCGCTCCCCTCGCTTCCGTCCCCGTTGCCGGCGGCCCGCATCACGGCGATCGTCAGGGCGGCATCGGACTCGATCGCATCAGCGGCGTCACCCGCCGCGGAGGCCCCGCCCTCGCAGGCAACCAGCAAGCGCCGGCGCGACTCCGCGAGCACGGGCATGCGAGAGACGGCTTCGAACGCGTCCGCGAGCCGGCGTCCGCCTTGTCCGATGCGGCCCTCGGCAGGCGTCTGGGACTTCCCGCCCGCGCGCTTGCGATCCGCCTTGCTGGGCGTGGCGCGGCGGGACTTGACGGCCCGGCGGGCCGGCTTTCGGGTGCGTGGCTTGGTGGCAACCTGGCTCATGACTGTCCCTACCCCCTTCATGATCGGCACGCGACGCCTCTGGATTTAGCGCCGACGCCTGGGTCGCAAGCGCGAGCGACCGGAATGGGAGTGCGGAGCCCGTCAGCCGCTCAGCTCGGCGAGGGCCATCTCGATACGCCGGAGAGAGGCCTCCCGCCCGAGCGCGGCGAGCGAATCGAAGATCCCCGGCGACACCGCGGTCCCCGTGATCGCGACGCGAATCGGCTGGTAGACGTCCTTCGGCTTGCGGCCGGAGCGTTCGACTGCCGCCTCCAGCGCCGCCTCGATCGAACCGACGTCGAACCCGTCGACGCCACGAAGCGCCTCGAGCGCCTCGGCCAGTGCCGAGCCGGCATCGGCGGTCATCACCTTTTGCCAGGCCGTGGGGTCCCGCTCCGGCTCGACGAATAGGAACCGGATCAGCGGCCATACCTCGTCGAGCGTCTGGGCCTTGTCCCGGACGATCTCGCAGGCCACACGCCGGCGGTCTTGCGGGGCGCGCTCGAACGCCCTCGCGTGGTCGGGCGCGTACCGCCCCAGATGATCCAGGAGCCGCTGCTCGTAGTCGTCGAGCGGCAGTGCCCGCATGAAGCGTCCGTTCAGCCACCGCAGCTTCCGCTCGTCGAACACGGCCGCCGACTTGCCCACGCGCTCGATCGAGAACCGCTCGACCAGCTCCTCGGTGGTGAGGATCGTCGTGTCGTCCTCGGTCCCCCACCCCAGGAGCGCCAGGTAGTTGCGGATCGCGGCCGGCAGGTAGCCGAGGTCGCGGAGCTCCTGCACCGAGGCCGCACGATCGCGCTTGGATAGCTTGCGCCCGTCCGGCCCATGCAGCAGCGGCAGGTGGGCGTAGCGGGGCGGAGCGGCCCCCAACGCCGCCAGGACGAGTAGCTGCTTGGGCGTGTTGGAGAGGTGGTCATCACCGCGCACGACGTCAGTGATCCTCATCTCGGCGTCGTCGACCGCGACGGCGAAGTTGTACAGCGGGGTGCCATCCCCGCGGGCGATCACGAAGTCGTCTTGCGTGGCGTTCGGGAACCGCACCGCTCCCCGAATCAGGTCGTCGACCACGGTGTCCCCGTCGTCTGGGACGCGCAGGCGGACCGCCGCGACGCCGGGCCCCTCACGGGGCTCGCCGCGGTAGCCGGTCCCGCCGTGGGCCTCCTTCCAGGCGCGCACGTCGGCCGCCGTGGCCGGGTCGTAGTACGCGTGACCCTCTTCGATCAACTCCTCGAGCCGCTTGGCGTGGCGCTCCCGCCGCTCGTACTGGCTCACGGGCCCCTCGTCCCAATCGAGCTCGAGCCAACGGAGCGCGTCGAGGATCTGCTCGGTGTTCTCGGGCGTCGAGCGCTCCCGGTCGGTGTCCTCGATCCGCAATACGAACGCGCCGCCCGACCTCCTCGCGAGCAGCCAGTTGTAGAGCGCCGTCCGGGCGCCACCGATGTGGAGGGCGCCCGTCGGTGACGGGGCGAAGCGAAGGCGGGGCGGCGAAGGCGGGTTCACGGTAGAAACAGGGCTTCCGATGCTAATCGGCGCACACGTCTCCACGGCGGGCGGGCTGGCTCGGGCGCTCGAGCGCGGGGGCGAGCTCGGCTGCGATGCGATCCAGATCTTCCACCAGAGCCCGCGGATGTGGCGACCGACCGCTTACGCGGCCAGCGACTTCGAAGCCTTCCGAGAGGCGATGCACGGCTCCCGCGTCCAGGCGGTCGTCATTCACGCCGTATACCTCATCAACTGCGCCAGCAAGGAGCCCGAGATACGCCGGAAGTCGCTCGCCTCCTTGGAACAGGCCCTTGCCGTGGGGGACGGCATCGGCGCGCGGGGGGTCGTGCTGCACGCCGGCGCACGCAAGGGAGAGCCGTATGGGCCGTCCGTGAGGCGGGCCGGCAAGGTGGTACGCGAGGCGCTCGAGCGCTCAGAGCGCTGCCCGATCCTCCTCGAGAACACCGCCGGCACCGAGGGACCCCTCGGGCGCAACTTCGACGAGCTCGCGGACCTGCTCGAGGCGGCTGGGGGCGGCGATCGGCTCGGCACCTGCCTCGACTGCTGCCACCTCCTGGCGGCCGGGTTCGAGATCCGGGATCCGGAGTCCCTGTCGGAGGTCGCCGACGAGCACGACCGGCGTGTTGGCCGCAAACGCCTTCGCTGCATTCACGTCAACGACTCCAAGGTCCCGCTCGGCGCAAACCGCGACCTGCACGCGAATCTCGGCCAGGGCGAGCTCGGGCGCCGGGGCATCCGGGTCTTTCTGTCCGAGCCGAGGTTTGAAGACCTTCCTGCCCTGATCGAGACCGGAGGGCCCGAGGGCAAGGGCCCGGACCGCAACGACGTCCGACTCGCCCGGCGCCTGCGCCGCGAGGGGCTGAAACATCGCGGCTAGCGAGCAGCCGCCGGAGTGGTTTCCCTAAGCCAGTGCGTCGCGAAGGTCGAACGCCGGCTCTGGGCCGTCCCCGGCGTCGAAGAACCCGGGGTTGACGCACTCGTGCTCCGGCCCTGCGCGTTCGTAGGAGGGCTCGACGCGAAACTGGCATTGCGGCAGCGGCTCCCCGGTCATCTTGATTCCGCCGTAGCCGCCCTTGCGCTCCTCCGCCTCGAACATCGCGAGGTCGATCTCCGCCCGGAACACCTTGCGCATGCAGCCCATGTAGATGCCACCGCGAAACGGGTCGACGTAGCTGTACAGGTAGACGCAGCGACGTTCGAGGCAGCCGCGCGGCTCGACGAGGCGATCGCAGAACGTCCGGCACTGTCGGCACTCGCCGGCCGCGGCCCCTGACTCGCCTCGCGTGGTGAGCGGCATGACGAAAGTCTAGACGCGCTCAGGCCGCCAGCGCGCGCGGGCCGAGCAGTTGGTCGAGCTCGGCGCGAAGGGCCGCGGAGGGTGTGACGCAGTACTCGTCTCCGAACCGTAGTCGTCGCGTCCCCTCGCGGGTCTCCATCTCGAGCAGGACCTCGCACTTGCCCGGGAACGCCTCGAACAGCGACTTCAACTCCTCGAGCAGCTGTGGCCCGAACTCCCCGGCGCGGATCTTGAGCACGATCCGATCCGGCTCGCGTGCCTTCGCCTTGGCTCGGGCGGCGGCCACCTCGTCTTCGCCCGGCTCGAACGCCTCGGCCTCGGCGACGACGAGGCTCATCTCCCCGCGGCCCTTGTGGTCCACCCGACCGCGCACCAGGATCACCCGGTCGAGCTCGATCTGGTCGGCCGCCTCTCCCGCGGCGTCCCGAACGAACAGCTCCACCCTCCCTTCCAGGTCGTCGAGGGTGGCAAACATCACGTACGCCCCGCTTCGAGTCCGCACCCGCTTGCACTCGCTGACGATCCCGCCGACGGTCACCCAGGCGCCATCCTCCTTCCCGGCCACGTCCGGCAGCGAGCAGTCCACCCGCTCCCGGAGCGCGTCCCGGACCTCGCCCAGCGGATGAGCCGAGAGAAAGGTGCCGAGTGTCTCCTTCTCAAGCCGCAGCAGCTCGCGCTGGTCGAACTCCTCAGTCGGAATCAAGGGTCGATGCGCGCCCAGACCCTGTCCCGCAGCGGGAGCCGCCTCCGCCGAGGAGCCACCGCCAAGATCGAAGATCGACCCCTGGCCGTTGCGGGCGTCCTCCTGGGACTTGGACGCGCTCGCCTGGGCCGCGGCGAGCACCTCGAGCATCCCCCGGCGGCCGTCTCTCGTCGAGTCGAGCGCACCGCACTTGACGAGGCACTCGACCGCGCGCTTGTTCACGGCACGGGCGTCGACCCGCTCGCAGAAGTCCCAGATGGAGTCGAACGGCCCACCCCGCTCCCGCGCCGCGATGATCGCCTCCACGGCGGCATGGCCCACGTTCTTGACCGCGTCGAGCCCGAATCGGATCGACTTGCCGCTGACCACGAAGCCGTGATCAGAGGAGTTGACGTCCGGGGGCAGCACCTCGATTTCCATCTCCTCGCACCGGTTGACGAAGAACGGCACCTTGTCCTTGGTCGCCATCACCGACGAGATCACGGCCGCCATGTACTCGGCGGGGTAGTTGGCCTTCAGGTAGGCCGTGCGGTAGGAGATCAGCGCATAGCAGGCCGCATGCGACTTGTTGAAGCTGTAGTCCGCCGCCGCGGTCATCAGCGACCACAGGTCCTTGGCGACGGCGGGCGCCGTGCCCGAGGCCGCGCAGCCCTCGACGAACTTGTCCTCCATCGTCGCCATCAGGTCGCGCTTCTTCTTGCCCACCGCCTTGCGGAGGTCGTCGGCCTCGGCCGGGCTGAAGCCGCCAAGCTGCTTCGAGATCTCCATCAGCTGCTCCTGGTAGATGCAGCAGCCGTAGGTCTCCTCGGTGATCGGGCGCAGCCTCTCGTCGGCATAGCGAACGGTGCTCGGATCGCGCTTGCCGCGCGCGTAGTCGGGGATGAACCGCATCGCGCCGGGCCGATACAGGGCGCCAATCGCGACGATGTCATTGAACTCGGTCGGCCGGATTTGCTTGAGCGCCTCGCGCATGCCCTCGGACTCGAGCTGGAAGACCCCGACCGAGTCGCCTCGGGCCAGCATCTCGAAGGTCGTCGCGTCGTCCAGCGGGATCGACTCCATCTGGATCTCGACCCCGCGGGAGCGCTGGATGATTGCAACCGCGTCCTCGATCACGTCGAGGTTGCGCAGCCCGAGGAAGTCCATCTTCAGCAGGCCGATTTCCTCGATCGGCCCCATCGAGTACTGGGTGACGATCTTGTAGGAGCGCTCCGGCTTTCCGTTCGCGCCGCGTTCGGCGGGGGCGGTGCGATCCTCGGCCAGCTGCAGCGGGACGATCTCCTGAAGTGGTCGGTCGGCGATCACCACCGCGGCGGCGTGGATCGAGTTGTTTCGCACGATCCCCTCGAGCCCCTGGGCGACGTCGAGGATGCGCCGGGCGTCGCCGTCGGCGTCGTACGTGCGCTTCAGCTCCTCGCCGTCCTTGAGGCAGTCGGCGAAACTCGGGCTGCGCCCCATCACCGGCTCCGGGATCTGCTTGGCGATCCGGTCGCCGGTGCCATAGTCGAAGCCCAGCACCCTGGCTGCGTCGCGGGTCGCGGCCCTCGGGGCCATCTTGCCGAAGGTGATGATCTGCGCTACCGACTCACGCCCGTATTTGTCGGCCACGTAGCGGATGACCCGCTCGCGACCGCGCACCGAGAAGTCGATGTCGATGTCGGGCATCGACTTTCGGGCCGGATTCAGGAAGCGCTCGAAGAGCAGCTCGTTCGCCAGCGGGTCGAGGTCGGTGATGTTCAGCGAGTAGGCGACGATCGAGCCTGCCGCCGAGCCGCGACCCGGGCCGACCGCGATCCCGTTGTCCTTCGCGAACTTGACGAAGTCCCACACGATCAGGAAGTAGGACTCGAACCCCATCTCGCCGATCACTCCGAGCTCGAACTCGAGCCTCTCCACGGCCTCGGCGGGTGGTGGATCGCCGTAGAGGCGGCCCAGGCCCTCCGTTGCGAGCCGCCTGAGCATCGCCCTGGGCTCCTCCCCGTCCGGCGTCGGGAACCTGGGCAGGAGCAGCTGGCCGAGCTCGAGCTCGACCTCGCAGCGCTCGGCGATCTCCAACGTCGTCGCAACCGACTCTGGCCACTGGGCAAACGACTCCGCCATCTCCGCCGGGCTCTTGAGAAAGAACTCGTTGGTCTCGAAGCGAAGCTTTGGCTGCTCGACCGTCGACTTCGTCTGGACGCAGAGCAGCGCGGCGTGGTTCGAGTAGTCCTCGCGCCGCAGGTAGTGGACGTCGGCGGTCGCCACCAGCGGCCTTCCGAGCTCGCCTGCGATCCGAACGATGCCCTCGTTCGCCTTGTCCTGCTCGGCTAGCCCGTTCGACTGGACCTCGAAGTAGACGTTCTCCGCGCCGAAGATCCCGAGCAGCTCGTCGACGTGGGCCCGGGCGTCCTTGGGCCGCGCCGAGATCAACCGCTGACAGAACCGGGACTGAAGACAGCCGGTGAGGGCGATGACGCCATCCGAGTATCGGTCCAGGAGCTGGGTGTCGACGCTCGGCTTCCCACGGGCGAAGCCCTCGAGGAAGCCCAATGACGTGAGGTTGACGAGGTTCCGAAAGCCGGCTTCGCTTGCCGCCAGAAGGGTGAGGTGATTGCGCTCGCCCGGGGCATCCGCACGCCGGTCGTCGACCAGGTAGGCCTCGAGGCCGACGATCGGCTTGATCCCGTTCGCCTTGCACGCCTTGTAGTGCTCGACGGCGCCGTTCATGACGCCGTGGTCGGTCAGCCCGAGCGCCGGCATCCCGAGCTCCGCGGCCCTGGCGGCCATCGACTTGATCTTGCACGCGCCGTCGAGCAGCGAGTACTCGCTGTGGACGTGGAGGTGTACCGCCTCGGGGCTCGCCATGGATTGATCATGTCAACCGGTCCAGATGCATCTGGCCCCTGAACTCGCACCGTGGGGCGATTCGAGGGCGACCACCCGAGCCGCGCGCGCCGGACCACTAAGCTGCCCGCTCCATGAAGGCCCTGGTCACCGGAGGAGCGGGATTCATCGGCTCGCACCTCGTGGACGCCCTTGTGGAGCGCGGCGACGACGTGGTCGCGGTCGACAACCTCTCGACCGGACGGCGGGAGAACCTGGCGACGGCGACCGCAAATGGCGCGGAGCTGGTCGAGGGGGACATCACCGACCCGTCGATCGTCGCGGCGGAATTCGAGCGGACGCGCCCCGAGGTCGTCTTTCACCTGGCCGCGCAGATCGACGTGCGCCGCTCCGTGACCGACCCGGTATTCGACATGAACGTCAACGTCGGCGGCACGATCAACCTGCTCGAGGCGGCCCGGCTGATGGACTCGCCCCGGTTCGTCTTCGCCTCGACCGGCGGGGCCATCTACGGGGAGGGGCAGGGCCTCGAGCTGCCGCTAGACGAGACCGCAACCTGCCGTCCCGACGCGCCGTACGGACAGAGCAAGTTCGCGGCGGAGGGCTATGCGTCCCTGTTCGGGCGACTGTTCGGCCTCAGCACCATGGCGCTTCGGCTCGGCAACGTCTACGGGCCCCGCCAGGACCCGCTCGGCGAGGCGGGCGTGGTCGCGATCTTCTGCGGCGCCCTGCTCACCGGCGGCACTCCGCGGGTGTTCGGAGACGGACACCAAACCCGCGACTACGTCTACGTCGACGACATCGTCGCGGCGTTCCTCGCCGCTGCCGCCGTCGACTCGACCGGGACCTACAACGTCGGGACCGGCGTCGAGACGAGCGTGCTCGACCTCGGCAAGCTGATCGGGGAGGCCTGCGACCGGCCCTTCGAGCCGGAGATGGCGCCGCCCCGCGCGGGCGAGGTCCAGCGGATCGCGATTGACAGCGGCCGGGCGACGACGGACCTCGGCTGGCGGGCGCAGACGCCGCTGGTCGACGGCCTGCGCGAGACGGCCAACTCGTTCGCCGATATCAGCTGACGCTCCCGCCGGATGGTTCGTCTCCAGGCTCCTTGATCAAACCGAGAAGTCGCCGCTCGGCATCGCTGATTCGCCGTGCAGCCTCGGCCTCGGTCCGCGCCGCGGCAGACATTCGCGCCTCCCAGTCCGCCGCGCGAGTGGCGGTCTCGGCTGCCTCGACCATCCGTGCCTCCATCTGCGCCGCTCGCTGCTCGATCCCGCGCACCCGGCGCTCCGCTTCGGCGACCTCCGCGATCGCGGCCTCGACCCGTCGGATCGCCTGCTCGATCCTCCCCATCGCGACATCCGCCGCCCGATCGAATCCCTCGGGGGCCCCGCCAGCCTCGGCCCGCTCGATCGACCGGGCCGCCACGTCCTCGAGCTGGGCGCGGGCGATGCCGATCCGCTCCCCAACCTCGGCGGCGAGGCGCTCAATCGCCCGCTCCAGCCGCCGTTCCACCTCGCCCTGAAGCTGACCCTTCTCCATACCCAGACGGACGAGCGCGTCATCGATCCGTTCGGCCGCCAGCCGGCTGAGCCGATCCTCGGCGGCCCGCAGCGCGGCCCGCTCCTGTTGCTCGAGCCTCTCGACGGCATCCCGGACCATCTCGCCGATCGAGGTCCGCGCGGCAGCGACCCGCTCACGCAGGCGATCGTCGGCCTCGGACGATCCCTCACCGGGCTCGAACGGCTCGCGCTTCTCGTCGCCCACGGGGTGCAGATGGTCCTACACGCATCGGTCGGTTCCGGTCGAGGCCGGCCGATCGCCCTCCGCCCGCAGGGACGCTAGCTTGAGGACGGTGCGAGCACCCCCCGAAGCCCTGAGCCGCGCTTCGGGCGACGACACCGGCGCTCGAGCCCCCGTCCACTTCCAGCCGGCCGCGCTGCTGCCGCTGCTCGTCCTCACGATCGTCTTCTGCTGGTGGGGGGCCAAGTCAGGTGGGTTCTTCGGAACCGTGCTGCTGCCGGGCACGGTGGCGCTATGCGCCACACTCGCGATGCTCGCCTGGATCGGTCCCTGGCGCGGGAGCCTGGGCGCCTCGAGGGCGGCGGCGGTTGCGCTTGGGGCGTCGATCGCGCTCGGATGCTGGGCGGCGCTCTCCGCGATCTGGAGCCCGGCCCCGGACATCGCGATCGCGGACGGTCAGCGGGTCCTCGCGTACGCCGTCGCCCTCGGCCTCGGCCTCTGGCTTTCCGTGCTGCTCGGCGAGCGCCGGCACCTCGCCCTTCTCCCGCTCGCCGTCGCCGGGGCGTTCGGTGGAGCGATCGCGGCGATCGGCATGCACGGGGGCGATCACCCCGGCAACTACCTGGAGCCGGACGGGACGCTCGAATATCCGCTGGGGTATCGCAACGCGAACGCCGCCTTCTTCCTGGTCGCCTTCTGGCCGGCGCTCGGGCTCGCCGCGCGCCGCGAGAGCTTCTGGCTCGGCCGCGGCGCGGCGCTGGCGGCCGCGACCCTCTGCCTCTCGATGGGGATGCTCAGCCAGAGCCGCGGATCGATGATCGCGGGGGCCGCCGCGCTCTGCGTCTACGTGGCGTTCTCGCGCGACCGGGCTCGACGTCTCGCCTGGCTGGCGCTGGCGGTGCTCCCTGCGCTGCTCGTGCTCCCTGCGCTGACGGACCTCTACCAGGCGGCCAACGGGGGCACCCCGATCCACGCCCTCGGGGGCGAGCTGCGTCGAGCGGGGAACGCCGCGATTCTCGGCACCGTCGTCGCGCTCGCCATCGGCGCCGCGGCCGCCCTGCTCGAGGCCAGGCTCCCGACATCGCCGCGCGCGGGACGGATCGCCGACCGGCTGGCGATCGGCGGGCTGGTAGCCATCGTCCTGGGCGGCTCCGTGGCGTTCGTCGCGGTCGTCGGTGACCCGCTCGACTGGGTTGGCCAGAAGGCATCGGAGTTCCGAGCGGGGGAGGCGTCGCATCCGGTCGGAAAGGAGAGCCGGTTCACGCTCAACGCCAGGACGGGCCGAGGCGAGCTTTGGCGGATCGCGCTGCTTGACTTCCGGCACCATCCGCTCATCGGAGACGGCGGAGGCGGTTACCGGTACACGTACCTGCGCGAGCGACGAGCCGACGCCCCGCCCGCGGTGCACGACGCCCATAGCGTCGAGCTGGAGAACCTCTCGGAGCTCGGGATCATCGGCCTGGCGCTGTTCGGGTGCGTGGTGGGCGCCTCGGCGGCCGGGGCCATGCGGGCGCGGCGCTTCGGCTCGGGCGCTGCCTGGGTTTCCGTCTTCGCGCTCACCGCGGGCACCTACTGGCTGTTCCATTCCTCCCTCGACTGGTTCTGGCCGTACCCGGCCATCACCGCCCCGGTGTTCGCCCTGCTCGGCTCGGCCTGCGCACCCATGGTGGAGGTCGATCGCCGCCCCGAGGGCCGGGGCCGCGGGCGGCTGCTGGTGGCCGGCGCGGCGATCATCCTCGCGATCTCGACCGTGCCGCCGTACCTCAGCGAGCGCTACGTGAACGACGCCTACGACGTGTGGCGAGCAGACCCGGGGCGCGCATATGACGACCTCGACCGCGCGGAGTCGCTCAACCCGCTCAGCGTCGACCCCCTGCTCGCGGAGGGCGCGATCGCCAAGGCGAACGGCGATCGCAGCCGGGCGATCCAGGTCTTCCAGGACGCGATCGCCAAGCGCCCGGAGGAATGGGTGTCGTACTACCTGCTCGCCGTGCTCCACCGGCGCGACGACCCGGCGCTCGCCCGCAGCGAGCTGGCGGCCGCCCACCTGCGCGATCCCCACAACGCCGGGGTCACGGCCTTGGCGGACGAGCTGCGCTCCAGCTCCCGAGGCAGCCAGTAGGGCCGCGGGAAAAGCCGCAGAGCCTCGACCGAGCCTCGAGGCTCACTGAGCCGCGACCGTCGAGGATCGGCTGGGTGGGGATCCGGGCCGATCACGGAACTGTGGCGTTTCGTGTCCGGTGGACGGACACGAGGGGACACAGTTCGGCAGGCAGCCCCTGCCGCCTCCCCTACCCAGCCCTGGCCACAGCGATCGCGGCACCGGCCAGGTCCGGCGTCAGCCGCGGCGCCGGCGCGCTCCGGCTCAGGCCAGGTCGATCATGCCGCCCTGCAGCGCGAGCGCCACCGCCTGCGCCCGGGTACGAGCCCCGAGCTTGGCCTTCGCGTTGCGAACGTGCGTCTGCACGGTCGCGGGCGAAAGCTCGAGCAGTCCCGCGATCTGCTCATCGGTGGCGCCCGCGGCCAGCAGGGCGAGCACCTCCCGCTCTCGTGAAGTCGGACCGCCGCGCGTGAAGCGCGACACGTGGTTGGCGGGCTGCGCCTTGCGGTTGGCCTCCGGCTGGGCCTCGGGCTCGCCCACCCGAGCGCCGCCTCCGGAGAGGATCAAGAGGTGGCGGCCCGGGAGCACGTTGGCGGTCACCGTGATGTGAACCTCCTCGGTGGCCGCGGCCTGCGAGCTGAGCTCGAACGGACCCGCGTGCCCGCCCCCCTCGCGGAACGCGCGCCAGACGTGGTCGACCCGGGAGCGCATGCCCGCCGCGAGGAAGTCGTCGAAGGTGCGACCGACCACGGCGCGGCGCGGGAGCCCGAGCAGGCGGCAGGCGGCCAGGTTGGCCTCCAGGCAGCGGCGCTCGTCGTCCACGACCATGATGGCGAGCTGGGCCGGCACGCCGGCCATCGCCCCCCCCACACTGGAGCCTGTGCTCCGCTTAGTCACTGGCCTCGCCGACAATGAACCTCTGTTCCGGCGCACGCAGCGCTCGATGAGCGTCGCGACCCGCCTCGAAGAGGGTCTCGACGATGATCAGCCAGTCCGCGAGCACGGACCGGCGCTTGACATAGAACAGGTCGTGGCACAGCTTCCATGCCGTGCCGAGCTCGGACCCGGCATACCCGCAACGCAGCTGGGCCCAGCCCGTGATCCCGGGCTTCACCAGGTGACGGCGGGTGTAATGCGGAAAGCGTTGCTCGAGCTCCGCGACGATCTCGGGGCGCTCGGGCCGCGGGCCGACCAGGGTCATCTCCCCCCGCAGGACGTTCCAGAGCTGGGGCAGCTCGTCGACGTGGGTCCTGCGAAGCAGCCCCCCCAGACGTGTCACTCGATCGTCGACGGGCGCGCACCACTGCGGACCGGCAGCCTCGGCGTCCGTCACCATCGTC